>Ga0335079_10003040_pt1 | contig 19359 bp, 18 predicted proteins | sample Lox_Sample_33_FD_206719 | JGI IMG/M metagenome (GOLD analysis project Ga0335079, IMG submission 206719) | Soil microbial communities from Loxahatchee National Wildlife Refuge, Florida, United States - Lox_Sample_3.3 | ecosystem: Environmental > Terrestrial > Soil > Wetlands | place: USA... | reverse complement strand
GGGTTCTTAAGCAGAGCGGCCAGAAAAAGCGATGCCACAAATCTTTCATCACAGCACGAACTTCATTTCGCGGATGTCGATTTATGGCGCCGTGCTGATTCTGGGAGGCCTGGCGCTTGCCCTATATGAGATCGCGCTGTCGCCTTGGTATACGGATCAAAACGTGTCGCGCGAGCAACCCGTGCCTTTCAGCCACCGGCACCACGCGGGCGAGTTGGGGATCGATTGCCGGTACTGCCATACGTCCGTCGAGAAATCTTCGTTCGCCGGGCTCCCGCCGACGCAAACCTGCATGTCGTGCCATTCGCAGATCTGGACGAACGCCGGGATGCTGGAACCGGTTCGCGCGAGCTACCGGGACGACGTATCGCTCTCATGGACGCGCGTGAATGCGCTGCCCGATTTCGTGTACTTCGATCACAGCATTCACGTCAACAAAGGCATCGGGTGCACGACGTGCCACGGCCCTATCGCGGATATGCCGCTGACCTATCGGGCCGCCTCGCTCTATATGTCCTGGTGCCTCAACTGCCATCGGCAGCCGGCGGAATTCGTGCGACCGAAATCCGAAGTCTTCAACCCGTACTATCAGCCTCCGTCGCACGACCACCCTGTGACCGCCGAAGACGGCACGAGCTTCGTAGATCAGGCGGCGCTGGGCAGCTATCTCGTGAAGGAGTACAAAATCCAGAGCTTGCAGCACTGCTCGACGTGCCACCGGTGAAACGAAAAAGATGAGTTCCGATCCCAAACCGAATCACGCGATTGATCTCGACGCGATCCGCGCCCGCCTGGCCCAACCGGGCGGCCGCCGGCATTGGCAGAGCCTCGAGCAATTGCAGGACACGAAGGAATTCCGCAATTTCCTCGAAAACGAGTTTCCGTCGAACGCCGAAGGGGCCGACAAGGAGCGCGACGTAATCAACCGGCGCGACGCGCTGAAGGTCATGGCGGCTTCGGCGGCGATGGCCGGCCTCAGCGCCTGCACGAAGTTGCCGACGGAGAAAATCGTCCCGTACGTGCGAGCTCCGGAAGAAATCATTCCCGGCAAGCCGCTCTTCTACGCGACTTCCATGGCGCTGCAAGGCGTGGCGACCGGGCTGCTCGTCGAAAGCCACATGGGGCGGCCGACAAAGATCGAAGGGAATCCCGATCACCCCGGCAGTCTCGGGGGAACGGACGTGTTTCTGCAGGCGTCCGTCCTCGGCCTCTACGACCCGGACCGCTCGCAGACGGTCGTGTTCGAAGGGCGCATCAGCAGTTGGCAGGCGTTCGTCGCGGAGATGGGCAATCTGCAGTCGCAAGTGGCGCCGAAGGGGACCGGCGTGCGGATTCTGACGGAGACGGTGACTTCGCCGACTCTTACGGCGCAGATTCGAAAACTCCTGCAACAATTTCCGGAAGCGAAGTGGCATCAGTACGAGCCGTGCGGCGGAGACAACGCACGCGAGGGCGCTCGGCTGGCGTTTGACAAGCCCCTGAACACGGTTTATCGCTTCGATCAAGCCAAAGTGGTCGTTTCGCTCGATTCGGATTTTCTCGTTTCCGGGCCGGGACACGTTCGATACGCGCGCGAATTTGCGTCGCGCCGGGCGCTCGAAGGCCCGCAATCGGAAATGAGCCGACTCTATGTGGTTGAGAGCATGCCCACGAGCACCGGCGCGATGGCGGATCATCGGCTCCCGATGCGCACGAGCGATATCCAACTATTTGCCCTCCACCTTGCGTCAGCGGTTGGCGTTTCGGTTTCGGAACCGGACATGGCTACGCCGTTGCTTCCGCCCGGTCAGGTGCCCCAGCCACAGCGACTAAGTCCAACTGTCGAGAACTGGCTCACCGCAGTCGCGCGCGATTTGCTAAGCAATCGCGGCAAGTCTCTCGTCGTCGCGGGCGAAGGACAGCCGCCGGTTGTGCACGCGCTGGCGCACGCGATGAATGAAGCGCTCGGCAATTCCGGCAAGACCGTCTATTACACGGAGCCGCTTGAAGCGAATCCGGTGAACCAAACGGAATCGCTGCGCGATTTGGTGAATGACCTCAACAAGGGCCATGTGAAACTGCTCGTGATCCTCGGCGGGAATCCGGTGTATGACGCGCCCACTGATTTCGGCTTCGGATTCGCCCTGCTGAAAGCGAAGACACGAGTTCATTGCGGCCTCTACAACGACGAGACCGCCGAGCTTTGCAACTGGCATGTCCCCGCAGCGCACTACCTGGAATCCTGGGGCGACGGCCGCGCATACGACGGGACAATCGGAATCGTTCAGCCGCTGATCGCGCCCATTTACGATGGGCATACGCTGCAAGAGGTGGCCGCAACGCTCACCGGCGACTCGGGCAAATCCGCGCACGACCTCTTGCGCGAATATTGGCAGAGCCAGCGGCCGGAGAAGGACAGGGCGTTTGAAGCGTTCTGGGAGCGCTCACTTCACGATGGACTCATGGCCAATACGGCGCTGCCCGCTATCTCCGCGCAATTGCATCCGGTCTTCGAGCGGGAGTTCAGTTCCACCGCTGCCGCCGCATCGCCGAATGAACTCGAGCTCGTCTTCCGCCCCGATCCTACGATTCTCGACGGGCGGTTCGCGAATAATGGTTGGCTCCAAGAGACGCCCAAAACGGTGACGCGGCTCACGTGGGACAACGCCGCGATGATGAGTCCCGTCACGGCCGCGCAGCGCGGGCTGGCCTCCGGCGATTACGTGACGCTGCGATCCGGCGGGCATGAGCTCAAGGCGGGAGTCTTGCTGGTTCCTGGGCACGCGGATAACTCCGTCACGCTGCACGTCGGCTACGGACGCCGGCGCGCCGGAAGCGTCGGCACCGGACCGGGATTTAACGCCTACTTCCTGCGGACCTCCTCCGCGCAGTGGGTTGCGAGCGGCCTGCAAATCGAGAAGACCGGCGACACCTATTTCTTCGCGTCCGTGCAGCACCAATACACGATCGATTTCGAGGGGCATCCCGCCGAGGAGGAGAGCGTCAACGCTTTCCGCCGCGACCTAGTGCAGGTGGCGACGCTCGACGAGTTCCGCAAGGATCCGAACTTCGCGAAGGCTCCCGAGACGACGGAGTCGCACGGTCTCTCGCTCTATCCCGATTTCAAGTACACGGGGTACGCATGGGGGATGTCGATCGACTTGAATCGCTGCGTCGGCTGCAACGCTTGCGTGGTGGCGTGCCAATCGGAGAACAACATCGCCGTCGTCGGCAAGGACCAGGTGATGCGCGGCCGCGCGATGCACTGGATTCGAATCGACACCTATTTCGACGGCGGCCTCGAAACGCCGGAAATGTATTTCGAGCCTCTGCCCTGCATGCAATGTGAAAACGCGCCCTGCGAATACGTCTGCCCGGTGGGCGCCACGACGCACAGCCCCGAAGGGCTGAACGACATGACCTACAACCGCTGCGTCGGCACGCGATACTGCTCGAACAACTGCCCGTACAAGGTGCGGCGGTTCAATTTCTACCTCTATTCCGACTACAAGACTCCGAGCCTTTACGGGCTGCGCAACCCGAACGTCACGGTGCGCAGCCGCGGCGTGATGGAAAAGTGCACGTACTGCGTGCAGCGAATCAACGCGGCCAAGATTCGTTCCGAAGAGGAGAATCGCCAGGTTCGCGACGGCGAAATCGTGACGGCGTGCCAGCAGGCGTGCCCCGCCGAAGCGATTATTTTCGGCGACATCAACGACAAAAAGAGCCGCGTGTCGCAGCTTAAGGCGCAGTCGCGCGATTACGTTTTGCTGGCCGACTTGAATACGCGTCCGCGCACCAGTTATCTGGCGCGCGTGCGCAATCCGAACCCGGAGATTCACGAGTAACGCATGAGACGCAAAGCAATTTACGGATTGCTGGCGGAGTTCGAAACGCCGGACGAAGTCCTCGACGCGGCGCGGCGGACGCGCTCGGCGGGCTTCAAGAGCATCGACGCGTTCACGCCGATTCCGGTGGAGGGCCTGGCCGAGGCCCTTGGCTTCAAGAAGACGATCCTTCCGGCGCTCGTTTTGAGCGGCGGCATCCTGGGCGGTCTGACCGGCTTCTTCATGTGCTACTACGCAAACGTCATCAGCTTTCCGCTGAACATTGGCGGCCGGCCCTACAACAGCTGGCCGTCGTGGATCCCGATCACGTTCGAACTGACGATTCTCGGCGCCGCGTTGACCACAGTTTTCGGAATGCTGGCGCTCAACGGAATGCCGACGCCGTACCACCCGGTGTTCAACGTGGCGCGGTTCGCGCTCGCATCGACGGACCGTTTCTTTCTGTGCATCAAGGCGCGCGACAAGAAATTCGACCTGGCACAAACGAAGGCGTTTCTGAACAGCCTGAAGCCGCACGGAGTGTTTGAGATTGAAGTCTGAGACGCTAAACCGGAAGGAAGGAAACCGCCGGATCGTGCCGGCCGCGCGCGGCATTGCGTGCCTCGGGCTGATCGCCTTCGCCCTCGCGGGGTGCCGGCTCGACATGCACCTTCAGCCGAAGTACTTGCCGTACGAGCCGACCGATTTCTTCCATGACGGCCGGTCGGAACGGCAGCCCGTGCCGGGAACTGTCGCGCGCGGACACTTGAGACTCGATGCGCTCCTCTACACCGGGAAGGAGAATGGAGTAGCGTCGAACCGCTTTCCCTTCCCCATCACGCGCGCGGATTTGGAACGCGGGCGCGAGCAGTACAACATTTTCTGCACTCCGTGCCACGACTACACCGGCAGCGGAAACGGCATCATCGTCCAGCGTGGGTTCCCGCATCCGCCGTCGTACCACATCGACCGCCTGCGGGATGCGCCGGTGGGGCACTTCTTCGACGTCATGACCAACGGGTTTGGCGCCATGTACAGTTACGGCTCGCGCGTCGATCCTGAAGACCGCTGGCGGATCGCCGCGTACATTCGCGTGCTGCAACTGAGCCGGCACGCCACCGTTCAGGATGTGCCGGAACAGGAACGGCAAAAGCTCACCCAGCAAATGACGCCAGGGGGCCCGCAAGCATCTGCTCTCGATACGGCGGCTCCAAGGGCCGCGGGGCAATCGCAATGAACGGGCAGGATACGGTGCGTCCGGAACTCGACCGCTTGCAGAACATAGCGCTGTCCGTCGGCGCTGCGGGAATCGTGCTGTGCGTGTTGTCCGGCCTGCACTCCTGGGACCAGTTCTTCCGTTCTTACCTTTTCGCCTTCGTGTATTGGATATCGATTCCGCTCGGCTGCGTCGCCATCCTGATGATGCATCACCTGACGGGCGGCTGGTGGGGCTATCCGATTCGAAGACTCCTCGAAGCCGGCTCGCGGACGTTTGCGCTGATGGCTTTGCTGTTTGTCCCGCTGTTCTTCGGATTGTCGCGTCTTTATCCCTGGGCCGGACCTCTCGAAAACGTGATGAAAGATTCGGTCCTGGCCTACAAGCGGCCTTATATGAATCCGGGATTTTTCACGGTTCGCACCGTGATCTACTTCGCGATCTGGCTGCTAATCGCGTTTCTGCTGAACCGTTGGTCGCGGGAGCAGGACCGTACGGCGAACCCGAAACTCGCAAGCAAGCTCGAGGCCATGGCCGGTCCCGGCCTGATTCTCTGGGGCATCGCCGTCACCTACTCCTCGGTCGATTGGGTGATGTCGATCGAGTCGCACTGGTTTTCGACCATCTACGGGATGATCTTCATGGTCATCCAAGCGTTGACGGCGATGTCGTTCGTCATTTTTGCGCTGCGGATGCTATCCGACCGCGAACCGCTGAAGGATTGCGTCACGCCGGCGCAGTATAACGATCTCGGAAACCTGATGCTCACGTTCGTCATGCTTTGGACGTACCTGCAGTTTTCGCAGTTCTTGATCATCTGGCAGGGAAATCTGAAGGACGAGATTCCGTGGTACATGACGCGTGCGTTCGGGGGATGGGGCGGGATCGCGATCGTGTTGCTCGTGCTCCACTTCGCTGTTCCCTTCTTCCTCCTTCTGCAGCGTCCGGTGAAGCGCCGCCTGCGCACGCTCTCGATCGTCTGCGGATTGCTGATTTTCCTGAGCGTCGTCGACGTCTACTGGCTCATCATCCCAGGATTTGAGCCCGGTGGACCCTATTTTCATCCGACGGACTTTCTCGCGCTGATCGGAATCGGAGGACTCTGGATCGGCGCGTTTCTCGCGCAGCTGAAGCGCTGGCCGCTTCTGCCGCTGCACGATCCGCGATTTGAAGGAGCGCTCGAACATGAGCACGGAGACTGAACGCCAACCAAACCGCGAAGAAGGCTACGAGCACCGCGATGCCAATATCCGCGCTTTGCTCCAGTTTGCGTTTTGGCTGGCTGTTCTCCTCATCGTCGTGCTGGTTGGGATGAGGTGGACGTTCAACTATTTGTCGGCGAAGGAACCGCTGGGCCCGCCGCCGACTCCGTTCGAGAATGCGCGCGTGATTCCGCCCATGCCACGGCTGCAGGTCGAGCCGCATCAGGACTTGAAGACGTACTGCAACCAGGAGATGAGTGACCTGGAAAGCTATGGCTGGGTTGATCCGCAGAACGGCGTCGTCCGCATCCCGGTCGACCGCGCCATGGACAAGATCCTGCAACAGGGTTTGCCCGTGCGTCCCGCGAGCGAAGCGACCAGCGCGGCCACATCCAAGGCCCCGGTCGACACCGTGGCAGCTTCCCAGCCGACCGGCGTAGGTGGCCCGTGCTCTTTTCTTCTGCAAGGTGAGTCTGTGGGGGCCCCGGAGTAAACCGAGTGGCACGGGCTTTGTGTGGAGTTATGGATCTCTTGCGATGCTGCATCTTTTGCGAGGAAGGATGGCTGTGAACCTTAGAAATGCATTTCTAAACGGGCTTCGCGGCAGGCTGCCGGCAAAGCCTCTTGTGTTGCTCGCTCTGTTGATTATGGCGGCTGCGCTCGTTGCGCCAACGGCCTCGGCTCAGTTAGCCGGCCCGATACAGAATATCGGCGTGCGCCCTGAACTCCTCAAGGATGTCGGCATCGACCAAAAGCTCAACGAATCGGTCCCGCTGGACCTGACGTTCAACGACGAAAAGGGAAGGCCAGTAGAGCTCCGGCAATTCTTCGGCAGTAAGCCCGTGGTCCTTTCGCTCGTCTACTACAACTGCCCGATGCTCTGCACTCAGGTACTCAACGGTCTCGAGCAGAGCCTCAAGGACATCTCTCTCGATCTCGGCAAGGACTACGAGGTCATAACCGTGAGCATCGACCCCACCGAAAGGTCCGCGCTCGCTTCGGCAAAACACGAGTTGTACACGGGACTCTACGGCCGTCCCGGTGGCGCAGAAGGCTGGCACTTCCTGACGGGCGCCGAGCCGCAGATCAAGCAGCTCGCGAGCGCCGTCGGATTCCGCTACGCGTACGATCCGGAGTCGCAGCAGTTCGCTCACGCGAGCGCGATCATGCTGCTCACACGCGAAGGCAAAATCTCGCGCTACTTTTACGGCATCAAGTATCCCGAGCGTGATTTGCGGCTCGGATTGGTCGACGCGTCGGAAGGGAAAATCGGTTCTCCCGTCGACGCGATCCTACTGTTCTGCTACCACTACGACCCGAACACAGGAAAATACGGCCTGATTATTTCGCGCGTGATCCAGATCGCGGGCGCATTGACGATTCTCGTGGTCGGAGGGCTGATCTTTATTCTGAGCCGCCGCGAGCACTACGCGCTGCCCCAGAAGCACGCGTGAGGCGGCCGATGCGGATGAGAGTTTTGCTTACGGGAGTGTCATGACGGGACTGATTCAATCCGGTTTGCACCTTGCTGCCGCTGTGGCGCTGGTTCCCATTCGGCCGCCTGCAGCTTCGACGATTGCCGAAAACGTGGATCGCCTGCATTTCACGCTGACCGCGATCACGCTGTTCTTCACCGTGGTCATCTTCCTGTGCATTTTCTTTTTCATGATCAAGTATCGCCGCCAGTCGGATGACGACCAGCCGGAACAGATCGAAGGAAGCCTTCCGCTGGAGCTGACGTGGACGATCATCCCCGCGGTGATCTGCGTCGGCCTTTTCATCTGGTCGTCCGCGCTCTACGTCCGGAATTCCCGCCCTCCCGCCGCATCGACCGAGATTTTCGTCATCGGCAAGCAGTGGATGTGGCACGTCCAGCATCCGGAAGGCCCGCGTGAGATCGACGAGATGCATGTGCCGGTCAACGAGCCGATCAAGCTGACCATGACGTCGCAAGACGTCATTCACGACTTCTACATTCCGGCGTTCCGCGTGAAGAAGGACGTGCTGCCGGGCCGCTACACGTCCCTCTGGTTCCAGGCGACCAAGGTGGGAACGTACCATCTCTTCTGCGCCCAGTATTGCGGAGCGGAACATTCCGAAATGATCGGGTGGGTGTATGTGATGACTCCCACCGACTACGCTGCGTGGCTGGCGGGCGCCGCGAAAACCGAATCCATGGCCAGCGCCGGCGAGCGACTGTTCACGCAGCTCGGTTGCGGGTCCTGCCATGCGACCGACAACACCGGGCGAGCGCCTTCGCTGCTCGGAATCTATGGCAAACCAGAGACCTTGAAGGACGGCTCGACCCGCATCGTCGATGAAGCCCTGATGCGCGAGGCCATCGTCAATCCAAATTCCGTGCTGCTGCCCAAGTATCCTCCGATCATGCCGACCTTCAAAGGCCAGGTGGACGAGGAGCAGGTGTTGCAGCTGATCGCCTATGTGAAGTCGCTCGGAACGCAAGAAAGGACCGCGAGCAAATGAGCACCGCAGTTGTGGACGTCCACCAAACGCCGCCTGGTTCCGGCGTCAATTACTTGAACGCGACCTACGGAATCAAGTCGTGGCTGCTCACGACGGACCACAAGCGGATCGCGCTGCTCTATCTGGCGTCGATTACGTTCATGTTCTTCGTCGGCGGCGCCGCGGCCGTGCTCATGCGGATTCATCTGATCGAGCCCCAGGGAACCCTCGTTCAGCCCGAGACGTATAACAAGCTCTTTTCCACTCACGGCATCGTGATGGTCTTCTTTTTCCTGATTCCGTCGATCCCTGCGGTCCTCGGAAACTTCCTGGTCCCCATGATGATCGGCGCGCGCGACCTCGCGTTTCCGCGCCTCAACCTGCTCAGCTGGTACCTCTACATCACCGGCGCCCTTTTCTTGCTGTACGCCATCCTGAATGGCGGCATCGATACCGGCTGGACCTTCTACACGCCGTACAGCACTACGTTCGCTCACACGCACGTGATCGCCGCAGTGCTCGGAATCTTCATCAACGGATTTTCGTCCATCCTCACCGGGCTCAACTTCATCGTCACCATCCACAAAATGCGCGCTCCGGGGATGACGTGGTTCCGCATGCCGCTCTTCCTGTGGGCGATCTACGCGACGAGCGTGATTTTCATCCTTGGCACACCGGTGGTGGCGATCACCTTGTTTCTCGTGGGACTTGAGCGGATCTTCCACGTCGGCATTTTCGATCCCGCGGTTGGCGGCGATCCCCTGCTCTTCCAGCACCTGTTCTGGTTCTATTCGCACCCGGCCGTGTACATCATGATTCTGCCCGGAATGGGCGTCGTCAGCGAACTCATCCCGTGTTTCTCGAAAAAGAAGATCTTCGGCTACAGCTTCATCGCGTTCTCCAGCATGGCGATCGCCGTGTTGAGTTTCCTGGTCTGGGGCCATCACATGTTTGTCACCGGCCAGTCGATCTACGCCGGCCTGGTTTTCTCGGTGCTGAGCTTCCTGGTCGCGATCCCCTCGGCCATCAAAGTGTTCAACTGGACGGCCACCCTTCATAAAGGCTCGATTTCCTACGATGCGCCCATGCTCTACGCCCTCGGGTTCATCGGCCTGTTCACGATGGGCGGCCTCACGGGACTCTTCCTCGCATCGCTCGCCACGGACGTCCATCTGAACGGCACCTATTTCATCGTCGCGCACTTCCACTACATTATGGTCGGCGGCGCGGTGATGGCATATCTCGGAGGCATTCATTTCTGGTGGCCGAAGATTACCGGGCGCCTGTACCCCGACGGTTGGGCGCGTTTCGCAGCGCTCGTGATTTTCGTGGGATTCAACCTCACCTTTTTCCCGCAGTTCATGCTCGGCTATCTCGGAATGCCGAGGCGCTACGCGGTTTACCCTCCGGAGTTTCAGGTGCTCAACGTGATGTCGTCCGCGGGAGCGTCGATTCTCGGCGTCGGTTATCTGATTCCGTTGATCTACTTGGTCTGGTCGATGCGCTACGGCCCGATCGCCGGACCCAATCCCTGGGGCGCGAAGGGCCTCGAATGGCAAACGCCTTCGCCGCCCCCGACCGAAAACTTCGAGGAGATTCCGGTCGTGACCGAAGAGCCCTACAACTATCCCGGGACAGCGGCGGTGACACGTGGCTGAGATGGCTGCTCCTTCCCACCTCGATCGCGCTCACGGGCCCGAGCTAGCGCACCAGTTCGAGGATCCGGCCCAGCAGCGCGAGGCCGGCACCCTCGCCATGTGGACCTTCCTCGTCACCGAAATCATGTTCTTCGGCGGGCTCTTCGCCGCGTATGCGATCTACCGTTCTCTTCACCCCGCCGCATTCGAAATCGGCAGCCACCTGCTGGAAGTGAAGTTCGGCGCGACCAACACGGCTGTGCTCATCGGCAGCAGCTTGACGATGGCGCTCGCGATCCACTCCGCGCAAACCGGGAAGAGCAAGGCCACGGTCATCACATTTCTCCTCCTCACGATGCTCCTCGGCCTCGTCTTCATCGGCGTCAAGCTTCGCTTCGAGTGGTATCACGACTATCTCGAGCACATCGTCCCGGGATTCGGATTCGACTATCGCTCCGCGTGGGGCGCGAACGCGCCCGAGGTCCAGATGTTCATGGTTTTCTATTTCTTCATGACGGGACTGCACGCGCTGCACATGGTTGTCGGCTTGGGGATTCTCACTGTGCTAGTGATCATGACGGCGCGCGGCCGCTTTTCGCCGCGATACTACGCCCCGCTGGAGATCAGCGGGCTCTACTGGCACTTCGTCGATATCATTTGGATTTACCTTTTCCCGCTCCTCTACTTGATTGGCGGGCGATACTCCACGGGAGGACACTGATGTCCGAGCACGTCGTCCCCGTCAAAACCTATGCCGCCGTCTTCGTGGCGCTGCTGCTCCTCACCGGCCTCACCACCGGCGTCGCCTACATCGACTTGGGAGTGTTCAACACCGTCGCAGCGCTTGCTATCGCCGTCACGAAGATGCTGCTCGTCGTCCTGTTCTTCATGCACGTGAAGTACAGCTCCGGCATGACGAGAATCGTCATTATTGCGGGTATTTTCTGGCTCGCGATCCTGATCGCGTTGACGCTGGCCGATGAGCTCACGCGCGGCTGGACGCCCAGTCCCGGCCCCTGGAATCCGAGCGTCCTGCTTCCGTTTGTTTCACACCTGCTCTAGCGCACACACCTGCGTGATCGAGATGCGAATGAAATGGGATCTCTAGCAGCCGGGGAGATGGCTGCGTTCAGTTCGGATTAGTTTGACTTTCTGAGAAGTGGCGCCACAGCAAATAGCCAGTCAGCGCGGCCCCGCCGATGATGATGGCCTTCCAGACAAGGTGGTCGTGATAGCCCGGGTGCACTCCCGCCTGCCCTTGCGGGGGGGTAGCGTCGGCGTCCGCGACCAGCGACACATCATACGACTTCCCGGCTTCGACCAACAGTTGTTGCCCGTCTCGCTCCAGAATCAGATCTCCGCGGTAGGCGGAAACAACGAGATCCTTCGGACCAGCGATCGTCACTTGGCCGTAGGCCGGCAGGCCGTTTGCCGCGTGGATGACTCCCTCCGGGGTTTCGAGCTCAAACTCCCGCGCTGTGAGCGACGAGAATCCCGCCGTTCCGTGGACCACGGACGCGCGCAGCACGTCCCCAGCCTGACTGAGGTTGGCGGCGCTCGACGAAAGCAGGTAGAACTGCCCCGTGCCCACTCGCAGGCGCAGGCTTCCGCCCGCCAGCGTGTCGACCCTATCACCCGGGTATACCGTAGCGCCGGTCGCGGCGTCCGCTGTGCCTACATGTGCCTGGTCCGCGAGGGCGATGGTGCCAAAGGGCTTGTCTGCAGCTTGAATCGGAAGGTTCAACATCCCGGTCGAGATGAGCGCGATCAGAAGGCAACGGCCACAAAATCGCAAAGATCCCTCCCTCAGCCAACGCCACAAATTTAGGCGGCGGGAGGGCCTATGTCAATACAAGAAACACCGGACCCGATAAGGACCGGAGGCGTTTAGCCGTTTGGGTGTCCCGCTCAGGCCGCGTGAACCCGCGTCGTCAGTGCGCTACGCCGCCCAGTTCTCGCACGATGTCGCCCACGAACGCCTTCGCATCTCCAAAAAGCATCAACGTCTGGTTCATGTAATAGAGCGGGTTGTCGATTCCGGCGAACCCGGGGCTCAAGCTCCGCTTGATCACCATCACGGTGTGCGCTTTGTCCACGTCGATAATGGGCATTCCGTAGATCGGGCTGCCCGCGTCCGTGCGCGCCGCCGGATTCGTCACGTCGTTCGCCCCGATCACCAGCGCAACATCCGTTTGCGGCAAATCCGAGTTGACGTTGTCCATGTCCATCAGCCGGTCGTACGGAATATCCGCCTCGGCCAGCAGCACGTTCATGTGCCCCGGCATCCGGCCCGCGACGGGATGGATTCCGAATTTCACGTCCACTCCGCGCTTCGTCAGCACGTCGAACAGTTCGCGCACCTTATGCTGCGCCTGCGCCACGGCCATTCCATAGCCCGGCACGATCACCACCTTGCTCGCGCTCGCCAGGATGGCGGCCGCTTCTTCCGCGGTCGCGCTGCGAACCGTCTTGTCCTCGGTCGTGCCGGCCGCCTTCGCCTGCACCTGCCCGAACGCGCCGAACATCACGTTCGTGAACGACCGGTTCATCGCCTTGCACATGATCACCGACAGAATGAATCCGGACGACCCGTCGAGCGCGCCCGCCACCACCAGTACCCTGCTATTGAGCACGAATCCCAGCAGCGCCGCCGAGAGGCCGGCGTAGGAATTCAGCAGCGAGATCACGGTTGGCATGTCGGCCCCGCCGATCGGCGTCACCAGCAGAACGCCGAAGAAGAGCGCTACCGCGACCATCGCCGGAAACAGGTGCGTGTATTCCGGATGCACCGTCAGGATGAGCGCGATCACGATGGCCGTACCGAGCACCGAAAGGCTCACGATGTTCTGCCCGCGGTACGTGATGGGGCGCTGCGGCAGAATTTCCTGCAGCTTGCCGGCCGCGATCAGGCTGCCCGTGAACGTCAGCGAGCCGATGATCACTTCGAGCCCAATCTCCACCATCCCGAACTTGGTCACGTGAGGCGCCCGCACGTAATACTCGGCGATTCCGATCATCGTCGCCGAGAGCGCGCCGAAAGCGTGGCTCAGCGCCGTCCGCTGCGGGACCGCCGTCATGCGCACCATACCGAGCGGGATGCCAATGCCTGCGCCGACGATGAGTGCAACGACGATCCACTTGTACTGCACCAATTCGGGGTCGAAGAGCGTCGCGCACACCGCGAGCGCGGCCCCGATCTCGCCCGCCAGCACCCCGTGCCTGGCCGTGACGGGCGAGCTCAGCCACTTGAGCGACAGAATGAACAGTACGGCCGCGACAAGGTAGGTGAAGTCGATGAGCTGCGTCGGAGAGAAGGAGTTCATGATTTCTTGGACTTGCCCGTTTTGAACATCCGCAGCATCCGGTCTGTGATCAGGAACCCGCCGACCATGTTGCTGAACGACGCCGCCACCGCGATCACGCCAAGCACCGTGGAGAGGGTCGTCTCATGCCGGCCCGCGATGATGATTGCCGCTACCACCACGATCGCATCCAGCGCGTTCGTCAGCGACATCAACGGCGTGTGCAGCAGGGGCGAAACCCGCTTGATCACTTCGAATCCCACGAATCCCGCGAGGATGAACACAAAGAGATTTGAGATGAAGTCCGATGGCATTCGCCCCTCCTACGTTTGCGCCGCCAGAGCCGGCAAAGCAAAGAACTCCCGCACGCGCGGGTTCACCACTTCCCCGCCCCGCGTCACGAGCGTGCTGCGGGTGATTTCGTCGCTCATGTCGAGCTGCGGCTTTCCATCCTTCACGATGTGCGTGAGAAACGAAGTCACGTTCCGCGCGTACATTTGGCTCGCGTGATACGGCACGCTGCTCGCCAGGTTCAGCCAGCCGATGATCGTAACGCCGTGCTCCACCACTTTTTCGCCCATCTTCGTGAGTTCGCAGTTCCCGCCGCGCTCCGCCGCCAGGTCCACAATCACGGAGCCCGGCGCCATGTGCGTCACCATCTCCTTCGTAACGAGGATGGGCGATTGCTTGCCCGGAATCACGGCTGCTGTGATCACCACGTCGTTCTCCGCCACCACGCGGCCCAGCAGTTCGCGCTGGCGATTGTAGAAGGATTCGTCTTGCGCTCGCGCATAGCCGCCCGCGTCCTCCGCATCCTTCGCCTCAATCGGCAGTTCGACGAATCTCCCGCCCAGGCTCTGCACCTGTTCCTTCGCCGCCGGACGCAAGTCATATGCGGACGTCACCGCGCCAAGCCGTCTCGCGGTCGCAATCGCCTGCAGGCCCGCGACGCCCGCTCCGATCACCAGCACGCGGCCGGGCGTGATGGTCCCCGCTGCTGTCGTGAGCATCGGAAAAAGCCGCGGCAGTGTGTCGGCGGCGATCAGCACTGCCTTGTAGCCGCAAATCGTTCCCATCGACGAAAGTGCGTCCATGCTTTGCGCGCGCGTCGTTCGCGGCATCAGCTCCACGCTGAACGACGTCACACCCGCGTGCGCGATATCCTCGATTGTGTTCAGCGTGCCCAGCGGCCGCAGAAAGCCGATCAGAAGCTGGTCGCGGCGATAGAGGGGAACGTCCGCCTCGCCGGTCCTGTCGTTCGACCCGTGGCACAACACCTGCACGATGATGTCGGCGGTGCCGAAGACCTCAGCGCGGCTGCTTAGAATCTTCCCGCCCTTCGCCACGTATTCCTGATCCGGATAGCCCGCCTCGATTCCCGCACTCTTCTCCACGACTACTTCCAGCCCGGCCTTCTTGAGAATGGGAATCACGCTGGGAACCAGCGACACGCGCCGCTCGCCCGGAAAACTCTCTCTTGGCACACCTACAATCATTCGTCTATTCCGTTTCTAAAAAAGCATGGTCGAAATTGCGCTACGGACCCTCGCGAGAAAGCTTCAACAGTCACCAGTCCACGCCCCGACTCCAAGACCCGCCATTCTATCCGCATTCGCCCCGAATTTCACTCGTAGATCCGCTGCGTTCGTAACACAGTTTCTCAGGTTCAGAGAACAGCCACGTTGTTCCCTGACTCGTCGCTGAAATGGAGTTCGTACGAGTCCGGCGATGCTCCCTGATCTGCCGGCAGCTTAGTCCTGCGCTCCAGGTTCCCCTCCAGAGCCAGCCGTCTCTCGATATCTGTCGCGACAAGGATCTCATCCTCAACAAGTGGACGGCGCGCGCCAGAGTGCGGGGCGCGGTCAGCAAGGATTCTGTGAACCTGAATAATCACCTCCAGATGGTCATCGGTCCTACGCATGAAGTACGTTGTCGTTGTCTCGTCTCCTTCCTTGGAGTGAAGCGTAACCTTCAGGTCGGACTGTCTTCGAAGCAGCCATCGCCGCCACAACCAAGCGCGAGCTTCGGAAAGGATCGGTTCAGGATTCTGCCCGACCGCCTGAACGAGAGGTTTCCTGGTCGCGAAACGCGAGAGGTTCCGCGGAATCTCCACGCCAATCGGTTGAGATCTCCGCTCCACGACCTCGTACTTGCGTCCATCAAACGTGTATCGGTTCTCGAAGTAATACACTGCGGTCATGGCATCGGTCTTGAGATCTGGCAGACCGTTTGTCCTCGTACCGAGGACCTTGACGTCATGGGCTCCAACGGACAGCAGCAAGTCACACGCCTTCGGAGATTGCCGAAATATCCAGAAAGGGTTGATGTTGGCGCCCCTCATGACGCTCGCACCCATAACAACCAGGTAAGCTCCATTCCCGTGCCCGAAGTCCTGCTCGGAGGCAGTAAACCAATCCGCAGGAAGTTGCTCAGGAGAGAGATGTTGGTGTTCGAGTCTTATGGTTACGTCCTTGTCGCTGGCTAATGACTGACGGACGCAGTCCGGCAGGGCTACAGCGTGCGGAAACTTGTCGTCTTCCGCGCTGAACAAACTTGGGGGATTTGAAAACGGCTCGGGTAGCTGCTGTGCCGATGTACGGAAGGCGCACAGGGCAAGAGTCAGGAGAAGAATCAGGCTTCCTCTGTTAAGCGGGAAACTCATCCGACTCGGTGGATCAATCGGCACGCTGCGTCTCCGATCTTCGAGAGGTTATCACGGTCACTTCCACTTGACCTACCTCGCTACGGGTCCCACTGCCGAATGGCTTCGCAAGGCTCGCCCGGCGCGTTTCTGCGCTAGAATACGTTCCGTTTTCGAGGGTCGCAATGATCCATCGCTTCGTGTTTCACAATGACCGCGTGTTGCCCATCGACCAAGTGCGGCTCTCGCCCGGGCAGGCGGGCCTGCTCAACGGCTGGGGCCTGTTTACCACGGTTCGAATCTTCGAGGGCATTCCCTTCGCCTTCGAGCGCCATTGGAAACGCCTCGAACGCGACGCCGCACGCACCCACTGCCCGTTTCCGTTTCAAGCAGAGGCCGTTCGCGCGCAATTGCATGAGGTCCTGCGCGCGAATCACGTGCGCGAGGGATGCGCGCGCATCTATGCCGTCTACAACCAGATCGGCTTCTGGCGCAGCGACGAGAAGTTCCCACCAGTCGATTTGATTTTGTATTCCGCCGATTTGCCTTCGTACCGCGAGCCTGCCCGCCTCGGCCTGCGCGAGCACGGACGCCACGCGGCCTCCCCGCTCGCCGGTGTGAAAGTCACTTCGTGGCTCAACAATGTCTGGAATCTCTACGAAGCGCAGCAGGCCGGTTGCGACGAAGTTGTGCTGCTCAACGAACGAGGCGAAGTGGCCGAGTGCACCGCCGCGAACATCTTCTGCGCACGTGGCGGCCGCGTCTCCACGCCGCCGCTCAGCTCCGGATGCCTCGAAGGCATCACCCGAAGCGTGCTGCTCGAGATCGGCACCGCCGCGGGCGTGCCGGTCGAAGAGCGCGTCCTGCTCCCCAACGATCTCTATGCCGCCGACGAGGTCTTCATCTCTTCGACGAACCGCAGCATGATCGCCGTGGGCGAAATCACCGGCCGGAAGATCGCCTCCGCGCCCGGGCCGATCGTCGTCAAGCTCGAGAAGGCGTTCGCCGCTTTCGTCCGCGATTACGTCGCCGCCCATCGTGAATCGTTCAGCAGGAGTTGAACAGATCAGCCGACACACTCCTTGCTGGCCGGACGCCTTTCGATTCCGATAGAATTCGCTCAGGAGGAACGTCATGTCCGATCTCGCCGGCAAGACCTGCGTGCCCTGCAAAGGAGGAGTGCCTCCGCTCGCGGGCAAGGAACTCGATGCGCTCGCGAAGGAAGTTCCCCAGTGGAGGGTCGTGAACGGGCACCACATCGTGCGGACGTTCACGTTTCCGGACTTCAAGCAGGCGCTGGCGTTCGTGAATAAAGTCGGGAACGTCGCCGAGGAGCAGGGACATCACCCCGATATTTTGCTCGCGTGGGGCAAGGCCGAAATCACCACGTGGACGCACAAGATCGACGGCCTCACCGAAAGCGATTTCATCCTCGCCGCCAAAATCGACAAGCTACACTGAAGTAGCGGCCTTCATCGCAGAATCGATATCGATCGTCACTCGCTCGAAGCTACGCGCTCATGGCTCGTCTTCGCCCGCGGTCTCGGACTCGGGTGCGACCGCCGCCGCCAGATTGATCGGAGGCAGATTCGCCTTTCGAAGCTGCTCGTTCAGCGCCGCGACATCCTTCGATTTCACCTCGCTCCAGCTCTTCGCCAACGCGGCAGCCGAACTCTGCGTTGTCGTGAAGGCCTTTTGCGCCGGCTCAGTCGGCGGCGTGTCCGCGCTTTCGACGAACGACAGCAATTGCCCGAATTCCCCGTTCAATCTCGCGAAGCTCGGCTGAGCCGCAGCTCCTCGCCCGAATCGCTGCGCCGCTCCCTCGAACTCCGCCACCTTCTTGTCGAGCGCCGCAATCGCATCTGCAAGAGCGCCCTTCGGCGCCTTCTCCGCCAGATCCTTCAGTTGCGCGCGCACCGCCCGCACCTGCTCGAGCGACGCGTACGTCGAATTCATTCCGTCGCAAATCTTCGACGCGAGCTGGAACTGCGCCGCCAATCCCTCCGCCGGCGTTTTCACGCGCGGGTCCATCTTCACGATGAATTGCTGCGTGAACGTTTTATCCCCCGCGTGTAACTTCACCGTATACGTGCCCGGCAGCACTGCCGCGCCGAGCGGATACCGAGGCGTGTCGTGCGGAATCGCCGAAATCGGATAGTCGTGGAAAACCGATCCCGGCGGCGGCGTGTGCACGTCCCAAACGAAGCGATGCATTCCCGCCTCCGCCGAGAGAATCCGCGGCGGGCGAATCCAATACAGCGGGACGTTGAGTTCCTTGTTCAGCTCCTCCCACGTCGCCTCGGGCTTGTCCGTGCTCGAAAACTTGCGAACCAGCTTTCCCCTCGCGTCGAGAATCTCGAGCGTGACCGGGCTCGCGGAATTTGCCTTCAGGTAGTAATCGATCATCGCGCCGTCGGGCGGATTCTTCCCCGCCGGCTCCTCCGGAGGCAGCGGCGTATCCGTATTGGCGTTCCGGCGCATCCGATAGGCGGCCGCCGGCTTGAACAGCGCGGCGTCCGAATTCGCCAGGGCGCCGTTGAGCTGCCGCAGCGGCGTAATATCGTCGAGAATCCAGAACGATCGCCCGTGCGTCCCCACTACCACATCATCTCCATGAATCACCAGGTCGCGCACCGACGTCGCCGGCAGATTCAGTTGCAGCGATTGCCACGTTTCGCCGTCGTTGAACGAAACCCATACACCGCGCTCCGTTCCGGCGAACAGCAATCCCCGCCGCACCGGGTCTTGGCGAACCGTATCCACAGGCGCGTTCTCGGGCAGGCCGTTGACGATCTGCCGCCACGTTTTTCCGCCGTCGTGTGTGGCGTAGATGTACGGCTTCAGATCATCCACGCGGAACCGGCTCACCGCCGCATACACGGTCCCAACATCAAAGTGCGACGCATCGAGCTGCGCCACCTTGCTCCACGGCGTCACTTCCTTCGGAGTCACGTTCGACCAGTTCTTCCCGCCGTCGCGCGTCACCCAAATCAACCCGTCGTCGGTTCCCGCCCACAGCACGTTGGCGTCAATCGGCGACGGCGCCAGCGAATACACCTCGCCTCGGTGCCTGCCCTCCGACCCAGCTCCCT
>Ga0335079_10003038_pt1 | contig 19360 bp, 14 predicted proteins | sample Lox_Sample_33_FD_206719 | JGI IMG/M metagenome (GOLD analysis project Ga0335079, IMG submission 206719) | Soil microbial communities from Loxahatchee National Wildlife Refuge, Florida, United States - Lox_Sample_3.3 | ecosystem: Environmental > Terrestrial > Soil > Wetlands | place: USA... | reverse complement strand
GACCGTGACGCACGAAGAACTCTTTCGTGAGTTGCGCGAGTGGTGCGGCCAAAAGAGCACGTCCTGTCGCAGTTTGTACAAACGGAAGTTCTTTTACCTGTTCACCTGCGAATACTGCTTCAGCCACTATGTAGTCTTGCTCACTCTTCTTGTGACGCGCTACCGCCTTTTCTATGACGATTGGCGGGGCTATCTCATCTCGGGTCTCTCACTCGTCTGGATTGCGAACATCTATATGAGCTTCTACGGCCGCGTTCGGCTCGACATCCGCCGCGAGCGTGTCCAGATCGCCGCCCAGCAAAAAGACGTCGAGTCGGATGAACCGTCGCGCCCGCGCTCATCGGCCGCCGCCTGAGTCCGCGGCCATTCGGCAACGTGACGTTTAGCACCTTTCTTCGCGTGAGGGCACCCCAATAATCCTTGCCTTCCCGTCCGCGGATTTCTACACTAACAGTTTCGGTTTAAATCTTCTGAAATGAGGACACGTCGCAGCGCATCAGTGAATGAATCTTCCAACACTCCAGTCGCCGTCGTACTTGGCTGGAATCTGAGCCCGGACGACGTGCAGCGTTTTTCGTTGCCGTCACAACCGAAAAAGACTGCGGCTGACACGGCGGACATGAGGAACCGCATCCTCTTGGTCGAGGACAATCCTGCCGACGTCGGCCTGGTTCGCGAAGCCCTCCAAGAGCATCAGGTGCCCTGCGAGTTGATCGTGATCAGCAACGGCGAGCGAGCCATCCAGTTCATCGAGGAGCTCGATGGCGAGGCGTCCGCTTGCCCGCAGCTCGTCATTCTCGATTTGAATCTGCCGAAAAAGCCCGGACGCGAGGTCCTCAAAAGTATGCGGGCCAGCGTGCCATGCGCCCACGTTCCAATCATCGTTTTGACGTCTTCGGACAATCAGAAGGACAGGGTCGAAGCCGCCCGCCTCGGTGCGTCCCGATACATCCGCAAGCCCTCGCGCCTCGCCGAATTCCTTAGCCTCGGCGGCGTGTTCAAGGAAATACTCGAAAGTCAGCCGTGATCGTGGGGCAGGCCGGAGTTATCCGGTCCGGCGTCCGCCGGCCTTCTTACTGTCTCTTGTTCTTGGTCAGGCTGCGGTATGCCGCCTCGACGAACCGGTCGGGCGTCCACCCGCCCGCCGTCCCGTATTGCGGATCGTAATCCCGCGTCGGCCGCGCCGCGTTCACCTGCTCCAGCGTCATGCCTTTCCGGATGAGCGCCTGGATGCGGTCGCGGATGATCGTCACCATGTCCCGATACTCCACCACGTCGAACTCGTCGCAGATCCGGCCGTGCCCCGGAATCACATACGTTCCGCCTTCTTCGTGATGCGCGGGAACCGCGATGTCCAGAATATGGTTCAATCCGTCGATCACTCCTTGCAAACTTCCGCCCCGTTCCAGATCGATCACCGGATAGCTCGTCGTCACGAAGATGTCTCCCGCGCTCACCACGTCGGAACCGCGGAAATATACGATCGTGTCGCCATCGGTGTGCGCCGCGGGCTCGTGATACATCAGCACCGCCTCGCCATTGAAATACAGCTCCTTCTCGTTGCCGATAAACGTCTCGGTCGGCCAGGCCGTCGGCGGGATCGCCGCGTTTCCGGCGCCCGGCTTTATCATCCGCGTCAGCACATTGTCGTGGGCGTAGATCTGCACTGTCTGCGTCGCCGTCGATCCCGGAGTGTTGACCACTGAGACCTCCGTCGCCGAACCGAATGTTCGGGCGAAGTTTTCATTTCCGCCGGTGTGATCCCGATGCACGTGCGTGTTGATGATGTAGCGTACGGGCTTGTCGGATAGCTTCCGGATCGCTGCCAGGATCTTCGGCGTCATCTCCGCATACGACGTGTCGACCAACAGTACGCCCGTCTTGCCCACCTGCACGGTCACGTTTCCCAGCGGGCTCGCTAGCAGATAGACGTTGCCCTGCACCGGCAGGGTCTGAATTTCGATTTTGTCGAAATCGGGGGCGGGCTGCGCCAAGGCCAGTGCGGTCAGCGTCACGGCCCCAAGACAGACCAACCCGCGCGTCACTTCTTCGCTCCCGTCATCGTCTTCAGTTTCAAACGGTATTCGGGATACATCGTTTCGGCGCCTCCGAGTGCCGTCTCCTCCGGTATCCCGATGCGCGCCGGAAACTCCTTCAGAAACGGATTTTCACCGGGCAGGTAATTCGGCACTTCCCCCTTCGGCCGCCCTACTACCTCTTCCACGTATTCGCACGGCCACAGCCAGTTTCCCGGATCCCGATCCGCCATCACAAACGTCTGTGTCTTCACCAGCGGCTCGGTCAGATACACCGGATCTTTCAAAATACTCACGTGCGTCAGATACTTATCGTGCCGGATGAAGTGCTCCGTCATGCTAGCCTTGTCGCTTTCCGGCAGGCCGTTGCGCCGTAGCCATCCCTGTTTGATGTGCGTGGTCTCAACCGTCAGAATGTCGCCGTCCCACTTCCCCGTGGAGAATCCCATGAATGTGTGCGGCGCATATTCCGACGGGTGTGGTCGGCCGTCCATCCAGATCGTTCGCGTTTGCTCATACGTGCTGATGTAGTTTTTGATTGCGATTACCCGCTGGGTGTCGGGATCCTTCTCTTCCCAGATCCGGACCTGCAGCGGTCCGAAGTAGATATATGGCGAAATGTGCACGCGGCACTGGTGCTCCTGCAGCGTAAGCCGCGAAGCGTCCCAGCTTTCGGCGCGCAGCCGGGCCGCGTCGTTGATGGGAATTCCGAGATAGTCGCCGAGATCGGGCCCCTGCAACCGTTCCGGCTGATCCTCATGGATCAGCGACAGCCAATCTCCCGAAAGCAGAACCTGAGCCGCCGCCGGCCCCGCGGCCACCGCCGCCGCAAACACAAACGCACCTATTGTTTTCATGACAGCCTCTTGAGAGCATACACCACCGCTGGCGGGCGGCTCTCTCTGGGCTACTTGAACTGCTTCTTCAAATAAAAATCAAGTCCGACCAGCCCGTTCTCTTCGCGCTGCGCGACCACCGACCATTGCTTGTTCACCGCCCACTCCACGCTCACCACCTGCGGATTCGCATTCGTCAGGTTCGTGACGTAGGTGAAGGTCACGTCCGGAGTGACCTGTTGTTCAATCGTCAGCCGGGCTTGCGGGTTGTACTGCACGCCGTTGGCCAGCGCCGGGTCGAGCGTCGGATTGATCCGCAGCTTGCTGACCCCGAAGAAACGCTGCAGCCGCCCCGACACCGGATTGGCGATCACCTGGCCCAGCAGTGCCGTCATATTCGATTGCTGCAACGACTGCGAAGGAGCCGCTTCCTGGTTGAGCCGCGTGAAGTCGCTTACCGGCGCGTCCCCCGTAGTCAGCACGGAAACAATCTCGCCGAACTGCAGCGGCGGGTCCGATCGCGGAGTGACCGTCAGTTTATTCAACGGGCCCGCCACGCTCAACGTGATGTCAATCCCGCGCGCCTTCGTGTCGAGATCGACGTTCAACACCGGATCGACCCTCACCGGATTGAAAAATGATACCGACCCCTGGCTGATCGTGTACTTGGTCCCGAAAAATACCAGTTGCCCTTGCGTGATATTGATTCTCCCCAACAGCGCCGGATTCGTGGCGGTGCCCCGCAATCGCAGGTTCGCATTGGCCTCGACATCCTGCGTGAGGGAGCTTTCGAAAACGATGTCGGGCGCGGTCTGGATCTGCACATCGTAGTTCACGTTCGCCAGAAAACCCGATGCGACAGAAGGTGTCTGTACCGGTTGCGCCGACTTGGCCAGCAGTGAGCTGAAATCCGACTGCAGGTTGAGACTGGCCCGCTGGACCGTGATGGTTCCCGCCAGCAGGCTCCGCGTTGGCGAACCCGTAAAATCGAGGCTGGTATCGGCCACCGTGCTGACGCCTTCCGGATACCGCACCCGCACCTGCTGCGCGTTGAGGTGCAGCCCGAACAGCACATCGTTCCCCGCGTACCCGGTGAAGCCGGAGATCTGGATCTTCCCGCCTCCCGTGGTGCCTTCGAGATTTTGGATGGTGGCGCGGTCTCCCGTAAACAGGATCACCCCGTTTGCGTGAGTAATACCGTTGGGCAGCATGCCATAGCTCGCCGCGCCGTCCTTCAAATCGATCCGCCCGCTCACCTGCGGCGCCGCCGGAGACCCGCGCACCGTCGCCTCCACCGTCAACTGCCCCGTTGTAGTGACGTCGGGATTGAACGTCTGTAACACCGCCAGATCCACCCGTCCGTTCACGCGCAGATCGAGCGGACTCTTTTGCGTCAGCGAAATCTTGCCGCCCACCGTCACATCGGTAGATCGGCCGGTTAACTCCGCCTTTTCGATCGTGATCGTGGAATTGGCGGCGCTGGCCACGATCGGTCCGGAGTTCCGCAGCACAATCCCGTTCGCCGCCGCCACCGGACGGATCTCGAGATTCGGAATCCGCACGTCCGCCCGCAGCAAATCGGGTTTTAGCGCCGGACCCGTGATATGAAGCTCCCCTTCGGCAAACCCGCTGAACGGGTACGGCGCTCCTCCCGCCGAGGGCGAGACCCACTCGCGCAATCCCGCCAGGTCGAGGCGGCTGAACGTGAGATTGGCGGTGCCCGGATAATCGCCTTCCATCCGCCATTCCCCGTCGCCCGTCACCGCCGAATTGGCAAAGCTCGAATCCAGGTGCGCCCGTAACACGGCGCCTTGCGAGTTGGCTGTCAGATGCGCATCCCCGAGCCGCTGCTTCGCGAGCTGGAGCCCGCGCGCCGTGATGTCACCTTGCAGTTCCGTGAATCGAAAACTCTCGTCGCCGTTGCGCGCCGGCGCCAGCTCGATTGCGCCTGTCCCCGCGAACTGTATTGTGCCTTGAAGACCCGGTCGAGAACGTGCGAATGATTCGATGTCCGCCAGCGGCTGCACGTTACTCCGCACTTGAAATCGCAGCCGGCCGGTATCGAAGTGTGCCGGCTCGTGGTCGAAAGTCGCCGCGAACTCGATCTGCTTCACCCCGCCCACCACTTGGCCCGATACCAGTTGCGCTGTGCGCGAGTTGCCGGTTACGCGTGCGGCGAAGCGATCGAACGGTTCGTCCCAGAGCGATCCCTTCACTACCTGGATATCGGCGCTCCATTCCGGATTTCCGATGGTTCCGCCAATTCGCCCCGAAGCGGCCAGCATGCCCGTAACCGGTACGGTCTTCTGGTTGACCAGTCCCAGTAAGTCGGCCACCGCCGCGTTTCGCACGGTGGCATCTCCCGAAAGCGCGCTCGCCTCCACGGGTTTCCAGTTCTGAAGTCCGGTCGAGATCTGAAACTGCGCGCTGGCGCCGCCGCGGGCCAGCGTCGCCTTCTGCAGGCGCACTTCCGCCGGCGACGCATTTACATCGGCCTGCAGCGAATCGAATGACCGTCCGGCGTACGCGAAATGTGTGAGTGCCAAATGCCCGGCGACTCGCGCAGTGTCGAGTTGGCCCGTCACCGTCCCATCGAAAACCAGAGTTCCGTTCTCCAGCTTCACCGGAATCGAAACCGCGCTTTCGCCCAGCGCCGCCAGGAAGTCGGCGATGTCCCGCGTGTCCACGTGCACTCGCAACTGCCGTCCGATCGCCCCGCTGAGTTCCACGCGCGAGGCAGGAAGCAGAATCGTCGAACGGCTTAGCTCGAGTGTTCCTTTCGCCCGGTCGAAGCGGACGGCAACCTGCCCGCGAACCGGCGCGCTCTCGGGCGCCGGCGCGATACTCAGGTCGCCCGAGGCCCGCAGATCCTTGGCCTCCGGCAGCGAACCTTCCATTTGAACCGGCCCCGAAACCAGGCTATTCCACGGCAGCGGCTCGCGGCTGTACAGTGTGACGGCTCTCTTGACCTCCAGGTTGTGCAGTTCGCCCCGAACCTCAAACCGCTTCCCGCCGCGCAGCCGGACCTCGCCCGCGAACCCGCCCCCAAGCGCGTTGACCGCCAGGCTGCGCGCCGTGAGATCCTCTCCCTGGAGCGTCACCTCCGCCGCCTGGCCATTGATTGGGAATCGCGCGCCATTTTCCACCGATTCGCCCGAAAACCGCAGACCGCCCAGCCGAGCCCCGTTCGCGTCCGCCTGCAGCGCCCCCGCAGCCTTCACGCTGCGCAACTGCCACCCGGTCTGCCGGAACTCTCCGTCCGCGATGCCCAAATTGCCGGTGACGGAATACATCGACGCCCCTCGCCACTCCGCGTTGCCCGCCAGTTGCGCGGTCCCGCGCTCCAGGCCGCGAATCGGGAAGACACGGTTCACATCGGCGGCGGTCACCCGCGCGTCATAGCGGAAAGAGGCGTGCGGCGCGGCAAGATCGGCAATCTCGCCCGAGAACTCGACCTGTGACTCGCCGGTCGCCACCCGGGCCGAGGTAATCCCAATCCGGTTCTTCTCGATTCTTAGCGCCGCCGTAATTGCGAGCGGCGTCTCGCTCTTACCGTCCCACTGGACCTCCAGCGGCTGCATCGATACATTGCCGTCGTACCGAGGGCCGGCCAGATCGTAAACGAACTTCGCATCCAGGTTGTTCCCGCGTGCACTGAACGGGATGCGATTCCGCCCTTCGATCTCGACGCTCCCGTCTTGCACGTTGAACCGCCCGATCGCCAGGTTGATCAAGGTATCGACCGCCGTCTGCTCCGATCTCCGCTTGATCTTCGGCTCGGGTATGTTCGTATGGCCGTCCGGGTAGACCATCACGTAGATCTCCGGCTTCCGCACATCCAGATACTGGACATCTACTTTCTGCTCGACCACCGAGATGATCTTGAGCCCCACCGTCACCGTGCGTGCGCGAATCAGCGGCGGCTTCGCTGCCGGCTCGTCCCCGTGCAGCACCAGCCCGCTGACTTCCACCCGCATCTGCCTCCAGTCGAACTGGAATGAGCCGATCTCAGCGCGGCCGCCGGTCGCGTTCTCGATGGTGCTGATAAGACTCGCCCGCACCTTCTCGCGGAACCAGCCGCTCTGGACGATAATCAGCGCTGCCACAATCGCCGCCACCACCAGCGCGCCGGTAGATGCCACCGCGATGAGGCCGATTTTCTTCCGGCTCACTGCAGCGCCTCCTCGCGGTACACGATCTCCGTTCGTTGCCGCGCCTCCTGCAGCCACGCATCCAGTTGCTTGTCCGCGCGCTGGCCGGTGAGCGTTTCTTCGATCTCGTCGTAATAATCGCCCAGCGTGACGGCCGATCCCGGGTGCGCCGCCTGCGCCACTGGTTTTACGGCCTTTTCGAAATAGTCCTGGATCTCCTGCTCGCCGACGTGCACCGCCGGCCGGAACCGGATCTCAATGAAACGCAGCAGCGTCAGTTGCCACAGCAACTCGTCTTTGACCTCCTGCACGCTCACTCCGGCATCCGCCAGCCCCCGCTGAAACTCCGCATCCGTCTTGTAGTGCTGCGTGCGAAATTCATTCAGCTCCTGCTCCATGGCGGAAGCTTCCGGCGCTGGATATCGGCTCAGTTCGAGTTCGTGCTGAACCAGCTTTTGCTCCACCATGCGTTCCGCGGTGGCGCGCTTGCTCGCCGGACCGAAATCCGGAGACATCCCGTTGAGAAAAGCGGTCACGCGGATTTCCCGCTCCAGGTCGCTGGTGGTAATCGCGCTGTTGCCGACAGAAACCGCGACGCGGTCGATGATCTCGGCGGAACCGGCAATTGCCAGCACCGCCGCGCCGCACAGAATGCGCAATGTCTCAACCGTTCTCAAAACGTCTGTCCGATTGAAAAAAAGAACTGAAAATGGCTCACACTCTGTTCGACGCACTTGCTCGGAGTCCCGGCACAAGGATTCACGCCCGCGTTCACCAGGTCCGTCTCGCTCCCTTTGAAACCGAAAAAGTGAGGCGGGTTGATGCTGTAGGCCAAATCCACGCGTACCGGGCCGATCGGCGTCTTATATCGGATCCCGAAGCCCACGGCGTGCACCATGTAGTCGAAATCCTGATCGTTTTGCTGGACTACGCGGAAAGACATATTGCTGAGGCGCGAATACGCATTTCCCATATCATGAAACAGCACACCTCCTATATTCTCCCCGATTAGAGGAAACCGAAGCTCCGTTTGGTTGAAAAACAAAGCCGTCCCGCCGAGGGGGAATCCCGTAGTCGGATCGCGCGGACCCGCCTGGTAATCGGGAAAGCCCCGGTTTGACGTCGCCCCGCCGGCGAAAAAGCGTTCGGGCAGCGGAATCGCATCCAGGGCGCACGATTGCGGCGAGCCAACCGCGCAGGTGCTCGCATACCGGAAGGCATAGATGTCTCCGAATTCCGTGTTCCGCGCCAGAATCACGTTCCGCGTGATCCGGTGATAGGTGGCGTTGCGCGCCAGAAATCGCACGAAGTTGCGCTGCGACCCCAGCAGCCGGTCCGCCACGCCCAGGTCCAGTGTGTTGTAGATCCCCTTGTGAGGATCGGAAGGGTCGTCGCGCCGGTCCTGCACCAGCGTCCCGGAGATGATCCCCAGCCGCACCGGCTGCGCGAGCAGCGGGATGAGCAGCGGAGAAATCTTTAGCGTGCTCTCGTCGATCCCGACGAGCCGGTATGCGAATCGGTACAGAAAGGTGGTCGCCTTGGTGATCCGCTGCGCCAATTGCACCGAGCCTTCCTCGCGCTTGTAGGAGAAAGTGCGGACGTCGCGCGAATCTTCGTAGACCCCCGAAAACGAGAGGTTCAGCGCGTCGTTATCTTCAAATCGCGGCCAGTCGTAGTTCAGCAGGGCCTGCCGTTCGAGCGTCGAAGCCCGGGTCCGCAGGCTGAGGCTGTGCCCGACGCCCCACATGTTGTTGCGGGTCAGATTCACCGAGACCCGCGGCGCGAACCCGGTCGCGCCCGCCGGAGCATCGAGGCAGGTCTGGCAGCCGCCAATCCGCGCCAGTTCCGCGCCGAATCCGACCGCCGCCGAATACCGGTGCGCTTCATCGATTTCATAAAGAACATATTTATTGTTGGTGTCGCCGTCCGGATCCTGAATGGCGGCGTTGACCCGCTCAAAAATGCCCAGGTCGTAAAGCCGGCGCTGCGTTTCGGTGATGGCGGTCGGCGATAAAGGATCGCCCGGATTGAGCCTCAGGTTCCGGTAGACCAGTTGCGGCCGTGTCTCTTGCAGTCCGCTGACCAGCACTTGTCGCACGAACTGCTGCTTGCCTTCGTGAATCACGTACCGCAGATCGTAACGGTTCGGCTGGCCCGATGGTTGTGAGCTCCACTCGAAGGTTGCGTTGGCGAACCCGCCTTCGAAGTACCGCGCCAGGATGGTGTCCCGGTCCACCGCCACGTTGTACTCGCTGAACGGCTGTCCCGCGGCTGAGCTCAACCCCGCCAGCGTCTTGTTCCTGTCCAGCCGCGCGATCCCATCCACTTGCAGACTGTTGACGAACGATTGCGCTCCTTCCTCGATCTTGATGAACACCCCGATGTCCAGCGGCTTTCCCATGTAATCGTCGATCACCTGGTGGGTAACTCGCACGTCGAGAAACCCGTTCGACCGATAAAGGTTCGCAATCGACTGTTCATCCTGGCTGAGAAAGCTCTCGCTGTACCGGCCGTGCCGGAATTGCAGCAGCGATGCCTTTTGCAAAAACATTCGTTCGCGCAGCGCTGGCGTATCGAAAAAGTGGTTTCCGGTGATATCGATCCGCACCAGTTTATGGCGCGGCCCGCGATTGATCAGGTAGTCGATCGTCGCCCGGTCGTTGATCACTCGCTGTTCTTTGAACTCGATCTGCGATTCGAAATACCCGTTCCGTTGAAAGTAGTCGCGCAGGTTGCGCGCTCCCTCTGTCAGCAGATCGTCATCGACGGCGTGTTCCTCGTAGATCGGTATGTATTGTCTCAGCGCCTTCTGCGAGACTTTGGCCCCAATGGTGTTGACCTGGATTCGCGGCCCGGCGTCGATCGTCAGAGTGGGCAGCGCCGACGTGGTTTCGGGATCGTACTGAACCGAATCGAGCGAGATCTTCGCTTCCAGACGATTCTCCTTCTGGTACAGGTTGCGCACTCCGTCCAAGCCGCTCCGCATGCGGGGCTGCGTCATGGGCTTCCACGAATTCAAGAGCCACCGCCTCCACTTCGTCGCGGCGACAATTTTGTCCGCGTCCACTTTCAGATCGCCGCGCAGCACAGGTGTGGTCAAGTGCGCACGGGTGCCGGTGTCCAGGTTGAACCGGACATTCACTTGCTGGTATCGCGAGTCGTAGCTTAATTTGGGTTCGATAGACGCCCGAAACAATCCGTTATCTTGAAGCAGCCGCCGCTGATTGGCGATCGACTGCTGCAGCTTGGCATCGGTATAGGGCTCCCCCAGGTCGAGGTCCGATGCGTTTTCCAATTGGCCGGAGTTGGGCGGATTCGAAATCATTCCGGCGGCGTGGACATTGCCGATAAACCAGCGGTTCGTCGTGATAAACCGGAGAATCACGCCGTTCAGATACGGCTCGGCGTCAACCTGGATATCGGAATAGCGGCCGGTCGCGAACAGGCGGTCAATCGCTGCGCGTACCTGGGCGATATGAAATGCTTGGCCGCGCTTAACCGGGAGAAGGTCGAACAGTTCCATCGCCTCGACCGGCTGCTCGGCCGGAGAGAACTGGATGTTGACGATCTCCTTGCCCTCGTATTTCTGGTATTGCCCCAGAAGCATCGCGGGCCGCGCCATCGTCCAGACGAGAATGAGGAAAACAAAAAGGGCGAGCCGCGTTCGCACCATCCTCATAATAACGTAAGTTATTCAAAGCAACTTTGTTACCATCGAAGTGCGATGAACGCCGCCGAGCGCGATCGATACTCGCGCCAGATCCTCTTTTCCGGTATCGGGCAAGCGGGTCAGGAAAATCTTCTGCAAGCTCGCGCCGCCATCGTCGGTTGCGGAGCGCTCGGCACCTTTCAGGCCGCCGCGCTCGCGCGGGCCGGATGTGGTTTCATCACCATCGTCGATCGCGATTACGTTGAACCCAGCAATCTTCAGCGACAATGGCTGTTTGAAGAGGCGGATGCAGCCGAAGCTCTTCCCAAGGCAGTCGCCGCGGAGCGGCATCTTTCCCGCATCAATTCTTGCGTGCGGGTGCGCGGCGTAGTTGCCGACCTGACTGCCGCGAACGCGGCCGAACTCCTCGGCGACGCGCACTTGATTCTCGATGCCACCGACAATTTCGACACCCGCTATCTCATCAATGACTTCGCCGTGAGCTGCGGCGTTCCCTGGATCTACGGCGCCGCCGTCGGCAGCTATGGCTTGGCCATGCCCATTTTTCCCGGCCGCACTGCCTGCCTCCGGTGCGTGTATCCGGACCCTCCCGAAGGCGTGCAGCCCACCTGCGAGACCGCCGGTGTGCTGAATGTCATCGCCTCGCTGGTTGCTTCCTATCAAGTGTCTGATGCGCTAAAAATCCTGTGCGGGCGCCCGAACCTGGTGCAGGCGCGCATCACGACCACGGATATCTGGGAAGGGAAGACCCGCCAGATTGAAACGCCGCCGCGCGACCCGCAATGCCCCGCCTGCGGTCTTCGCCAGTTTCCGTATCTGGAGGAGTCGCGGCGCTCGCCCGTCCGCCTCTGCGGCCGAAATGCCGTTCAGATCCAGGAGCGCCCGCAAACGCTCGACCTGGAAGAATTGAAGCAGCGTCTGGAGCCGCTGGGCGAAGTCCGCGCCAACCAATTCGCCCTGCGTTTCTTCATCGCCCCCTACGAAATGACCGTCTTCCCCGACGGCCGCGCCATCATCAAAGGAACCAGCGACCCCGCCGTGGCCCGCAGCCTCTACGCCCGCTACATCGGCCAGTAGGTCGCGGTGGCGATGCCGGCGCGGAGCGATTTCGCGGCTGTCGCCCGGACCACGCTCCGCGGCGGTGATAGAATCTCGCCGGAGGGCACCCGAGATGAACCGGCGCGATTTTTTGCGGAGTGCGTCCGCGACTGCGGTTTCGAGCGGCTTCTTCCTGGATCGGGCGATCGGGCAGGATACGAAGTTCGCGGTGGCTGAAACGAGCTATGGAAAAGTCCGCGGAATCGATAACCAGGGGATCAAAACATTCAAAGGCATTCCTTACGGCGCGAGCACCGGCGGGAGCAACCGGTTCATGCCGCCGGCTGAACCGGCATCGTGGACCGGGGTTCGCGACGCCCTGGAATTCGGGCACACCGCGCCGCAGCGCGATCCGGAGGCGCCGCCTCCTTCTCCAGGAGCCCTGACGGTTTCCGGCCGCAATTTGCCGGCCGAAGGCGAAGACTGTCTGGTGCTGAACGTGTGGACGCCGGCACTCAACGATGGCCGGAAACGGCCGGTGATGTTCTGGTGCCATGGCGGCGGGTTCGCGACCGGCTCCGGTTCCTCGCCCGATACCGACGGAACCAACCTGGCGCGGCGCGGCGACGTCGTAGTGGTGACGATCAATCACCGCTTAAACGTCCTGGGGTTCGCGGACCTCAGCGAGTTCAGCCGCGATTTCGTGGCCTCCGGGGACGTGGGGATGCTCGACATCGTCCAGGCGTTGAAATGGGCGCGGACGAACATCGCGAATTTTGGGGGTGATCCGAACACCGTGATGATCTTCGGGCAGTCGGGAGGCGGCCGGAAGGTCGAGACGCTGCTGGCGATGCCCTCGGCGAAAGGACTGTTCCATCGCGCCACCGTCGAGAGCGGAGCTGCCCTCCAGGTGGCCGGCCGCGAAGTGGCAATCCGAAACGCAGAGCAGTTGCTGACGAAACTGGGGGTCGCCAAAGCGGATGTGCACGAATTGCAGAAACTCCCGGTGGAGCGCATCCTGACGGCGTACTTCGCGGTGGTACGGGATGAGCGGGGCGTGGACCAGGCGGTGAACGGGTTCTCGCCCGCGGTGGATGGAAAAATCCTGCCCCAGCAGCCGTTTCAACCGGCGGCCTCTCCGGTATCCGCCGATGTGCCCGTGATGATCGGATGCACGCGAACGGAGATGACACTGTTCTCGCTCAATGATCCCTCGGCTTTCCAGTTGGATGACGACGGGATGCGCAAGCGCGTCCAGGACCTGCTCGCCGGCGAGGCTCCTGGCATGATCGACCTCTACCGGAAGTTGAACCCGGGAGCCACGCCTTCGGATCTCTACTTCCTGATCGCCAGCGACTACCGCTATGGCGCGCCCACCATGAAGATTGCGGAGCGGCGGGCGGCGCTCAAGAAAGGGCCGTTGTACGTCTATTACTTCCGGTGGGAGACGCCGGTGCAAGGGGGACGGCTGAAATCGCCGCACACGATGGAGATTCCGTTCGCGTTCGACAACGTGCAAATTTCCGCGCGGCTCACAGGGGGCGGTCCAGAAGCGATGGCGTTGGCCGGCCGGGTAAGCGACGCCTGGATCGCGTTCGCGCGGACCGGCAACCCCAACACCCCGAAACTGCCGCACTGGCCTGCCTTCACCGCGAAGGACCACGCCACCATGGTCCTCGACAATACCAGCCGGGTGGTGAACGATCCGTTGCGCGAACAGCGCCTCGCGATGTTCCGGGCCTTGCACCTGACGTAGCCGAAGCAAGGTCACCGGATCAGACTACCGCATGTCGATAAAACAGAATTCTTGATCACAGCGCATATGCCAGTGATTGAGTCCCAGGCGCCGCAAGACGGAGCGCGCCGACTCATGATTCGCGCCAAACATCACTTGGTCCATGCCCCATGGAACGCCTGCGATCGCCGACTGACAACAGCTCACTCGCAGGCCGGTCTGTCGCGAAAGATCGGCCGCCATCAGAGATGCGCTTTCGTGGAGGCGCCGGACGGCCGGCGGTATGGTGACGAGTCGATCGAGCAACGGCGTCATCGCAATTGACCGCCCCTGTGTGTCACGGGTTCGTGTGGGCACGAAGAAGAATGCGCCGCCGGTCTCGTCGAGACGGTAGGCAAAAGGCGACCGGAGATTCGCCTCTGTCACTATGCTTTCCAGTAAGTCACGCGCACTTTGCGGGGAGCCATCCGGATTTACCGGGAATCGTACCTCAAATCCCCACCGTGCCGGAACCAGAGTGCCGGAACGAAGTCTGGGAACCTCGAGCGATATGTCCATCATGTCGCCGCGAAATTGAAAGACAGGGTCTTCGGCGCTCACGACAATCCCGAACTGCGATTCGAGCTTGCCGGCGATAGCATCGAGCGGCCGGAAGGTACTGGCTGAAAGAACCGCCTCGTTGACGAATCGCGTGATATGCGTGTCGTCTGATGTCTGCGGCATGGCAACCAGGGTGATTGCCACGAACGCGGTGAGTGTCCGGATCAGATAGTCCATCGCGCTAACCTTTGGACTCCCGCGCGACATCAGCGGTTCCAATCCTGTCAAATTCCCGTTGCTGCGTCCGCTATGTCGGCCAACAGACCGCTTAGTACCCGCGCTCCTTTTCGACAACGTTGAGTAGCGGCTCGCCCTTGCGGTATCGTTCAAAGTTGCTGAGAAAGAAGCGCATCGAGTCGTCCAGCCAGCCCGGGGTATGGTCGGCGCAATGAGGAGACAGCAGCACGTTTTCCAGCCGGTAAAACGGGTGGCCTGGCGGCAGCGGCTCAGTATCGAAAACGTCGAGCGCGGCGCCTTTAATCCGGTTACTGCTGAGCGCCCGGACCATCGCGGCTTCGTCGATCACCGGGCCGCGGCCGACATTAATAATGACGGCATCCGGCTTCATCGCTTCGAATTCCACCTCGCCGATCAAACCGCGGGTTTCCGCCGTCAACGGCGCCGCCACCACGACGTAATCACATTGCGAGATCATAGGTATACGGTCGGACGGGGCGAAAATCTGACTTACCAGCGGATCAGCATTATAAAGGAGCGGCCCGCGCCGGGTCATGCCCAGCACCCGCATTCCCATGTGCCGCACCCGTGTGGCGATGGCCCGGCCGATATCGCCGTAGCCCACGATCCCTACCGTCTTTTCCGAAATCTCCAGCACCGGAACCCGCTCCCACCGGCCTTCCATCTGGTTGCGCACCATTCCGCGAAGATCTTTTGCGAAATACAGGATGGCGCCCAGCACGAATTCTCCCAGCGCCTGGCTGAATACCCCGCTGCCGTTGGTGAGCACCGCCGGACTCGCCACCAACTCGGGAAACAGCAGATTGTCGAGACCCGCCGCCCGCGTGTGCACCCAGCGCACCCGCTCTGTCATGTGAAACACCTCGCGCAGCAGTTTCCCCGAAAGCGACCAGGCAAAGATCACAGTCGCGTCGGAGGCGGTCCGCTCGAATGCTTCCGTCGTTTTGCCGACGGCGAAGTTGGTTTCGGGGGGCAGTTCCGCCAGCTGGCGCAGTTGCGGTTCGGTCGGATCTGCCAGCACCAAAACAGTTTCATTGTCCATTAGGAGCAAACTACCACATGTTCGATCTTTCTCTCGAAGTACTCCGGGTCGTCGAGGACGCCGCCATCGCCTCCGCGCGCACTATGGGAATGGGCGACCCGAAAGCCGCCGACCATGCCGCCGTGGAAGCGATGCGCCATTGTATGGACACCATTCCCATGGAAGGCACCATCGTCATCGGCGAAGGCGAGCGCGACGCGGCGCCCATGCTCTACATCGGCGAAAAAGTGGGTAACTCGAATTCCGGCAAGCCCGTGGTCGTAGACATCGCAGTCGACCCGCTGGAAGGCACGAACCTCTGTGCCACCGGCGCCGCTGGCGCCATCACGGTGCTGGCCGCTTCCGAAAAAGGCGGGCTGCTGCATGCGCCCGATTGTTACATGGAGAAGATCATCGTCGGTCCGGCTGCCAAGGGCGCCGTCGATCTCGACGCTCCCGTGAAGCAGAATCTGAAGTCTATCGCACGGCGGTTGCAGCGCGGCGTCGACGATCTGGTCGTGGTGGTTCTCGACCGGCCGCGCCACGAGAAACTCGTCCAGGAAATTCGCGAGGCGGGCGCGCGTATCCGCCTGATTTCGGACGGCGATCTTTCCGCTGGAATTGCCGCGGCCGTGGCTGGCACCGGTGTTCATGCGGTTATGGGATCGGGTGGCGCTCCCGAAGGCGTGCTAACGGCCGCCGCTCTGCGCTGCCTCAACGGAGAGATCCTGGCGCGCCTGGTGGTCAAGGACGATGCCCAAAAGGAGCGCATGCAGCAGATGGGCATTCGCGACGTCACTCGCGTTTACGACACCGCCGAACTGGCGCCCGGCCGCAGCCTGGTCTTCGCCGCGTGCGGAGTGACCGACGGCAATCTCCTGCGCGGTGTCCGCTTCACCGGCGATGGCATCCACACCCAGTCGATCGTCATGACCACCTCCAAACGGGCCGTCCACTTCATCGAAAGCACGCACCTCGAGAACAAGCCGGATGTAAAAGTCAGGTTCCGGTAGCTGGGTTACACTGAAATTGCCGAACGATGCCTGATTATTGCAGTTGCGGGGCTGAGTTGCCTCCCGACGCGCTTTTCTGTCATAAATGTGGAAAACCGCAGCGCGACATCCCCGTTGTGGAGCCCGAAATCCAAGTTGTCGAACCGCCTCCTCCACTTCGTCCGGCGGCTCCTTCGGCCCAGCCGCTTCCCGTCAATTTTCATAATCCGCTGGCGGTGCGGATTGCCTTCATCGTCTCGCTCGTCACCGCGCTGCTGAGCTGGCTGCCGTTTCTGAATATCGTTTTATGGGCGGGAGCGGGTTTCTTCGCAGTCTTCCTCTACCGCCGCCGGACTGGCTATCTGCTCACGGTGCGCGCGGGCATGCAGATGGGGTGGCTTACCGGAGTGATGTCGTACGCCATCACGGTGGTGATCTTCGGCGCTACCATCCTGCCGACGGCGATGTCGGGCGGCGTCGGCGCCATGTTTCAGGCGCAGTTCAAAAACGCGACCGATCCGAGCGTCCAGCAAGCGCTCAAAATGTTCGAAAGCGGTCCCGGCCTGGCGTTTTTACTTGTGGTGACGCTGGTTATGCTCTTCGTCTTCATCTGCGCGCTGAGCATGGTCGGCGGCGCGCTGGGCGCCAAGATGGTCGGCCAGGATTAACCCGCCGTGGCGCAACTTGCGCCACGGACTCGGAGCTAACCCCTTTCTTTCTCCATATCGCGTGGCGCAGGTGGCGCCACTTCAAGCTACTATCGCGGTGTGGTAGTACGCGGGTTCGTTGCCCGCTTTCCACTTGATGTTGCAGCCGAGGCTTGGCCGCTGTTCGCTACCGACTGATTTTCCGGCGAGCACCGCGTCGATCGCAGCGCGGAGGTCCGCCCCGGTCACCGGCTTGCCGTTGCTCGGACGGCTCTCGTCGAGTTGGCCGCGGTACACCAGCTTGCGGCCCGAATCGAACACGAAGAAATCGGGCGTGCAGGCGGCGTTGTAGGATTTCGCGACATCCTGAGACTCGTCATACAGCACCGGGAAGTGCAGCCCCCATTCGGACGCCATCTGCCTCAACCCCTCGGGTGAATCGTCGGCAGCGACCGCCGGGTCGTTGGAACTGATCGCCACAATCCCGAGGTCCTTCGAGCCGTAATCCTGTCCGATCCGCGCCAGTTCCGATTTCACGTGCTTCACGAACGGGCAATGATGACAGATGAACATCACCAGCAGCGCTTTCTTGTTCTGGAACGTGTCGAGCGAAACTGTGCGGCCGCTCACAACATCGCGCAAGGAAAAGTCCGGGGCCTTGGTGCCCAACTCAAGCATGGTAGAAGCAGTAGCCGGCATGAATTATTCCCCTCCAGTTTTTTATTTGATCACAACCGCGTTGGGCGGCGAGGCGATTCCGCCTTCGACGTGCAGGGGCGCTGAAACCAGCATGAATTCGTAGCGCCGGTCAGCCGCGCAGTCTTCGGCCAGCGGCGCCAGCACGAACAACTCGCCGAGCGGAAGCCCCAGTAGAGGCAGCGCGCGATAATGCAGCAGGCCTTCATTCCCCAAGTCCATGGGGAGCGGTTCCACACCCGGGGTATCCGTCGCGATCGCCGCTACGCGATTGTCCCAGAGCCAGGCGACCAGCTCGCGGCTCGGGTCGATCCCGATCGACGTCACGTTCGGGAATGGCACCATCGCCTCCTTCTGTTCCGGAGTGCAGCGCTCGTACGCTTCCAGCCACCCGGTGCGAACCAATAAGACGGTGCCGGGTTTGAGGGTCGTGCCCTGGGCTTGCAGCGCGGCCTTCAGCTCGTCGACGGTGATGGCGTCCCGCTGCAGCGGGTTCATCGGCTTGCCGTTCGCCTTGCGAAACGCGTAGGCGTCGATCAGCACGCCGCGCCCCACAAAACGGTCGGCCCACTTATGGATGCCGAGCCGCGCGTTCGCCTGATTGCGGATTTCCTCAACTTTTACGCCGTTGTAAAACGCACCATGTCCCCCGTGGCCGACATGCGCCAGCCCATCCCATTGGCTGCTCTCTTGCGTATTGAATTGGATGATGTCGTCGTGCGCCATCGGTCCGAGGTGAACCACTTCGTGCTTCATGGCGGCACGCCCGAACAATGGCGGCGCCAAGGACCCGATCTTCGTGTCGAGCCGGAATACCTTCCCGGATTGCACCAGACGTGCGGCATCCACCACGCCCTGCGGCGTCAAGAAATTAAGACAGCCGAGCGCTTCGTCTTCAAAAACCCCCCACGACGATTCCGGCGGCGCGTCTTTCCGGACCGGCAGCTTGTCGAATGTTGGGATCTGGTTCCAGTCGAGATTTTTCATGTGAGCAGCCAGTATACAATGGCCTCGATGACGCGCAGTCGCAGATCATTTCTTCAAACGGCCGCGCTGGCCGGACTCGCGCAGCGAGTCACCGCCCAGACCGCCATGTCAAAATCCATCGAAACACCCGTGCTGAATATCGCGTACGAGGAGAGCGGGCCCGCGCAGGGGATCCCGGTGATCCTGCTCCACGGTTTTCCGGATGACGCGCACGCGTACGACGACGTGGCGCCGGCACTGGCGAAGGCCGGCCACCGCGCGCTCGTGCCGTATCTGCGCGGCTACGGACCGACCCGCTTTCGCGATGCTTCCGCGCCGCGCATGGCCGAGCAGGCGGCGATCGGCCAGGACGTTCTCGATTTCGCCGACGCGCTGCACCTCGACCGGTTCGCGGTAGCCGGCTACGATTGGGGCGGCCGGGCCGCCGCGATCGCTGCGGCTCTGCACCCGGAGCGTGTGCGCGCCGTGGTGCTGATGAGCGGGTATTCCATCCAAAACACGGTCGGTCCGTTCCGGCCTGGGCCGCCCGAAGCCGAGGCGCGCCTCTGGTATCAGTGGTATTTCAACACCGAGCGAGGCCGCGAGGGGTTGGCCGCCAATCGCCGGCCGCTATGTCGCTTTTTGTGGCAGACGTGGTCGCCGAGCTGGCATTTCACTGACGAAACCTACAACCGCACGGTCCCCTCGTTCGATAATCCCGATTTCGTCGACGTGGTGATCCACTCGTATCGACATCGCGTGGGGAACGCACCG
>Ga0335079_10003037_pt1 | contig 19366 bp, 21 predicted proteins | sample Lox_Sample_33_FD_206719 | JGI IMG/M metagenome (GOLD analysis project Ga0335079, IMG submission 206719) | Soil microbial communities from Loxahatchee National Wildlife Refuge, Florida, United States - Lox_Sample_3.3 | ecosystem: Environmental > Terrestrial > Soil > Wetlands | place: USA... | reverse complement strand
AACCTCAAGCTCCTCACCTGAGGCTTCCTCGGCTTCTAGGTCCGCAGCAGTCTCTTGGCAAGCTGTGCAAAAATGACATCCATACTCGTCTTCCATCCAACCATACTCGTTGATGGCGACTTCAGGATCCACATTGATGATTGTCGGGCAACCGTCACAGCCAGTGTGTATTACTTCACTCATTCTTTTTCACCTTACGATGTTTGCAATCCTTGCAGACCGTCAATTTACCACTTGGAACCAATACCTCGGCCAGATTTTGACTTCCACAAGATTCACAACCATTAGAGGCTGGTACTTGTGTTCCGAGACTGTCTTGAGTCTCGGATTCCTGCTGATTATGGATCTCCATAACCTTGAGGAGCTGTTTTCTGGCTCGTGCTAGTTGCTTCTTAAGTGATCGGTTCTCCCGCTTCAGGTCTGAAAGTTCCTTGGCCTTGGCGGTATCCCGCTGGGGCTTGTGCTGCGTGGGCATTGAACATCCTCATTCTGATGTCACTGCCTCCATCTCGATTAACCAAAGCTCCCCGGTGTGTTTCATCGTGAGTTTTTGGAAAGGCGAGTAGCCACAGTTCATCAGCTCTATATTAGCAGTGAGCTGGCGAAGAAGCTCTACCTGTTGCTTGCGAGCTTCAATGCTACCTAGCTCGCAAGGCTCGGATTCAAGCTTGACGGTAACCTTGACTTGGTTGCCTGCCATTGAAGCCTTAGACATCGTTCTCTTCATAAGACTCCTCTTCTGTATCTTCAGAATCTGGTACTTGATCGTCTTCAAGTACGTCACTGTCGAGGCCCTGAGCACTCAGCTCTTCAAAAAGAGCATCTAGGGCTTCATTCCGGTCGGTTGCCTTTACCTTTGGTAGGTACTCGGTAAGTACATCATCGCCTATCTGCTTAAACTCCGTTCGTGTCATTTTGATACCTTGTTTTTTGAGTAGATTTCATAGAGTGACTCGTTGAGTGGTCCCTCTACCTCAAGGCGAGTCTTAATTATCTTTGACCACTTATCAAGGATCTTAATGGCATCGTCCGGTGAGCACTTGTTGTCACGCTCGATCTCGACTTCCAGGAAACGCTGGAAGGGGCCTTCTTCGCCTTCTGTGAAGACATCGTATAGAGCGAACGTAGCCTCATACTCGGCACCTTCATATTCACCTTTGGCGTGATAGATATAGGAGATCTTGAAGATCTCAAACTCTTCCTCAGCTCCTAGAAATCGCATTACCTTGTGAACATCACGAGGTTGAACTGAATCGGCAAACGGGAGATCAATCTCTACCCGATCCATAATCGATTTGTCAGACTTGCGCTTCTTGTAGGTAAGTACTCCGCCACCACCATCGCTACGGTAGCGAACAATCTCTCCACCTAGATTGAAGAATGTATCGCTACCTCTAGCTACCTTGTAACGGGCGATTCTAAAATGCTGGCGAATCCCTTTGATACTCGTATGGACGGTATCTCGTTCCAAAAGAAGCTTATGGTAATCCTGAAGGCTTACCTTCGGGGCTCGGAATTTAATTTCTACTTCACTGTGACGATCCACTATACACCTTCAAGATGGCGTCTACCGCCTTCTCCGTAACTTCAGGGAGGTTCCCTAAACTGATTCTGTACCAGCCAGCCTGCCCACAATGTTTACCGTCTACAACCAAAACCTGGGCTTTTGCCATAAGGGTTTCAAAAGCAGATGGATCTCTCGCTTCAATCCAAGCAAACATTCCCTTGCCATCGCTGGTAAAGCCACGTTCAGCAGCGAATAGATCTCGAAGTCTACAAAGCTGATCGGTATTTTGATTCAAAAAACCACGTGCTGTTCCATAGACCAGGCGAAGATTTTCAGGCGTTAGGTTCCTAAAAGCTCGTAGGAGCTTTGTAGCAAATTCCTGGCTAGGAATGGCCACTCCAGAAGTAGTCTGTTCGACATACTGAGCAGCCTTATTTGCGAGATCTTCATCGCCGGTTACTAGCCAGCCGACCCGATAACCTGAAGGTCCAAAAAGCTTGGCCATACTCCAAACCGAAATCCTATGGTGCGGAACCTGATTGTCCCATCCGTAGATGGGGCTGGCATAGGCAGCATCCCAAATATCCCATTGACGAGTACCATAATCACAGGACCCATCGGGATTGTTTGGGGCAGTCAGAACTCGTAGAGGAGTAGGAGCGTCAAGGCCCCAATAGTTATAGTCATTTCGAAGAGCTTGAAATTCCATTCCGGACAATCGAGCTATGGTTGGATAAGTAGGCCAATGAGGAGCTTGATGTACCAAAACATTATGATTGGTCTTAAGAGCGTGGCAGGCCGCTAGGAGTGCTTGCTTGGCTCCATTCGTAACAACCACGTATTTGCCAGGGTACATATATCCCAGCTCTTCCAGAAGCTCAGGTTCGCCTTTAAATTGGGGGTATCGGAGGTGTCCGGTGAAGGCATCTGGGTAGATAGGCTTCATCACCCTCTGAAGGAAGAATGGTTCTCCGATGGCGAGGTTGTATCCGTGATTGTGAGTACGGACCAGACTCATATCTGCTTTACTCATTGGAACTCCAGCCAAGCCCTAACACCCAGTTGGACACCAGTGAAGTTAGGAACCGTATCCACGTATCCACCTAGCCACAATGGACCGATAAATCGGTGACCACCCTCAAGACCGAAAGTAGGAGTCAGTCCTAGCTTGGGCATTAGGTTCAAACCAGCTCGGGCTCCAAGCTGCCAGACCGGCAAAGTCAGTTTGACTGTTTTATCAATAGTCTGTACATCGTGTTGAACCACCACGACCTGCTTCTCGAGCGTGACTGCCTGGAGCTTAGTCTCAGACTCCTGGGTATGGACCACATCGCTGACGTTTTTGTCTTCGGTAACTTTCTTTACAGAAGAACCATCCTTGTTCGTGGTGACCACCGTCTCGATATGGAGCTTCATGTTTTTCTGCTCATCCATGACCTTAGAGATCTGGTCCTGGAGCTGCTGAAGCTGCTTGAGGATGACATCCGTCTTAACGGTCTCTACCGTCTTGGTAGACTCATGGGTTTCTGTCTTAGACGGCTTGAGAAACCAGCCTACGGCTAGGCAGACTGCTGCAACTACCACGTAGGGGATCAATACATTCCACTTCACATCTTTCAATGTCATACATCCTTCCAGGATCCGACTAACCCATCAGCCAGACCTTCTTTAATGGCCTCTCCTGAAAGGAAGTACTTCTCTTGTCTACACCATTCTTCAACTTTTTGCAAGTCTAGCTCGCAACGGACAGCAATTGCGGCATGATAGCGTCGATTGTTCTGGGTAGCTTCTTTGGCCATCTGCTGAACCATGTCGGTGTTTAGGTCCCCGCCCTCCAGAGAGATCGAGCCGTTGTGCATCATAAGTTGAGCGTTTGGAGCCAACAACCGGGTGTCTCCAGCCTGAAAGACCAGGGCTGCGATGCTATAAATACCCCCAAATCCTATGGTGATTACCTTATTGCGCAGGCTCCGTATCGTATCAAACAGAGCGAATCCACCGCTTTCTTCCCCACCGGGGCTCATGATGACAACTTTGATGTCACCCCTTGTTTCATCTAGGAGCCTAAGGGCAGGTATGTATTGGTAGGCCTTCTCCTCGGGTAGGGGGCCTACAATGTAGATGGTTCTGTTCTTCCAATCCACACCATGACCTAGACACTGGGCGAGCCGAACGGTATGGTCCGGGTTTCTTTTGACTTTTCGGACTTTACGTTCCCATCTGCTTGAAAAACTTGATCTTTTCACTTGGTACTACCTGTCCTCGATATGCTTGCATGAGGCTACTACTGACTTCGCTTAGGTTATCACTTCCACGATATGAGAAACAACCCTGCTCATTCGAGTGGATCAAGCAGCGGTCGTAATCTGTGTTTACAGTAACCGCCCAACCGGTCTCCCCAGACCTTGACTTGCACAAGAAATAGGTGAGCTTGCCATTTCGAGCATCGATATCGTCTCGATTCATGCTGATTACTGTGGCTGCGGCAGTCATTGGACCCCAAGACTCAAGAACATCTTCCATTTGAAGGAGTCTTCTCTCATTCTTGTAATTACCAGTATGTCTATTAACTCTAGAACCTTCACGGTTTGTTTGGATTGCTACCAAGACGTGAATATCGTATTTCAACCCGATCTGAACAAATTGGTTATAGACCTCTTCGTCGATATGCCGGCGCTGGAATTGACCTCCAGAAGCTAGCTGAGTATTCAGCTTAGCTGGATAATCATCTACCAGAAGGTCGTATCCCTTTCCGTACTGTAAGATTCGCTTAGCTTGGAACTTATCAATGACGGTGGCTACCTCTTCCACAGTCAGACCTGGCTTATTAAGCGGAACGTAAGTTAGATCTCTATCGAGAGCATTTTCTAATCGTTCCAATTTTGCCAACATAGCCGGCTCAGCATCCAGGTATAACCGAAGCAATTCGGGCTTGCTCTTGTGCATCATACAACGCATGATTTTGTTCTTAATCTCCTTACGACCACCTTCATGAGTCAAGAATAGAACCGATTTACCCCTATTCAGGTTGTGGGATGCAATGGTAACCATTGCTGAGGTCTTACCTACATTAGTAGGCGCAAGAAGAACAGTCATATCTCCACGGAAGAGACTTCCGAAACCAGTTTTACCATTGGGATCAATATGACGGTCCATATCTTCTAGACCGAATGTCATTGCCCGTCCACGGTCAATCTCTTCCTGCTTCAGCTCCAAAGCATAATTCTTGAATGACTCAGCACCATCTCCATGAAAGTTAGCTTCGTTGTAGTCCTTTATTGTACGAGCAAGGATGTTATAGCTTTCTTCAACGTTATGTGCATTGAACGCCATACTGGCTTTGGGCAAGGCTAAGGCTATAATCCTCGACTTCATCCATCCCTGCATCTCATTGAGGAGGTTTTGAGCCGAATACAAAGCCGTATTACTCTTACAGATTGCAATGTTCGACTTAATTCGTGTCTTTAGCTTAGGGTCTAGAGTGATGATGTCTTGGTGTTCTTCAATCTCCCGGAAGGTAGGCTTCTGAGGATTAGACATGTACATCTTCTTGGCAACCGCAAAAGTCCTGCGGGTTAGCTCTTCACTGAACCAATCGGGGTCGATCTTAGTGATGACACTATTGAAGAATTCTGTATTGTCTAGGGTGTATCCGAGCACTGCCTGTTGTTTATCAGGACTAAAGGGTAGTTGTTCGGTATCAAAGTTACGACTCATGGGGCTCCGAAGAGTTGTTTAAGGTAGATGACAACATCAGCCGGGTTGAGCACGGGTGCGTTATCGAAGAGTTGCTTCACAGCCAACATAGACATTTCCCCTAGATCCTTGTAGGGGGCTGGCGGTCTGAGGTCATATATTACCAGGTCGGTCATCTTCCGTCGAATACGGTTGATTTCGAGGTATGCGTCTGGGTCCAATCCAAGGTAGAGCTTTGAAACTCCTGCGTTACGGATCAACTCTAGTTGGTTGTTGCTAACAGCCTTACCCATACTAGCTACATTCCCTCCACACAAATGGGCCTTAAGGGCATCTATTGGACCTTCTGTTAGGATACAGTGCTCGCTACCTTGAAGGCGATCAGAGAACATAAAGCACCGGTCTCGTTTAAGGTCGGTGCTTGTTAAAATCTTGAGAGGTGTGACCATCTTAAATTGGGCTTCATCCCAATAGGGCTGATCGTTAGCTACTAGACGTGCCTGCCAACCCAAGAGGTCTCCATGGTCCATTACGGGGAAGATGACTCTCTGTTTGGCGGGTTGGTAGCGAATGCTGTACTCAATGGCGATCTCTTTTGGGACGCCTCGTCCCACAAGGTACTCGAGTCCTGCTTTAGAGCATTCGTGGTCAATAGGGAAGAAGTCTAACGGCCAGGCATAGGATGGAAGTTTAGGAGCGATGTCGATAAATTCATCCTCATCTCCGAAGTCTCCAATCCTAATATCGAGGTAGACAATAGCGGCTCGTCTATCGCTGTTCCCAAAAAGCCTTGTGCGGATATCCTTGAGGGAGATTCCGCACAACTCAGTCAGGGCAAACTCAGGTTGTCCCTGGAAACTGTCTATCTCTTTACAATACCAACAAACGAACCGACCATCCGCTCTGCGAATGTATAGCTTGTCTTTCTTCTTGCATCGTGGGCAAGACATAATGAAAGACTTGCTGTTGGTTTTGAATGATACGCCGCTTTCCTGAAGTAGTTCCCGGATCTCGGCTTCCACGGTTACTCCGGGCTTACTTCTTCATCCTGTAAGAGCCCAGCCATGTCCCTGCGCCTCAGTTCCTGGAGGATTTTCTGTTGTAAAACAGGATCGTCTCGGAGGGCTGTCAGCATAGCATCCTTACCCTTCCATTCTTTGCCATCAAACTCATACATGACTTGGTTCGGACGATTGATGATGCCTCGGTTGGTACCTAGTTTAAAGACTTCCTCATGAACGTTGATGATGCCCTTATGGTAATCGAGAGTGAAGATACCTTCACGTCCCTTAGGGCCAATGCTCGAGTCCATCATTCTACAACGAATCTTATGGCCTGTCTTTTCGGCATTCCCTTCAGCATCCATGATCTCTTCGTCCTTGAAGGCTTTACCAAGAGCATCTGTCTTGTTCTCAGCTCCACCAGCAGGAGAGACGTACATATAGTACTCACAGTGGTGTTGAGTACCAAATGAGACAGCCGGCCGAACGGCAGTGGTGTGGCTTTGGAAGACGGTTGCGCTACCACCAGTCTTAGTATCCATCTGAGCACGAATATGGCTCGTAAGGATCAAACCAAAGTTGCAACGTCTCTGAACAGGCAGAATGCGTCGGAGGCCTTCCTGGATAGTCAAGGCATTGTCGCCAATCTGCTGAGTCATGACAGATTCAGCAGCCATGCCTCTACGGCCTTGGATTTGATTAACCGAATCGATGATGACTAAGCCTAGGTCCATTCCGTCTTGTACGTTGGCTGCGATTTCCTTCTCAATACGGTCGAAGATCTCATCGGGTTGATTGACCTCATAGCTAATAAGACGGTCGGGATCGATACCCCAAACCTTCTGCTGGCTCTTATCAGTCTGTCCCTTCTCTCGAAACTCCGTATTGAACTTAACTACGAACGATTCCGGGTTGTCTGAATGGAGTTTGCCAGCCATAGCATTGCAGATAATTGACTTACCACCTCGGGGAGGTCCATAGAGCAGAAGAGAATAACCCCTCGGGAGGCCATGACCATTACCGAACGTAGAGTTCAGGCTTGGACTTGGGCTGTCAATTACGTTGGCGTGAATGTTCACAGCCTCCGTAACAGCACCAGAGAGCTTGAGTAGTCGTTCACGGAATTTCTTGTTGTTCTTATCACTCATTTTGCATCTCCAAAGAAGTCATCCATATCCCAGGCCTTGGAATTGCCTTCTGGCTCCTCTTTGCTCCGTTCTAGGGGCTGAAGAGGTGTAACCAGATTGGGATTGGGTTTGTTGTGTAGGAAGTTGCTATCACCCATCAGCTTCTTGGCTGAATTGTAGCAGTTCTCGAAGTACTTCTTACGGTCTTGAAATAGACTCTGGTGACACTCGAGATTAGTCACAATGTCTTTTGCTGCAATGTAGTCGGGATCCGCTACGAGTACCATTTGTCTGATCTCTGCATTCCCGGTTGGATTCTTCTCACTCCAAAGTCCCTTCGCCTTGAGGATGTTAGGGAGTTTGTCCATGATGATGTCGCTTTGAATCTTTAGTAGGTTATCTTTGGCCTTCACTAGTTCGAATTGCAAGGCCTGCATGTATCGGGCAGCTAGAAGGAAGGCACTGTTGAAGAAGGCCATTAGTTCTGGAGCTTGCGTATGGCTAGCAGTACCAATCTCCATCCCTCTTCGTTCGGCTAAGAATATGGGTTTCATATCTAGCACGAGGTCTCCGACATCTTTGAGCGCTCGGGGTACACGCAAAATTGAAAGTTCATCCATCTGTAGATAGACCCCGGCCATCAAAGTAGGTGGTCGGGGTCTTCCTTAGCTTACTTCTTGTTCGGATCAGGGAACATATTCAGAAACTGCTGAGGGTCTAGACTCATCAGATCTGAAAAGCTCTGCGTCGGAGCAGTAACAGTAACTTGCTGCTTAGTGGCAGCCTTTTCCTTGTTAAGCCTCTCAGCGGCTGCTTTAGCCTTGAGATCTTTCATCTTAGCTAGCTTTGCTTCTAGCTCGGCTTCCTCATCAACCTGAGTGGTTGGGGTAGCGTCCTCTGGTTCAGGTTCAGGAGCGCTTTCCTGAAACTGAGTACTCGGCTTAGGGGCCGGAGTATTGGACTTAGTAGGAGTTCCAAAGACAGTCGCTACGATAGTGGGATCGCCATTAGAAGTCACCAGAGCTGCAACCTGGTCATAGGTGATGGCCTTGTTGTCATTGATGGTAGCCAAATCAGGGCACTTGTCGATAGCTTCGGCATCAGACTTGGTGAGTTCACCAGACTTCTGTCGGAAGTTACCCTTACCAAGGCTTTCCTGCTCAATCTCCACGTCATAGACAGTGTTGATGTTCTTTCCAGACCGTGTGAACCGGAACCACACGCCACCAGAAGCCTTGAGAGCTGACTCTCCGTCGTTCTGCTTAGCGTAGCGGTCCATCAGAAGGTCTAGCTTCTGCATAGCCTTGAAGGGGATCTTAAGAACTCCCCATTCACCTGCCAGGTTCTTGGCCAAGACATACCACTTCTTGTCCAGGTTATGCTCATGAAGCAGCTTCTTGGCGCTCTTGACGAACTCCTCAGCTTGCTCTTCGGTCTTACCAGCAGCAAGAGCCTTAGCCTTAAGGGCTTCAATCTCCTTCTCCTTAGCTGCAAGCATGTTGCATTCAGGACAATCCTGCTCAAGCATTCCTGTAGCACGATTCTTCTTCTCAATGCAGAGAAAGGGCTTGTGCCGAGGCTTGTCAGGGTTTTGGTCGTTAGGTACCGTATATCCGTAGTGGACCTTGTAATAGATCTTCCACTTGCCAGATTGGCGGCAGCTTTTAACGGATGGGGCAATACGATAAACGTTATCTTCGTTTTCCTTAATGCCGTGGGTCTTCCAGTTGGTATCGGACCCGCCAGCCTTGGCGTCTCCGAAAAATTCATTCAAATCGATTTCACTCATTGTTTACTTCAGTTGTTTGTGTGTGTTGTTGTTTGGTTGGTTTTCTTTGTTTTGTTTCAGTTGCTTTTTAATTAGGTTGAATGTGTTCAATACGTAGTCTTTGGTTACCTCCTGGGGAGTATTAACGAAGACCTGCCGGCCTTCTGCGAAGAGGTTTAGTCCCAGTGCATTTGCCGTCTGAGCGTCTAGACCAGTTACAATAACTGGCACGACATTCTTATTGGCTTTTGCTTTGAGACCTGCGTCGGTAATCTGCCTACCTACGTAATAAGCGAGAAGTTCGACTCCTCCACTAGAGTTTACCATGTCGGTAATGTGCTTCAAGAGCCCTTCGTGACTGGCTACAGAGGCAGGTTCAGACCACTTAGGAGAAGGCATTGAAACGATATTGAGTTCGCTGGCGATATCCCTCAGTTCACGGATGACCATGCCGAATTGGGTTACCCCAAACTCCTGAGCAGTACCCATAGAAGTGGTGACCTTTGCAGTAATCCGATTGAAGATTTCATTGCCATCAACCACCAGAACTTCTGCTTCTTCTGTAGCGATCTTCACAAAATCACTAGGATTGGAACCAAATACCATAACGCCGAAAGTATGCTTTGCCAGCTCGTTTTCGTAAACCTTTTTGATACCCTCGAGATCTGCCTGAGCCTGTCTCTTTTGAGACTCACGTCCAGGTCGAACCCTAAAAGGTACTTCATCCAGATTAAGTTCGGCATGTCCCTTTGTTTCAAGGTAGCGGTTCAATGCGTTTTCAAGTTCGGTCATTTATCATCCTCGACCTCAGGAGAGGCCTCTTCAAGTTTTGCGTTCAAAGGCTGTTGAGCCACTAACACGTCCTCAATCGTGGCATTCTTGCCGATACGCTTGCGGAAGCAAGCGATGACTACGGCACCAGTCAGAGGTTTGTCAAATGGCGTCGGAAGGACGTTCTCAACTGGCCACTTAACACCTTTAACTGTAGTGCCTTCTACATCAATTGTCAATTCAACAGCAGGCTTTGTTTTAGGCGCATTAGTATCATTAGTCTTGTTATCAAAACGCCAACGTCGCTCACCTGTAACGTATCCCACTACAGCGTAGATCATTTCCTCGGGAGGAGGGTTCTCAATAATCTTCTCTACCAATTCATCGGTAGCAATAGGAAAGTCTAGGTAGCCTGGAGATCCAATAGGCTTATGGTGAGCCTTATATCCCTTGTTTCTGGCAATGAGCTTGTCTTTGATATGAGCAAGGTTCTCGACCAGAGGTAGAAGGGGCTCGGTCAAGGCAGGAAGAATGGTCTTGCGCATTTGATATTGATCTAGAGATGTCAGGTTCCTTATATCAGGACCATCTTTCTTGGATTTGGTAGCTTTGATACCAAGCTCAGCCTGAGCCTCTTTGAGAGCGGTTTCATAAGCTGCGATCTTCTCACCGATAGTCATATCGTACTCAACCGTCTCTCCTTTCTCATTAGGCACTAAGACCTTCGGGAATAGACTGTCCATAGCCCCAGAAACGATTAGGGTAGTAATGACTCTACTGTTAATGGCAGTTGTGGCTAACTTACGCTTAATCTCGACCCTAGTTTCCTTGGTCTTCTTGTCGGTGACAGTTTTCTCAACATCCGTACCATTGCGGATACGCCACTGTTGGATCTTCATACAGAAGTCCTTGATATCCACATAGGGACCACACTCTACAAGTTGAGCTTGAGCCTTATCTCCAATGCCCTTGAGCAACCAGAATGGAGCACGAATACGGTCACCTTGAATATCAAAATCGCCTCTACTCAGTTTGATGTCCGGGAAGTCGATGTACTTGCCACAGTATGGCCAAAACTTCTCGTTGATCTCATTGCGGTCAGCATTCTTAAGCACAGCCGTCCACCATTCGAGAGGGTAGAAGTGCTTGAGGAATGCACATGCATAGGAGATGACCACGTAGCAGATAGCATGTGACTTATTGAAACCGTACCTAGCCCAAGCTTCCATCATAGTCCAGAGCTTTTCAGCAGTAGGCTTCCCAAGCTTATCTATGGCTCCTCGCATGAAGACTTCTTTATCTTGAATAACCTTGGCCATCTGCTTCTTAGAAACGTGGACTCGGAATTCATCGGCTTCAGCACCGGTAGTTTGACCTAGCATCTGATAGATGCGAGTGAGTTGCTCCTGATAGACGATGACCCCATAGGTCTCTGGAATGAGCTTCTCGAGGGTTGGAATGAGTTCTTGGTCACCGGCAGGTAGTTGACCCTTAGCTCGTCTTGCAAACTCAACCAACATATTGTGCTTCTTTCCGCTGGGGTCTTCTACGAATACGTCCAAACCACCTGGTCGGTCCAAAGCAGTAAAAGCTGCCAAGGCTTCGATACTATCAATACCCTTGTGGACTGTACCATCAGGTTCAGTCAAACGTACTGCATTAAAACAGTCGGCCAAGTAGCCACGTGCTCCAGGAGTATTGAACTGGAACACCGATTCAGTCTTTGCTTCGCATATGTCTCGGAAGACTTCCTGGTTCTCAGGGAGATCCCAGATGTCATAAAACTCACCCTTGTGAGGTAGACATCGGATGTGAGGTACAAACTTCCCGCCAAGGCGCATACCTGGGACAGTAATATCTCCAGAAGCCTCCCGCTCCTTATACTTCATACGTCCCTTAGACCAATCGATCTCAGGTGCCTTACGATTTTGAATCAGACGTAGACAAGCTCCAATATCCTTGAGGGAGTTGACGATGAGGAAATCCATCTTCAAGCCACCGGAGGATTCAACAGTAGCTGCTGTGAATTGGGTAACTCTAACTCCACCTACTGTGGTCATAGGGATGAAATTGGAGATAGGCTCGTCAGCAATCACATACGCACAGGCATGCCGGCTCTTCTGCCGAGTCATACCCATACACTGCTCAATAACCTTCCACTCATCAGGATGGTCTTTAACGAACTTCATCAAGACCGGATCAGTCTCTACTGCGCCTGGAACCCAAGATTCGTCTGAACCTTTGTATCCAAAAACGAAGTCCCAGTCTTCGATGCCCTGAGGAGCCTGGGGAAAGTCTCTTTGTGCTGTGAGCTTTCCGACCTCTTCAAGTTGAGAGGAACCACGACCGTAGAGCACGCGGAATGTATCCTTGATACTCGACTTGAGCTTCATAGTAGTGTCAGTTGAAATCTGAGCTACGTTCTCTCCAAACCGTTCAGCAAGCCATCCCTTCGTTGGATCATTAGGATCCACCAATAGGTCTCGGTGCGGAAGGTCCTGATCGATGTCGGGATACTTACCAGATTCAATACGAGTCTTGGTCATGAAGCGGTCCATACTCAGACCATATCGGAGTGGATCTACGTGGGTAATACCTAGAAGGTAGGTAAGCAATAAGCCTGCGGCAGAACCACGACCTGGACCAGTAAGCTCTCCATTCTTCAAGTAAAAGTCACATACTTCTTCGTCAATGAAGAAATATGGAAGCAAGTCAATTACTCCGTTGTAGTGGAGTAGATTGATCTCAGCACGAAGACGATCCACAAATTGTTGATTCTTCCAATCCATACGCCCGTGTTTCTCAATGAGCTTACGGGTATGGTCTAGGGTGTCCTTAGGATAGAAACTGACTGGAAGGACCTTGCGCTCCTTGAACTTGAAACCCTTGAATCGGGCACCCCATTCATGACTATTCTCGACCCAGCTTTGGAACTCTCCTTCAGAGATTCCCATGTGATTCTTGAAGTACTCATAGGTCTCAGCGTTGGTAAGCCGATGATGGCTATTTACAAACCTCCATGAGCCATTTTGACCCAATCGAACATCCTGAGCCACTTTCTCTTCGGGCTTCGCAAAGTGCGAGTCATCTGAGATGAGGATTTTGTCACCGTACTTCTTGGCTACCTCGAGCATGAAACGGTTCACACCAAGTTGAACATCTCCATTAGGAGCCCAAGGACGACACTCATTTACCAAGTAACCTTCACGGTGCTCAGCCATGATGATCTTCTTAGGTGGTAGTTCTACCATCTTACGGTTCTGCATCATTCCCTTGATATGGACATGCTTCTCGATGGCAGCGGCTGGGTTCCTACGGAAGTCTTCCACGAGGGTGATGGCTTTGATATCGCCATTCTCGGTCAGGATCTTCTTCCATTGTGGAATCTTCTCCTCAACACCATCCTCGTACTTAACAAAAACCCCTTCATCCCAGTTACGGTCACATATGTGAGGGAACATCTCAACGTAAAAGTTGCCTGGCTTCACAGTAGAGCGAAGACGGTCATAGTACCGAAGGGCTGACTTCACATCATTGTGAGCCAACAGGTGGCGGGACACCATACCAATCAAGCACGATGAGCAGAACGTCACATTTTTGGAACCCAATTCTTCTAGGTCTTGCCAAGTGAAGAGGGGCTTACGCTCGGATCCATGTACTTCAGCTCGTAGGTCTGCACGACTGAGGATTCTAACGCCAGTTTCAAATGCTTCCTGATCAAGGAAGTGCATGGTTAGGTGTAAGTACTTCAGATGCTCGGCAAAGGTACCTTTCTCATCCTTAACAATACCAGCCTCAGTAAGGATGGGACAATTATCATCCCGGAAGTAGCCTTCAAGTCCCAAAATTGGGGTGAGCTTACCCTTGAGCTTATTTCCAGGACCGTACTTAATGTCCTTCTGACAAAGATCGTAAACCTGTCTGTCAGCTTCTAGGGTGCCGTGGTCAGTGACCGTAATGAACTCAGATCCAATCTCAAGTTCACGTTGTGCAAACGCCTCCGGTGTGGAGGCGCTATCAAAGGATCGCACATGTACATGTGGTGAAGCGAAATTTTTAAGATTTTTGATCATGTTTGAAGAGGCTTTAATCTTATATATTATGAAGACTTGTAAGAAATGTGTCAAGAGTTTGCCAGAAACGATGTACTACCGATCTGGACATATCAAAAAGAATGGTACTCAAGCTCTAACGGCAATTTGCAAAATCTGTTTTCAAAACAACGCTAGGAAACGTCTGAGAGATCCTCAAAAACGTGCTGCTTATCTGAAGTATCAAAAACAATATCAGAGTACCAAAGGACTTCAGAAGCGACTTGATCGATTCAAGTGGATTGATGGAGTCAAAAGTGCTCCGTGTATGGATTGTTACAGACGATTTCCGCCTGAATGTATGGATTTTGACCATCGAGATCCTAAAAAGAAGATCTTCAATGTATCGCAGGCTGCCGTAAGCGGTAACAGCCTGGAATCTATCAAAGCCGAGATAGCAAAGTGTGATTTGGTATGCTCCAATTGTCACCGTATCCGAACCGCTAAACAGCAGGGCCGTAGAAATTAAATCTTAGTCAATGTTGAGGGCGGATCGTAGTTTCAAAATCACTTGTTCGTACAACTCTTCTACTTCATCTTCGGTGATCATCAGCGCCTGGGCTATGACCTTCGTTGGTACACCATCCGGATACTTCTCCGGTGGATATTTTTCCATGAGTTTCTTAAGACTGTAATCGAAGCGCTTAACTGCTACAAAGTCCGGATCGGTCTCAACAAGGCTTTTTGCTTCAGCGCTTGTCATTCCTTTTAAACTCCAACAATCTGGGCTTGTTCTTTTCTTCCAGCTCATCTAGCTGAGCAGCTAGCGACCTGAGACGGTCTCTCATCTTAGGCAATTGGGTATTTAGCTGGATCTTCGTGCTCATTAGCTTGGATCTAGTAGCATTACTTGAGTCCAAGGTGCTATGTACATTACCAAGAGTCCTCTTGAGTGATCGGAACTCACTGAGACTTACTATCTTTGCCTTGAAGATGTTTCTGAGAATTTCTACTGTATCTGTTAGGACGGAATTAGCTCTCTCAAGATTCTGAGTGTTGTAGTACAGGTCTAATTCTGTCTTCCTGAGCTGCTTCTCACCAGCGAAGATTTCTGCCCGCAAAGTATCATACATCTTGACAAGCTCCTCTTCACTCATTCGAAGCCAGGCCAGGGTGGGATGATCTTATCCAGACTGGCATCCTTGTCATGGTCTGTGGTGATCTCAAGCTTCCGATGGTCCCCAAACATATGACCAGGAGTCGTCTCCCAGAGCTGCTGTCGGCATGGTGTATTGAAGATACCAATACTCTGAGCGTACTCATCAGTAGGAATGAGACATCCGTTAGTCACAATCGTGGCCCCAGAGATATCTACGTCCATAGCTACGTGTACGTGACCGAATCCAAAGAGCTTGACCTTGAGGTGTTCTTCATCTGAGATACGGAATTCATTGATTTGCCGGCGCAGCTTTTCTACGTCAATAGCTTTATTAGGAAATCCAGGTTTAATATGGGTATCACCATGAGACATGTAGCCCTTATGGCCAAATTGGTCGTAGATGTAGAAGGGTCGAATCTTCACATCAAAGACCACACCAGGATGATTCCTAAAGGCTGACTTCAGGGAGTCGTAGATACGAAACTCGTTTGAATCGTACTTGTCTTGAAGTGCCCTATCTGGGTGTCTTGCTACATCCCTACCGTGGTTACCCACGCTAGTACGTACTGTCACCTTTGAATATTCCTTAGCTAAGAACTCAATAGCACCAATGAGACAATGCATAGCTCGGGCATGCTGTGCCGTTAGAGCGGCGGCATTTTGCACATCGTGGAGCTTACCTTGGATGATGTCGCCAATGAGATGAATGTCCAGTTCAGTCTCAGCACGATGATCACGCTTGTAGTCAGCTACCTGAGCACAAACCCCTGCTGTACGTCGGCTCTCTTCGATTTCCTTGTACTTATCAGGGACCAGTCTAGGGTCTAGATCTGCCCCATAGTGGAGATCACTCAGAATGAGATTGACCTTTCTTTGGACCTTCTTAGCCTTCTTACCCTTATAGAAGGAGTTAAACTTCCGCTTCTGAAAGCTCTCAGAGATCTTTTCCCAACCTTCGTAAGAGAATTCCTTGTATGCAAGGTAATTCGTCGTTACGTTATTGGACTTCTTCTCAGCCTTATCGGCTAGCTTGTCATGGCGATCCTTTATGTACTGCTGAACGAAGGCTGCTCTCCGAGCATCCTCATTCTTCTTTGAGGGTGCTCGTGAAGACATTAGGAATTACTCTCCCCAGTCGGCGCTGGGACAACCGGGACATCGGCTACCGGAGCAGCAGCCTCGGCAGCATCTGAAGCCTTTGGGGGTGCCACCTCGTACAGCTCAGTAACCTCGAAGGTACCCCCGTTAGGAAGGGTGAGCTTAAAGCCCACTGCTTGACCCAAGAGTCCCTGTTGGAACTGAGGATCGACACGCTGGAAAGCCACTTGGGCACGACCAGGTACTCGAACCACTCCATCCTTATCGGTTTCCACACCTACGATGATCGACTTCTCAGTGACCACGTTAGCTGGAACGATAGCTCCTTGTGTTACAAGCTCTGCTAGGGCCTGCTTCTCCTTATCCGACTGCTCTTCAGCCTTCTTCTTTCGACTATCGAGAATCAGCTTTTCGATAGTGTCAGACCCTAGAGTTTGAACAACAGCATCTAGCACCTCAACGGCACTCGAGAGCTGGCCTTGAATTTGGCCGACGCTCTGGTTAACCGCTGCAACGATCTGTGGAATCGTCTTCTCGAGTTGGTCAAGCCGCTCGAGGGCATTGGAGGTCTTCTTCTGCAACATCTTTTGATCCATTTACTTCTTTATCCTTTTCCTGTGAGTTTTTTGTCCAGGCTTCGAACTGCCATATTAGCATGTTGGCCTGATACCTGCGCCATTGTGGTTTCGATCTGATCGATTGACCTTGGCGTAGGTAATGGTTGAACTCCTACCGGCTGGGCAGGAGGTGTTATGTCTTGTTTGAAAGTGGTTCCATCTTCTTTTGTAACTGTACGAACGATTCTCTTCTGTCTTTGTCCACGCACTGGCTTTTGGAATCTTGACGGCTGAGGTGTTCGTTCTATTGGAGCTTCCACTGCAACCGGAGCTGAGACTTTCTTCACGCCACCAGGCCTAGTTTTCCTTAGGGTTGGTTCCTTTACCACCTTAGGTTGGAGCTTGGGCTCCTCGACTACTGGCTTGGGTTTGAATTCCATCAATGCTGGCTTCTTGAGCAGCTTGGCAGCTAGTTCTTTTACTACCCTAATGATCTCAGGATTGGCAAGCTCTCTAAGAAGGGTGGCTTCTCCATCCGAGATGATTTGAAGTGTCTTCTTGGGCTCAGAGCCCACCCCTACCAAAAGGGACATGCGTCCACGGATGAAGTCACGGATCTCGTTTTCGACCCGTTCTGCAACTTCAGGATTGGGAGGATTATCGAAGATACTGTCGTTGAGTAGCAAACGGTAGTATTGAGCCATTTCGAGGCGTTTCTCAACCTCGGACATCTGCTCATCTACATCATCGTCTGATGGAAAAGACTGTTGGGCTTCGTATTGCTCCTCAGTCTCCTCAATTACATCGTTAATGTCTTCTTCGTCAAAATCGACAGGCATTTACTACTTCCTGGCATGATTCTAGCATGCAGGATGATGATGTCAAGTGGTGCCTGTGCTTCCGAATCCACCAGCACCACGTTCGGTATCATCCAGTTCCAAAGACTCTACCAAAGTCGTAGGTTCTACCGAGGCTACTACCATTTGAGCGATACGATCTCCCTTTTTGATCTCGAATTGCTGATTACCATGATTGATCAATAGTACTTTGACCTCTCCACGATAATCCGAATCAATGGTACCTGGAGCATTGAGAACTGTAACTCCAAACTTAGCCGCTAGACCGCTACGAGGGCGAATCTGGACTTCATATCCTTGTGGAACAGCCATAGCTATCCCCGTGGATACTGCCATCCACTGTTGAGGATGGATGATGTAGTTATCGTCAGCGTAAATGTCGGCTCCAACAGAACCTGCTGTAGCATACGTAGGGAGCTTGGCTGTGTTGGTTAGAGGTTGAATTTGTACTTGTACAGGTGGCATTGCCCATCCTTGTTGTGGAAAGTCCATTATTTTACAGGGCAAGCCCCGCCAGCACATTCAGCGCCATCGAGATCTGCTCCTTCTCCAATACTGTCAACATCGACAGGCTTGATTTTAGCAGAAAACGCCTCGTACTGTTCACGAGTAATAGCTTCCTTGGGTGCCTGTTTGAAACCATGGTCACTATGGCACAGGAAGCTTATGGTTTTCAGATAACGGAGATTGTCAGCCAGCCATTGCTTAAGCTGCGAGATCTCTTCTTTTCGGTAGTATACCGTAACAGACACGGACTGATCAGCCCAGTGAGCTTGCGCCATTTTGAGGATGTCAAGTTGTTTCCACGTATCCCAATTACGGTCAGCGACTGGAGCCCCTTCCGGTGCCAGCTCGTAGAAATCGACAACGACGGTATTGTGATCAAAAGTTCCGTCAAAGCGGAGTACTGGCTCAACGTGATGTCCCGCAGCTCGAAGGAGAGGGACCAAGGGGTCCTGAGCAGCAAACCTAATTCTTTGAATGTAGAACTGAGAATACGCCGCATGAATTCCTTCGTACCCACGCATGTCAAAGAGTTTTGAGAGTGTGCCCGAGGGCTTGACGACCGTTGTACGGAGGCTTTCCGGGATTTTGTTTTCTTTCGAGAAACGGCGGTTTTCGTCTTGGATCGCTGCATAGACTCTATCTAGGGTATCTGGGGTGAAGAATGGGCTTTGAAGGCAGCCGGTAATACCTGTACCAATACGTCGGTTACGCTTTACAACCTCATCACATTTTGGAATGTGATAGTGCTCCATGGTAACTCGCTTACCCCAGCGATGCATTAATCTAGCTGCTTCTTCGAATTCTTCGACACTCTTGAGGTTAGGAAGAGCGATCTCCTGGAGGTTGCAAGGCTCGCCATCTTCTAGGGTCGCTTCAGCGCATTGGCCCGTAACAACACCCTCAAAGCACCCAAGCCCCCGTAGACCTTCTTTAAAGCAATACACAAAATCAGCGGTGCCAGCATCTTCCACAGATACTACCGTCACAAATCTAGAAGCGTCCCGTTGAGGAGAATGATTTAAAGTTAATCGTTCACAGGACAATCCAAGATTTACCAGATCTTTCATCTGTGTTGCACCCACGAGGAGGCGATAACTATCCTTACATGGATATTCGGAGAATCCACCATGACCATCCGGCATACGCCTTATACAGGCGCTGTGCATAAGCGTTACTTTGGATGTAATTCCCATTGTCGTAAGAAGTTTTTGGATATCCAAAAGGAATGACTTATCAATCGAGGAGACTTGAGTACCACCTTCTTTTAGAACAACTCCATCTGAATCC
>Ga0335079_10003036_pt1 | contig 19368 bp, 15 predicted proteins | sample Lox_Sample_33_FD_206719 | JGI IMG/M metagenome (GOLD analysis project Ga0335079, IMG submission 206719) | Soil microbial communities from Loxahatchee National Wildlife Refuge, Florida, United States - Lox_Sample_3.3 | ecosystem: Environmental > Terrestrial > Soil > Wetlands | place: USA... | reverse complement strand
GTGGCTGGTAAACCGGGGCCAATTCAGATTCAGCGTCGCCAAGCCCACGCCGAGCAAAAGTGGGCCGATCCCGATACGGCCGAGACGAACCCGCAGTAGTTCCAGTGCTGCCCCAGCGCCCATCAGGCGACATGCAATCTCAATGCCTAGGCGTGCTGGGGTAGAGTCAGCAAAGTAAAACGGCCGCATCGCTGCGCAAACTAAGACCACCCACGAAACTGCCAGCAGGACGGCCAACCCGCGTCGTGATCCCGCCGAGATCAGTGCAGACGCAGCCATGAGCGTAATGGCGAAAACGAAATCAGATTGGACAAGAGCAGTAAAGGGTTTTGAAGATGCGGGCAGGTGACTGTGGCCGAGAAAAAGGAATATCTCGTACGCGAGCCAGCCGGCGCTCCACGCCAGCAGGCAGCGCTCGCGGAATGCGCGGAAGAAAAGCAGACTGACCACCACTACGATCAGCGCCGCAGTTTCCCGGGCCGTCAGCCACGGGCCGGTGAGCATGCCAAGCAAGTTGCCGAAAAGCCCCGCAGAATTCATAGCCAGACGCACGAGTGCCAAGACTTCTAAATACCATGTCCAATCTCAGGCAGCGCTCGATTTCAGCCTCCAGATGGTTACTTTCGGAATGTGAACCGGAGGCCTAAAATAAGCGAAATTCAAGCAAGCTCATGCACAACGAGAAGATTCTGGTAGTAGACGATGAGGAGACGATCCGCGAAATTGTTTCCTCCATGCTTGGTGGCGCACATTTTCACGCGCGCCAGGCGGCCAGCGGCAAAGAAGCATTGGCCATCCTCGAATCGGGAGACGAATTTGACCTCATTCTCTCCGACCTGATGATGGCCGAAATGGATGGAATCGCGCTCCTGGAACGTTCCAAAGAACGCTTTCCCGATGTGCCGGTCGTGATGGTCACAGCGGTCCACGACATCCAGGTCGCTTTGCAAGCCTTGCGCAATGGGGCTTACGACTATCTCCTAAAGCCCTTTGAACGCGAACAACTTCTCGCAACCGTGCGGCGGGCGCTCGAGCATCGCCGCTTGAAGCGTGAAAACGACACATACCGCACGAATCTCGAAGATCTGGTTACAGCGCGAACACGGCAATGGAAAACGGCCCTTGCCGATCTCGAGAAATCCTACGATTTCACGCTCGAAGCTTTGTGCGATGCGCTCGACGCCAAGAGCGCTGAAACTTTACTGCACACCCGGCGCGTTACGGCGTATGCCATCGCGATCGCCAGAAAAATCGGGCTGCCACAAGAGGAAGTGCGGACGGTCCTGCGAGGCGCCCTGTTGCATGACATTGGCAAGATTGCTATCCCTGACCAGATTTTGAACAAGCCGGACAAACTCACTCCCGATGAGGCGGCCGTCATGCGCGAGCACGCCTATGCTGGCTACAAAATGCTGTGCAAGATACCTTTTCTGTCCGAGGCGGCCGACATCGTCTATTCCCACCAGGAGTGGTATGACGGGAGCGGATATCCTCGTGGCTTGAAGGGCGAAGAAATTCCCTTGGGCGCCCGGATCTTCTCGATTGCTGACACCCTCGACGCAATGACGTCCGATCGCGTATACCGACCGGCGCAAAGCTTTGACGCCGCGCAGGCGGAGATTTTGCGTTTCTCCGGAAGCCAGTTTGATCCGAAAATCGTGAAAAAGTTCTTGGAGATGCCGGTTGGCTTTTGGATTGGGCTGCGGGAAGAAGTTAAGGCCTCGAACGATCCTTCGCTCAATGTAAGCGCGTCTGGTTCCGTTGCGACAAGTATTGTTCAGGAAAAACGAAAAGGCGGAGCAGTGTAAACCCCCGCCTCGCAGCTTAACGCTCACCCCATTTCAACTTGGTCGAAAGTACTTCGAAAAATGTCTTCCGGAAGCGTAAGAGCTTTGCCGGATGCTCGGCTTTTACGCAGCGCACTGTGTCTCCATCCTGGACCGGCATTCCCACCTGTCCATCGAGACTAAGATAGGCGTGCTCCTGTCCTGTCGTAACCCGAATCTCGATTTGCACGGAATCACGCACCACCACGGGCCGATGCGTGAGGCCATGCGGTGAAACGGGTGTGATGACGAACGCCTGCACGTCCGGCTTCAAAATAGGACCACCAGCGCCGAGAGAATAGGCCGTGGAACCTGTCGGCGAGGCAATGATCAGACCGTCGGCTTTGTAGCTCGAAACAAATTCGGAATCGACGAAAAGCTGAAACGAGTTCAGGCGCGCGATCGCACTCTTGCTGACAACAACATCGTTCAGAGCCACATGCTCGGTCAGAGTCGCGTTGTCGCGAATGAGAGAACATTTCAACATCGAACGAATATCCACGACGTAATCGCCATGCTCAATCGCATCGAGTGCGGAATAAAGTCCAGAAAGCTGGACCTCGGTCAGGAACCCGAGCGTGCCCAGGTTGATTCCCAAGATCAGGGTGCCAGTACTTGAGACTCCGCGTGCTGCCGAGAGTAGCGTGCCATCACCGCCCAATACCAACGCGAGGTGGGGTGAGAACGTCGCCATCTCATTGCGCGATACCGCCTCGTGACCCGGATAGTAGGCAACACTCTCATAATCCATCAGCACGGCATAACCATGCTTTTTCAACCATTTTTCCAGCGTGGGGAGGATTTCCGCGAGCTCGGGCCGCTCTGGCTTGGAAATTATGGCAACGGTTTTCGGCTTGGATACCTTCTGCGAATCTTCAGGCATGAATTTCCGATTGTACAGCGGCAGAGATCGAGAAGGGATAGCCTGCGATCGTGTGCGCTTCTTTGCGGCTTCTGCTGGCGAGCACGATTTATGGTTTTTCTATTGGCAATGCGTCGCCCATTTCTCCGTAGAGCAGAAACTCACGATTCCCTTCAGCCCCCAGGATGGGTGAATCAATATACTCTGTGCGGCCTACACCTAGTTGCCGCAACGCGGATTCCACTTTCTTGACAGCATCGCGTTGGGCCATCGCATCCCGCACGATTCCACCTTTACCTACCAACTTCTTGCCGACTTCAAACTGCGGTTTCACTAGCACCACAATTTTGCCAGGAACCTCTCCGCCATCCCTCGTAAAGCCCGCCTCAATCACTGCCGGAAGCACAAGTGTCGCCGAGATGAAAGATACGTCCATTGCGATGAAATCAACCGCCTCGCCAATTGCCTCGCGCCTCAAATATCGAGCATTGGTTTTTTCCAGCAGCCGCACCCGCGGATCGCTTCGCAATCTGAAATCCATTTGGCCGCGCCCGGTATCCACCGCAATCACCTTCGCTGCACCGTGCTGCAGCATGCAATCCGTGAATCCACCAGTCGAAGCGCCCACGTCCAGGCAAACGCGATCCGCTAGATCGATATGCCAGTGCTCGAGCGCCTTCTCGAGCTTCAATCCTCCGCGACTCACGTACCTCAGGTCGTCACCCAGCATCCGCACGGTCGCGTCTGAATCTACCGACGCTCCCGCTTTATCAACCTTTTGCTCATCAACCAGGACCTTGCCAGCAAGAATGAGGGCTTGTGCGCGTTCCCTCGAAGGCGTGAGGCCGCGCTCCACGAGCAACTTGTCCAAACGAATCTTCAACAGACCTCGGCGATGAACCTGGCGGTGCGCGATGAGATCATCGGCGACGATGCGGCTCGCACTCTGCGTAGTGCAGAATGCAAAAGCGATTCGTTAACAGAAGGTTACAGGAGTTAGTTCTACCTTTTCCACAAACTTTTCCACGACGATGTTGAAATCTTCTGTAGAGTTGTCGAATCTTTGGCACCCTCGATAACGCCGAGGATTTTTGTTACGGCTAGCTCGCGCGCAAAATAATAGCCGCCCATTGCTGAGCGGCGTAATTGAATTCTGAACTTCGAGAAAACTATCCCGCAACTTCTTCCAGCACCTTCTGGTCGATATCGAAGTTGGCGTGCACATTTTGCACGTCGTCATGATCTTCCAGTGCTTCCATCAACCGGATCATCGTCGCCGCTTGCTGTCCTTCAAGCTTGATGTAGTTCTGCGGAATCATCGCCACGCTCGACGACGCCGGAGTAATCCCAGCTTTCTTTACCGCCTCGAGCACAGCCTCATACGCCGACGGTTCGCTCAGCAACTCCCAGTTGTCGCCGTCGTCTTTCAGATCCTCCCCGCCAGCCTCCAGGACAATATTCATCAGATCGTCCTCTTTCGCGGCTGACTTGGGAACGATGATGTCCCCCTTTTTGTGGAATAAATAGGCCACCGCCCCCGCCGAAGCCATGTTGCCGCCATTCTTTCCGAATACGTGCCGAATCTCGCTGACCGTCCGGTTGCGATTGTCGGTGGAAATTTCGGCCAGCACCGCTACTCCACCCGGACCGTAGCCTTCGAGCGAAAATTCTTCGTAGGTCGCGCCGGGCAGTTCGCCAGTGCCACGCTGAATCGCGCGCTTGATATTGTCGGCCGGCATGTTCTCAGCCTTCGCCGCCGCAATGGCGGTGCGCAGGCGCGGATTCATGTCGGGATCGCCGCCGCTCTTGGCCGCCATCGCTATTTCTTTGATTAGGCGCGTGAAAATCTTGCCGCGCTTGGCATCCAGCGCGCCCTTTTTGTGCTTGATTGTGGCCCATTTCGAATGGCCGGACATGGGAATACCTCGGATCGATGAATATTAATTTTCGCTGATTCTGCTTGCTTTCGGCACGAAAGCGGGTTCGCCCATGCAGGAAATCATCGGATAAACAAACCTCAACCGCACAACCTCAGGCGACTGTTGATTATAGCATGCGCTTCCATACTGGCTCCAGGACTTAGGCCGATGCTGTAGGCTTGTTTGGCTTAGAAAGTTTGGCTTAGAAAACTCGACTATGTTCAGCCGATCTCATGAGCGACTGCTATCCCAATTAGAACTTGCGCGCGTGAATTTCACGCCCGGCGCGCCTGCGCATGTCCTCCGATTGCTACACGCGCTCGAGTCAGCCGACTTCACTGATCCAGACGCCCTGATCCGCTTCCACGAGGCGGTGCTCTTCTTACGCGCATTCCCTCAGAATCCAGCCGTGCTTCGAACGGCGAAACGCATTCTCAACCGCTTCCACGAAAAAGTAAGAGCACTACAACCCTCCCGCTCCGACATCGAGGCTTTCGACACCTTCGAAACCGCAGGCATCGCCGGAACCACCATGGAGGACACGCTGAGTTTCGACGTCGCCCGCTGGCTCACGCGGAGGCTTCCAAGCACAGTCGAAATCGCATGGGAAAGCTACGAACCCGGCCGCGAACTTGGCACGAGTGGTCCGCGCTTTATGCCGTTGCTCGAAGATGACGCCTATGTCGAAGCCGATACCCCGTGGCGCCAGTGGCTTGAAACGGCCGGCGGTTCCCGAAAAGCAACCCCATCATGGCTCCTCGAACGTTTTGAAGAACTACCCGTGCCGGACCGTGAAAAAGTTGAACTCTACGATTCCCTCCGCGCTCCTCTTCGCTGGACGCTCGGCAATTCGCGTGTTTCCCGCACCCGAAACTGGCGATCAGGCGGCAACATTTTCTACCATCGCGGCCCCCTTATCAGCCGGCGCCAAGTCTCTCTGGCCGATGACCTGCAGCGCCGCCCTCCTTCCTTTGTTCGTCTTTCACTCCGAGAGGGAAAACGCATCGCCGACCTGATTCGCGAAATCATGCTCGTCCGCTATCGTGAGCTCTATGGCACCACGTTGGCCGATCCCGCGTCGGTGGTCCAAGCCGACGTCGGTCGAGGCGTTTCCATATTCCTCTGGAACCTTCCTCCCGAGCGCCGCCTGCCTCTCCGCGCCTACGTTGCCGGATTCACTCTCAAAAACGGTGTGCCCGTCAACTACATCGAAGCCATCGGTCTTTGCGAATGGGTGGAGGTCGGTTTCAATACCTTCTATACTTTTCGCGGCGGCGAGGCGGGATGGATCTATGCCCAGGTGCTTCGCTGTCTCTGCGCCTGGATGGGAACCACGGTCGTCTCCGTTTATCCCTACCAACTCGGACACGACAACGACGAAGCACTCCAATCCGGCGCCTTTTGGTTCTATCGCAAATTGGGCTTCCGGCCCGGCCATCCCGAACTGCTCAAACTGGTCGAGCGGGAAGAAAGGAAGATCTTAGCCGATCCAAACTACCGCACTCCGATCCGCACCTTGAAGCGGCTCGCCGCCGAGCACGTGTTCTACGAATTGCCCGGAGCCGAAGTTGGCGCCTGGGATCGTTTCTCAACCCGCAATATCGGCCTCCGCGTGAACCGCCGCATGGCCCGCGAATTTGGTGGAGATGCCGATCGCATGCGCAAGCACGCAAGGCGTTCTCTGGAACGAGTTCTGCGAATCAGCATCGATTCCTGGCCTCCGCTTGAGCGCACCGCTTTTGACAACTTTGCGTTGGTGCTGAGCATGGCCACGGATTTGCCCAAGTGGACCGAACAGGAAAAGAAAGACTTGCTTCAGCTCATTCGCGCCAAGGCCGCGCCTGAGGAGTTACGATTCCTTCATCTCACGCAGCAACATCATCGCCTGCGCGAAGCCCTCATCAGACTTGGCTCTTCGCACCCTCGTCATAATCTCTCCGCCGGAATCGGCAATGTGGCTTTGTGCTAGACTGCTTCGGACCCCGTGAGTATTGGATATCTGCACCACATAGCTTCCGTTTCTCAACCGATGCGCCCTATCCAGAACGCTTCTTGATCGTCTATGAATCTTATGGAGTTCTTGATCATGCCGTTTCGCCGCTATGCGCCACCCTGCAGTCCTTGTTCGACCGTCGCAGCGCTTGCCTTGCTCATTCTTCTTGCTCCAGTCTTTGGCTGTGCTCAGGACGACGCCCTCCACATCTGGGCGGGTAAACTCGACCGCCCCGCCACTGAAACATGGGTTGCCGCCCACCTCGCGAAAGAGCAGAAGCATCTCGACGAATTACTCGCGGTTAAAGGCCAGCGTACTATCGAAAACACTCTTCGCCCCTTTGACGACGCTCAGAACGAGCTGAACGTCGCCGGCTCGCAAGCTTATCTCATGTATGCGCTCGCTCCGCAGAAAGACGTACGCGACGCCGGCCAGGCCCTCGCCCAAAAGGTTCAGCAGGCGGCCAGCGCCCTCGCTTTAAATCAAGACGTTTACCGCGCGCTGGTCGCTGTCGATGTCTCGGCGGCCGATTCTGCAACTCGGCACTATATGGAGCGGATCCTGCTGGAATATCGGCTGGCTGGCGTCGATAAGGATGCTGCCACACGTGCGGAAATCAAAAAGCACTTCGACCACATCACCGACGCAGAGCTCAGGTTCGGGCGCAACGTTCAGGAGAATCCTAACCACGTGGTGGTGAAAGACAAGGCGGAATTAGCCGGGCTACCCTCCGACTTCGTCACCGCTCACGCTCCTGCTGCGGACGGATCCATCACGATGAGCACGGACGAAACCGATTCCACTCCCGTGCTCACTTACGCGGCAAGCGAAGATCTGCGGAAGAAGATGTATATGGCCTATAACACGCGGGCCTATCCGGAAAACAAAGACGTGCTGCTCGACGTGCTGAGAACCCGTTACGAACTGGCCAAAATTCTCGGATATCCGAACTTTGCCGATCTCGCCACGGCTGACCAGATGATCGGCACCGCCGCAAACATGAAGACCTTTCTGGATCAGGTTGATTCGGCGTCACGACCCGATTCTCGCCGCGAATACGATCTTCTCCTCGCCTTCGCCCGGGAAAAGCAGCCCGGCATTGCTGCGATTCCCGCCTATGGACGCTCTTACTGGGCCGACCAATATGCCCGCGAGCGCTTCAATTTCGACTCACAGTCCGTCCGCCCCTACTTCCCGTACGACCGCGTGCAGCAGGGCATCCTCGATACCGCCTCGAAGCTTTTCCACGTGACCTTCAAGCGGGCGACCGATGTCCCCGTCTGGGATCCTTCCGTCTCGGCATGGAATGTCTTCGATGGCGATCAACTCGTGGGTCGCGTCTATCTGGATATGCATCCGCGGGCTGGCAAGGACAAGTGGTTCAGTTCGGCGCCAGTTGTGCCCGGAATCAAGAACCGTCAATTGCCCGAGGGCGTGCTGATCTGTAACTTCGCTGGGGGAAAAACCGGCGACCCCGGCTTGATGCAATACAGCGACGTTGTGATCTTCTTCCACGAGTTTGGACACCTGATGCACAACATCCTTGGCGGTCAGCAAGCCTGGAGCGGCATTGCTGGCTTTCAGACTGAAACTGACTTCGTCGAGGCGCCCTCGCAGATGCTCGAGGAATTCTTCCGCGATCCTGGGATCCTGCGCTCGTTCGCAAAGCATTATGAGACCGGCGAGGTCCTTCCCGTAGATCTCATTGAGCGCATGAACCGCGCCAGCGCGTTTGGCCGCGCCGGATGGGTGCAATCTCAACTGTTCGCTTCCACTTACTCGCTCGATCTGCACGATCGCCCGCCCGATCAGGTCGATCTCGATGCCATTTTGCGCACTGACTACGCGCGTTTTTATCCCTATCCCTTCGTCGATGGCAATCGCTTCTATGCGGCCTTCACCCATCTCATGGGCTATTCCTCGAATTACTACACGTACGTGCTCGACAAAGTAATCGCTCTCGACTTCTTCAGCCAGTTCGACAAGAGCGATCTGCTTGGCGGAGAAACTGCGATGCGCTATCGCAAGACCGTGCTTGAACCAGGAGGATCGAAGCCTGGAGCAGAGCTTGTGCGAGGCTTCCTCGGACGTCCGCAAAACCTCGACGCGTTCAAGCTCTGGATGGATGAGGAGTTTCGCGAGCCGGCGAAGTAGGCAAATTTGGCGGTCACTGATCCGTGAACAATAGCTCTAGGAGTTATGGGGACTTGGTTTCGTCCCGCCTGGCCTTATAGGCATAGGCGATCGCCAGCAAAGGCGGCGCGAGTAGGACTCCCCAAAACGGGATGATGAAACCTAGCGCTAGCGGTGCCAGAATTGATGCCCACACGGGCACGCGCGTGACGCGACGCATGATGTAGGGTTGGAGGAGGAATCCGTCAACCACAACAATGACGGCATAGAGCATCAAGACGTAAAAGGGATGTTGCCAATCTCTTGAGTGCAGCCCCGCCGCCAGCACCGGCCCCAGCAGACCGAGAACCGGTCCGAAGTGCGGAACAATCTGCAACACTGCCGCGAAAAACGCCCATAGAGGTGCCAATGGCACGCCAATGATCCATAGCCCAATGAGCCATAGGATGCCGACGGCAACGGAGTCCTGCGCCTGCGCGATCGCCCAATGACCGAGCGCTGTTGCTGTGATGCGAAAGTGATCTTTTATGGGCATTCACTTTTCGTGACTGTCACCTGTCTGAAAGCGCTCCGAAAATTCCCCTGGCATCGACGGAGTGGCGCCGGCGTGCAAGCAGACATAGCTCGCCACATCGTTGGCAATTGCATTCGTCCGATTTAGGTCCATCTTGCTTAGAACACCCATGACCAGAGCCGCGGTAAAGGAATCTCCTGCTCCCACCGTGTCCACAACTTTGATGGGAGCAGATCGATAATCCGACCATTCCCCTCCGCGGTATAGCAGACTCCCGCTGGCGCCGCGCGTCAATGCGATGATTTTCTGGTCAAACATCGTCGCCAACTGCCTGATTTGTTCCTTCGTCGATCTGTTGGTTGAGCCCGCGACCCCGAACATCTCTGCCAGCGTACTGAGTTCCTCCTCGTTGAGTTTGAGAATATTGGAGAGTCGAAGCGATTCTGCAATCAACTCGGGCGAGTGATAGTGCTGGCGCAGATTGATATCGAAAACGCGCAGTGCGTTCTTTGGTGTCGCATTCACAAGAGTTCGAACAGTTTTACGCCCGAGTTCGCTGCGCTGGGCCAAGGTGCCAAAACAGATGGCGTGCGCCTCGCGTGCCGCGGCAAGTCCGCGGGAGGTAACCGCGATGTAATCCCACGCGACATTTTCCTCAATTGCGAAATGCGGTAGACCGCCGCCTTCCACCGCGACGCTTGCCGTGCCGGTGGGTGCCTTCCGGTCGATCTGCAAACCTTCGGTCGACAATTTCATTTCACCGAAACGTTGCAGAATCTCTTGACCGCGCACGTCATCTCCGATGCGGCTGACGACCAGGCTTGTGGCGCCGAGCGAATGCGTGTGGTAGGCAAAATTGGCTGGCGCTCCGCCGAGTTGCACACCGCTCGGCAGCAGGTCCCAAAGCACTTCGCCGACTCCGACCACGTTAAACCTCATCGCTTTTCAACTCGAGCGCAATGGCTCTTCGTAGGATCGCTCGCCTCATCGAAGCCTTGAACCGGCGCGATTCGCCGTGTATAAAGATAATGGACCTCAGGATCGGAAAGCCTGGACGCGAATCCAAGTTCCTGTGCGAATAGAGTTTCAGGTTCTTGATTCCAAAGCGGAAGTGGTGGAATTGGCAGACACACCATCTTGAGGGGGTGGCGCCGAAAGGCATGCGGGTTCAAGTCCCGCCTTCCGCACCATCGCCATAATCTTCTCGATACTGCGAGATGAAAATCTAGATCGGGCATGCGCCCGAAGCGGAGTTCTTGAGCATGTGGGTACCGATTCTTTTTACAGTTATTCACGTTTTGGTTTGTCTTTTTCTGATCGCTGTGGTGCTGCTCCAAAGCGGCAAGAGCGGTGATTTGGCGGCCGCGTTCGGTGGACAGGGCAGTCAGACGGCATTCGGCCCTCGCGGCGCGGCGTCAGCGCTCTCGAAAGCAACCACCTGGTCGGCGGTCATCTTCATGCTGACGTCCATTACGCTTTCGATTTACGCCTCACGGAAAACAGGACCTACTTCGGTGTTTTCCGGTGTGAAGCCCTCGCAGACAAATTCGCGTCAGGCTCCGGCTCCATCGGCTCCGCCGACAGTTCCGCAGAATCAGGCGCCCACGCAGAAGTAAGCGAGATCTAGAGCTTTTACTTCTGCAATCTGACTTCTTACTTCTGACTTCTCAACAAAGAAATCCGTGACCTAGCTCTTTAAGAATGGGTTCCCTTCCCGTTCGTCCCCGATCGTCGAGGATGGGCCATGCCCGGGAATCACCACGGTTTCATCGGGCAACGCGAGAACACGGTCATGCAAAGAGCGCATGATCTTTTGATATGACCCACCCGGTAAATCAGTGCGTCCGATGCTCCCCGCGAAAAGCGTGTCGCCAGCGATCAGCATTTTCTCCGCAGGAAAGTAGAGGCACACACTACCTTCGGTATGACCGGGCGTATGCAGAACGTTGGCCGTCAAGCGGCCCGCCTCTACCTTTTCTCCATCTTTGATGGCATGCTCGATTTCGACGGCACCGGGTGGCTTCATGCCTAACCAAGCCGCCTGCACATCGAGCATCTTCAGCAACGCATAGTCATTCTGATTGAGTAGGATTGGCGCGCCCGTTTGCGCGCGGAGCTTCATTGCTCCGCCCACGTGGTCGATGTGGGCATGCGTGATGACGATCTGCTTCACTTGCAGCTTGTGCTCATTGAGGATGGCCACGATTTCGTCGATGTTGTCGCCGGGATCGATCACCATGGCTTCGTGGGTTCCCTCGTCGCCAATGATGGAGCAGTTGCATTGCAGCGGGCCGACGGGAAGAATTTTGTGGATCATGTAGGGCATTGTCACATGAGATGCGGAGGCCAGGTATGGGAAATCAAAAGTCAGAAGTCAGAAGTCAGAAGTCAGAAGTGACCGGCTGCGGGCTCCCACGGCCTCACCTTACTCGGCTCGATTCCCGCCCGCAAGACGCATCAACTTCTGCAATCTGACTTCTAACTTCTAACTTTTCTATGATGCAGCCGCGATCTTTCCTATGCTGCCTTGGTCGGATCGGAACCGCAGCAAGGCAGCGATGTTGCCAGCGTTATCCAGTTCCTCATTGTTCTTCAGATAAAAGAGCTCGATGTCGCGTTGAATGGCCATCGGAATAATGGCGTCGCACACGTCACTGAGTTCGCGGGTCGCGTGGCCGCAAGCAACACACAGAGGGACCAGATGAGAATCAACGTGGCCGCAGTTGGGGCATTCCACTGCGCGCGCAGCAAAGTTATCGTTCATGTAGAGGCTCTGCACCTCGCCTGACTCGAGCGCCCGAAGCACTCTTCGTAAGCCTGTGACTCCGCGGCCGTTGGACTTGGCGAAATCAATCGCCTTCGCCGCATTCGACGAGCCGCGGTCCGTGATCCATTTCTTGAGCAGCGAGTTTGCGTGGTCGCGAATCTCTTCGTTCGAAGCGCTCGCCACATCGATGGAGAAACGGCCGATTACCCGCTGCTTGGTGTAGGGGTGCAACTGGCTCTCGAGTTCATTCCAGTTCACGTCGTTGCACGCGATCACGAGGCGGTCCCAGGCCCCCTTTTCGAAATCGACTCGCAGCCGCTCGGCGACAGCTTTGAAGTGCTGCAGCGCCTCCTCGGCCACGCGGCGCTCGGCGTGGCCTCCCTCGTAGCCCTGATATCCATAACTGCTGCCGCTGCGCGAAAGCAAGTGGACGATGGCTGGTTTTTCTTCCAGGTCGTCGAGGCGCAGGTCAAAAAAGCGCGCCCGCTGACGGTCAACGACGGCGACGCAGAGAGCCGGTTGCGCCCCGAGCAGAGCCGCTAACGGCTTGAGCTGAAACCGCGGCTGAAGATAAATCTCTGTGCCACCAAGCTGGGGAGGAAGATCAAATTCGCGCCAGAATTTTCTGGCTGAGCAGGCGAACACCGCTTTTCCGCGAGCCTGCCCACGGAGATTCGACACCACCTCGAAGACACGGTCGAGATCGGCATGGAGCGAGCCGTTCTTTCCCCGTGCCGCTGAGCTTTTCAACGCCTGTTTGACTACATCTTTGGCCACAATAGCCTCATTGCGGTGCGAGCGATCCTGGGGACGCTCGGGCTGGAAATAAAAAGTCAATGCTGTGGCGCCATTATTCTCGTTCAGTTGAAAAGCGGCGAGTTCACGGACTTCGTTCCGTGTCATCATCTCGATTCTCCTTATTATTTGGAAGCTGAGGTTCGAGCCCCGACGAAGAGGTCTTTGTGGAATTCTCGCGCCACCGTCGGCGCTTTGCGAACGCAATCGCGAGCCCGCTCCACCGACTCGCGCACCGCCTCGGGATGGCGGCCTGTGATCGAGGCGATCTCGTTCAACGAAAATCCCTCGAAGCCATAAAGTAGAAATGCTTCGCGATCCGTGCGGGTGACCTCGCGCAGCGCGCCCTGCACCAGGGCAATCATCTCATCGGAATACGTGCTCTGCTCCGGGCTGGCGACGCGACGATCGGCGATCGTGCTTTCACGCGTCCAACCCTCATCCGCCTGGTGGAATTGGAGGGTCGCTTCATCGGAAGCCTGCACATTCTGCCGGCGGCGGCTGTCTTCGAGATGAACCGGCGACTCGAGTTCCTGAAGATGAGCCTGCATTTCTCCAATGGATTCAAGCGCTAAGCGATAAAGCCAGGGTTCGAGCGCCATCTTTTCCGGGCGATCGTGGTCTTCCAGAGCACGCGCAATCACTTCATTCACAACATCCGCCGTGGAAAGCTCGCCCTCGCGGAATCCATCTCCTTCGGCTTGGCGGAAGTATAGCTCGCGATCGACAAAACGCTCCAAACGAGCAAGATTCGCGTCCACGTAGGAGCTGATGTCCTCCGCCGAAATAAGAACCGGCTTTACGGCGGCCACCGTATTCTCAAATGGGACAACCGCGTCCTTGGCTGGCTTCCCGGCTTCTCGCCAGCGGTGCCAGCGATGGCTCGAGCGAAGCACTTCCTTATGCCGGTTAATCTGTTGCAGGAGATCATCGAAGGCGGCCTTGATCGCCGCAGTCGCACTCGGTGCATTCTTCTCAACCGCCAGCTGCCCCGAAGGCAGTCGCAGGTTTAAGGAAATGTGGACGCCCTCGCGAGGCGAGCTTTCCTCCAGCCCGGCTTTCAGGTGGATAAGCTCAGGACGGAAGACCCGCAGGCGCTTCTGCATCTTCTCAATGTGGTGGTTTAATTCTTTTTCAATGCTGGGAGTTTTCTGGACCTTGAAACTTATATGAACGTTCATCTTTGAGCCTCGAACGCGGGAAGCAGATCCCGTGAAGCTAGGTCCTGACAAGTCAATTCTACACCCGTTGGCAAGACGGAAAAGAGCTCGTTTGTGCAGACCTTGTCGCCAGTAGGCAATGTGTCGCCGTGGCCGTCAATACTCTGTTTCTCGTAGTCAGTGCTTCTTCAGTTCTTCCGGCATAGGAACCGGGAACGGTGGAAAGTCCTGCGAATAGCCTTTGTAGAGCGCGACCGTGGGCTCTAACCGCCGCGTGCCATCATGAACGGCTATCCTGTGAATGTTGTCTTTCGAATAGCCCTCCCAGAGCGAAACACCGGCATAAACGCCATCCTTGCGCAGGATGTAGTAGGTCATGTCGATGAACTGGAGCTTGTTCATGTCGCCGTTGTAGTTGCGCACGATTCGTTTCAGGGCATCAAAGCCGGCCTCTTGTGGAGACATGCCGCGGCGCATGTTCTCAACGATGGTATGGGCGCCTGCGACTTTGATGTTCTCCTCGCCACTGCCGGTCGCGCCCGCGGAGCCAACATCTTGGTCGGTGTAGCAGCCCGCACCGATGATTGGGGAATCGCCGCAACGGCCGGGAAGCTTATATGCCAAGCCGCTCGTAGTGGTAATGCCCGACATTTCTCCCTTTTCGTTAAGGGCGGAGCAGTGAATGGTGCCGGTAGGCGGAAACAAGACCTTCCGGATGGCTGCCATGCGAAGCTCAGGCTCAATGCCGAGCTGGTCGGCCTTTGCCTCAAGACGTTCAACTCGCTGCTGCCACAATTGGGCTTGAGGTGCGACCGTGGGGGGCTTCCAGTTGGGATCGGCAATGCCCGGTCCCCACCAGTCATCGGTCGAGTTGTTCTCTTTCCATAACAGCCAGATTTTTCGCGAGCGTTCGGTGAGCAGGTTTTCCCGCGGAAAACCCAAGGCGACGGCGAAGCGTTCAGCTCCCTCGCCGACCAGCATCACATGACCGGTATGCTCGAAAACTGCTTTTGAGACCATGGATACATTCTTGATGTTGCGCACGCCTCCCACCGAACCAGCGCGCCGCGTAGGACCGTGCATGCAGCAGGCATCGAGTTCAACGACGCCCTCCTCGTTCGGCAAGCCGCCGAGGCCGACGGTATCGTCGTTGGGATCGTTTTCAGGTCCCTTCACAACCTGAATCGCTGCGTCGAGTGTGTCGCCACCGCCCTTAAGAAATGCGAAGGCCTCATCGAGGTAATTGAAGCCATTTTTCGCGCAAATGATGATGGGGCGCCGGCCCGGCCCAACCGCATCGTGCGCGGATGGGCCGCTGGCAGGTTGTTCAGGTTCACGTTCGGATGCATTCAGCCGCGCGGCAAGCGTGCTGGCAACCGCCGTCTCGATGAAGCCTCGGCGAGTAATGGACATCTTGGCTCCTGTTTTCGGAAAAACTGGTTCGGAAAAACTTGCTCGGAAAAACCGAAAGCATACCACGCACTGACGACCCGGTGACGCTGGGGTGTGGCGAAAACTCTTACTTCGCCACAAATTGAAGCAAGCGTGCCACGCCCTCGCGGAAGGTTTCTGGCTCCGTGATCAGGCTAAGAACCAGATAACCTTCTCTCGCGAAGTCGTAAAAATGGCCGGGATGCACACTGACCTGCGCGTGCCGGACGAGCCTGATGGCAAGATCTTCGTCGCTGCCAACCACCGGCACTCGAAGCACCACGTACCAACCCCCTTCGGTCTGCAAGCGTTCACACGAAGGATGATCAGGAAGCTGGCGGTCCAGCTCTGCGAGATTGGTTCGCAGCCGATCGAGCACAATCGGCTGGATCGCTTTGCGCTCCTCGAGAAAGATCGGCGCCGCCAATTGGACCGGAGCGTTCATCGAGAGATAGGTGTCGGCAATCACCTCGAGCCGGGCGCCGGCTTCGGCGACAGCTTCTTTCGGACCACTCGTGGCTACCCAGGCAAACTTCATTTGCGGCAGCGCCGAAATCTTGGAGACTCCACTTAGCGCGAACGTCAGCGCATCCGAGTTCGCCGCAAAGCTAGCACGCTTTTCCCCGTCGTGGGCATAGTCAAGAAACACTTCGTCCACAATCAACGACAGGCCATAATCGCCGCAGAAATGATTGAGCGCCGCTGTTTCCGTCTCGGACGCATAGGACCCTGTTGGGTTATTAGGGTGCACGATAATCACCGCCCGTGTTCGCGATCCCGCCGCCTTGTAGAGCGAATCGAAATCGATCTGCCAGCCATGGTCATAGATCAGCGGATACGGCACGAGCTTCACATCGGCAAGGTCCGCCAGAAATTCAAACAGCGGATAGCTCGGCTTGGGAACCAGAATCTCGTCGGCAGGATTACACAGGAGACGGAATACGTACGAATAGGCCTCGCTTGTGCTCGTCGTCAAAACCAGTTGGTCAGGGTTTAAGTCAAAGACACGGTGGGATTCACGGTAGTAGTGACATACGGCATTGCGGGCTTCGAGCAGGCCGCGCGGCTGGGGATCGTAGCGGATGGAGTCCGGGTTCACGAGCGCCCCGAGAATAGTTTCCGGATCGGGACGTATTCCCGCCTCTGTTGGATTCGAGACCGTGAGGTCGAACAGCTCTTCCCCCGATGCTCGAACCTCCCGCAGCACGCGAGTCAAATCATTCACGGCGCGATGCCAGTTTGTTCGGGTAGAAAACATTTTCTTGTCGGCCAATTCGTCAGGAGATCAAGGTTTCAGGAAGAACCCAAGTTGCTCCGGCGGAGGCAGAGTTTTGGCGCTGTCATATTGCCGACCGGCTTCCTGCACGGCAACAATTTTTGCCTGCACCTCCAAGGCTAAATTGTCAAAGCGCACCAGAACATTGTCGAGCCAATAGGAGCGATTCTCCCGGTTCCAAGCCTCGACGTACATCTTCCGCAGTTCGGTGACGGCATCCCTCAGGCTCTGCAGCCGACCATTGATTCCCATGATTTCATCCAAATCGTATTCCACGCGTTTCGGATCGCTCTGATTCTGATAGGCGTCCCAATAAAAATGGTCGATCTCCGACGTGAACTGGATTTTCAAACCCAGCGTATCGAGGCGCCATGCCGCAAACGCTATGTCATCCAGCGTCTCGCGATGGACCTCCGCCTTCTCACGATTGTGAGCCAGTGACACAATGGCACGCTCCGCGCTCAGCCGCAAATCATGCGTGGCGGGCAGCGCCTTCGCTTCCATGGCTGCTCCTCCGCCACTAAACGGATCGGACCAAAACAATTCGTCGCTCGCATTGCCCGCTTTCTGAGCTTCCAGCAGCGTATGTGACTTATCAAGATCGTCGATTACCTGCTCGAACGTGGAATCTTCGCTTCGATAAAACGCCCAGTCGAAACTCTTTTTGAAATCGTCGATATTCGACTCGCCCGCCTGCCACCCGGCCGCTGCGCCAAAAACCAGGCCGGGCCACGTCATATCGGTGAGAGTCTCTCCGTCGTCGTGCCAAATCGTATTAAGCACGCCGAAGCCCTGATGGCTTTGTCCGTCGCGGGTAAAGTTGCGAATATTCACGTAGGCCGATTCGAAATCGGGCCAAATCACGCCCCAGTTGCCCACTCCCGGGGCCACCACCACACGCAATCCCGCATTTGTATAAGGAGTGATGATGCTTTCATAGCTTGGCTTGGGATCGTAATCCCACGGAACTGCGATCATCTCTTTAGGAAGAATGTTCAGCAATTCGGGATACTTCACCGCGATGTCTCCCCAGAACATCAGCTGCTTGTGATAAGGCTGCATGATCTGGAACACTTTCTGCAGGTGCTCCAGATAGACGCGACCCAAGCCCTCGCTCGCAGCCAGCGATTTCGTCTGTCCCTGACCGAGTTCGAACGTCTCGTCCGAACCAATATGAACGAACGGCCCTGGAAACAGCGGCACGACTTCTCCATAAACCTGCCGAATGAAGTCATAGGTCTTCGGATTCGTTGGCGTCAGAACGTGGCCATGCGGCGTTTCGGCGATGTCGGAATAGGTCTCATATTTCAACAACTGGTGCAGATGTCCAAAAGCTTGCTGCTCAGGTACGAGCGTAATAAAGTGCTTCGCCGCGTAGGCAACCAGTTCCTTGATCTCGGCCGGAGTCAGCGCGGCCCCTTTAGGCGCCACCAGCGGCTGCGTTCGAAAATCAAAGACGTTCTCCATGTTGAAGCCGAGCAGATTGATCTTGTATTCAGCCAGCGTGCGAATCTGGAACTTGAGGTACTCAATGGTTGGAATGGGTCCGCGGCTGATGTCGTCGCTCACGCCCCGCCATTCCATGCTGGGCCAGTCGCGGATGATAACCACTGGAATTGCAAACGACTTCCCTTCCCGGTGCAGCAACTGGCGAAGTGTCTGGACTCCATAAAATAATCCCTGAGCGGTGCGCGCCGCGACGATGACACCGTTCTCGTTCACCCGAATCACGTAGCCCTGGCTGGGTACATCGTCAGTTTTTACGCCTTGGGATTCGAGATAGGCGTGAAGGCCACGATCGGTGAGGCGCCCGAGAGAGATGTGGCCAGTCGTTTTGGGAGCCGACTCGGCAGTCTCAATTGCTAGCTTCGCACCGACCCGGTCGCGGATCTCCTCTTGCAAGGTCTCGGCGGCAAAACGATCTTCGGAATTGCTGATCAGAATCGTGGTGGACGGCTTGATCAGCAGCTTTCCCTCGCCGAGTCGCACTTCTTTCGGTGCGGGCAAAAGCTTCAGGGAGCTGCTGGCTGCGGGAGCGCCGGTCTGCCCACGCGCTGCGCCAAGCAGCAAAGCGAGACCGAGAGAAGAAGAGAAGATGCGGCTTGCTACATTCATCGTGGAAGACGAACGCCGAGCCTAGCAGGTCGGCCGCGCTCCAGACAAGCACGCCAGAAAACCAGACCGGAGACGGCGGCGCTCTACCCGGCACTCGACAACTTATCGTTTGATCCGGCTCGAATTAACCGCAGGAATTTCCTCACGCAGTCTTCGCCAGAATTTCCGGACGCTTGTAGGCGCCAATCTGCTCGAGCATTCCGAGCCGATCCCAGTTATCCCAGCCTTCGACGATCTGTCCTTTTGCGATCCGGGCAATCGTGATGCCAGTCAGGCGAATGGGCTTGCCGCTGGCAGGTCCGAAAGCATCGCCGCTGTGCGTCATAGACGCGGACCAGCGAATGACAACTTTATCTCGCGCGCCGAAGGCATCGTCGATGGTAACCTTCACGTCCGGGAAGGCCGCCCTGATTTGCTGAACAAACGGCACAAACTGATCTGGGCCATGTACCTCTGAGCGTTCTCCATAATGCCCGACCGCTCGGCCGTCGGGCGCAAACAGTTCCCGAACCGTTTCGATCTTGCCCTCGTTCCACACTTCCTGAAACCAGCGCCGCATCAGTTCGACATTTTCTTT
>Ga0335079_10003034_pt1 | contig 19370 bp, 17 predicted proteins | sample Lox_Sample_33_FD_206719 | JGI IMG/M metagenome (GOLD analysis project Ga0335079, IMG submission 206719) | Soil microbial communities from Loxahatchee National Wildlife Refuge, Florida, United States - Lox_Sample_3.3 | ecosystem: Environmental > Terrestrial > Soil > Wetlands | place: USA... | reverse complement strand
GAGGCTTCCTGGCGGACTTGAGTGCGCCGGCAATCTCGCCCGCGAGCGGCAGATCCTCAGTCGAGGGCGCGCGTGGGTCGAGCGCATGGGCGACGGCGAAACCCAGCCGGGCCAGATCGTCGGGGGCCGCTCGAAAGGTGGCCGTCGCAATCTCGTCCAGACGGGTTGCGTAGGGCGTTGCAATAAAGACCGGCCCCTTGGCGTCCTGCAACGCGTCGCGGACCCCGTGATCCATCCACAACGGGATTTTCAGTTTCCTGGCGAGCTCCATCGGCTGCCGGCGGACGGACTGGCGGACCGCGAGGGCCATTCTTGGAGCCACGCTCGTCAGATCCTCGCCCAGGATGAACACCGCGTCCGATTCCTCGATCTCGCGCATTGCCGGGGTCCGCATCGGACCCCGTTGCAGGATCTCGACCATGCGGGCCGCCAGCTGCGCCTCGTTGTCGGCCATGCCCGTATAAAACCGCTCGGGACCAACCAAAGTACGCAGAGCAAAGTTGGCTTCGAGCGACGCGCGCGGCGATCCGATCCCGATGGCTCGCCCGTTCGCGACTCTTCCCCGCAAGTGGCGGTCTGCCTCCGCGGCCGACAGGGGCCGGCCTTCGAGCATGGGTCGATAGAGACGGCGTTCGCTGTTGACGAACTCGTAGCCGAACCGGCCGCGGTCGCACAGGAAGTAGCCGTTGACTTCGTGGTTGTAGCGGTTCACGACGCGGCGCAGGGTGCCGTAGCGCTCCCCGGCATCGATGTTGCAGCCGACAGCGCAGTGCACGCAAACCGACGGTGCGAACTGCTGGTCCCACTTGCGAACGTAGTGGTGCTTCAGGGTCTTGTCGGTGAATACGCCCGTCGGACAGATCTCGACCAGGTTGCCGCTGAATTCATTTTCCAGGATGCCGTCTTCGTGGCGGCCGAAGAATACGGTGTTGCGTGAAGCGAATGCGTTCAGGTCCCTGCCGCCCGCGTAGTCGCGATAGTAGCGCACGCAGCGGTAGCACTGGATGCACCGGTTCATCTCGTGATTGACCAACGGGCCCAGGTCCTGATTGCGAAAGGTTCGTTTGTCGAATTCGTAGCGGCGGTAGTCATGCCCAGTCATCACCGTCATGTCTTGCAAGTGGCATTCGCCGCCCTCGTCGCACACCGGGCAGTCATGGGGATGATTGAGCATGAGCTGTTCGATAATCCCCGCGCGAAATGCGGCGGCCTCGGGGTCGTCGATGGAGATGCGAGTGCCCTCCGTGGCGGGCGTCATGCAGGACATCACGATTTTGCCGCGCTCGTCATGTTCGTCCTTGAAGAGTTTGACGGCGCACTGGCGGCAGGCGCCGACCGACCCCAGCGCCGGGTGCCAGCAAAAATACGGCAAATTCAGGCCCTGCGAAAGACAACCGTGGAGAAGGTTCTGTTCGGGGTTCATCTGGTAGGGTTTGTTGTCGACGTGTACGGTCGCCATACCTATCTCCACGGACAGCGATGCTGGCGAATGTGCCGCTCGAAGTCATCGCGAAAGTATTTCAAGGCGGTCTGCAGCGGGTCCGCCGCACCCGGCGCAAGAGCACAGAACGTGTTCCCCGGATTCCACATGTTGGCTTGAGAAGCCAGCCTCTCGAGATCGCCTGGCTTTCCCTGGCCGTCCTCCATCGACTTGAGAATCCGCTCCACCCATCCCAGCCCGCTCCAGCAGGGGGTGCAGAAGCCGCAGGATTCCCGCCCGAAGAAGCGCATCATGTTCCACGTCATGCCGACCGGACAGGTGTGGTCGTCGAGCACGATCATGGTACCCGTGCCCAGCCGGCTCCCGGCTTTGGGCATTTCGGTAAAATTCATAGGCGTGTCCAGGTGCTGTTCGACGATGAAGGGTGTGGAACTCCCGCCCGGCAGCAATCCGCGGAATTTCACGCCATCCTTCATTCCGCCGGCATGCTCCTCGAGAATCTCGCGGGCAGTCGTCCCCATGGGCAGCTCCCAAAGGCCGGGGCGCTTCACCTTTCCGCTGACGCCGTATAACTTCGTGCCCGCGTCCTTGCCGCGGCCGAGGTCGCGGAACCATGGCGCGCCGTGGTCGATGATGTGCGGAACGCAGCTCAGCGTCTCCACGTTATTGACCACGGTGGGTTTGCCGAACAGTCCCACGACGACGGGAAACGGAGGCTTCGCTCTCGGGTTGGCCCGCTTGCCCTCGAGGGCGTTCAGCAGCCCGGTTTCGTCTCCACAAATGTAGCGGCCGCCACTTACATGTAAGTGAAGATCCAGGCTGAAGCCGGAACCGAGTATGTTTTTCCCCAGGTAGTTTCGTTCGTAAGACTCCGCGATGGCGCGCGCGATCCGTTCGGCGGCCAGCGTGTATTCCCCGCGCAGAAAGATATAGGAGAAGTCGGCCTCGATAGCGAATGCCGCGATGATCGCACCCTCGATGACCTGGTGCGGGTCTCGCTCCAGCAGGAGGCGGTCTTTGAACGTGCCGGGCTCCATCTCGTCGGCGTTGACCACCATGTAAGTCGGATTGGGAGCATCCTTACCGACGGGCACGAACGACCATTTCAGACCGGTAGGGAAGCCAGCCCCTCCGCGGCCCCGCAGGTTCGCAGCCTTTACCTCCTCGGTTACTGCTTTCGGCGTCATGCCGCCGTTCAAGATTCTCCGGATCGCCTGGTAGCCGCCGGCCTTCTGGTAGGCGGGCAAGTCCAGAGCGGACCCGTCTGGCCGCATGTTTCGAGTCAGCGGTTTTTCGGCGATGCCGGTCATTTGTACTTCTCGAGCTCCCGGTCGACCTTCACCGGGTCGAGATCGCTGTGCAGATCGCCGCCCACCATCATGGCCGGAGCATGATCGCAGCATCCGAGACAGACGGTTGGCAGCAGCGTGAACCGATTGTCGGGCGTGGTCTCGCCCAAACCGATTCCCAGGCGCTCCTGGAGATGCTCACGGATATTCTCGCAGCCCATGATCCAGCAGCTCACGCTGTCGCAGAACGTGATGACGTGCCGCCCTACCGGCCTGCGAAAGATCAGGTTGTAAAAGGTCGCAATACTGTCCAGGTCCGTCGCCGACATGCCCAGATGGCCGGCAATGTCGTTAAGGCTCTCGTCCGAGACCCAGCCCCGGTGGCGCTGCACGATCTTCAGGGCGTCAATCGAGACGGCGTCGCGCCTTGGATAGTGGACCGCTTCCTGCTCGATCTCGTTGATTTCTTCCGCGGTCAACATGGTTTGCATTCCTCATCTGTCGACATCCGCCAGCACAAAATCGAGGCTGCCGAGGGTGACAACCAAATCCGGTATCATCTGGCCCCGGCAAAGCAACGGCAGCGTTTGAATGTGCGCGAAAGAGGGCGTCCGTATGCGTGTGCGGTACGATACCGTGCTGCCGTCGCTCACCAGGTAGTAGCCGTTGTTACCCTTCGCTGCTTCGATCGCACCGAGCGCTTCGCCAACCGGCATCACCGGTCCCCAACTCACGTTCAGGAAGTGCGTGATGAGAGTCTCGATGTCGTGCATGGTGCGATCCTTCACGGGAGGAGTGGCGAGGTGGTGATCCGACTGGTACGGACCTTCCGGCATATGTTTCACGCACTGCTCGATGATGCGCAGGCTTTGCCGCATCTCCTCGACGCGCACGATCGCGCGATCGTAGCAATCGCCGTTTTTGGCGGTCGGGATGTCGAACTCAAACTGGTCGTACCCGCTGTAGGGCTGCTTCTTCCGAAAATCCCATTCGAATCCGCAGGCGCGAAGATTCGGGCCGGTGACGCCCCATTCGATCGCCTCATCTGTTGAGAAAGCGCCGACACCCTGCGTGCGTGCCTTGAAGATCCGGTTACGCATGATGGTCCGGTCGTACTCGATGAGGCGCGGCGGCAGGTACTTGATGAAATCGCGGATCATCTTGTCCCAGCCCCTGGGCAGGTCCGCCGCCAAGCCGCCGATGCGAAACCAGGCCGGATGCATGCGCGCGCCGGTGATTGCCTCGATAATGCCGAACGCGCGCTCGCGGTCGTTGAAGGTGAAGAAAACCGGCGACATCTGTCCGAGGTCCTGGGCAAAGGTGCCGTACCAGACCAAGTGGCTGATAATCCGGAACAGCTCCGAAAGCATCACGCGAACGACCTGGGCGCGCGGCGGCACTTCGATGCCTGCCAGCATCTCGACGGTGGTGAGATATGCCAGGTTGTTCAAGACTCCGCCGAGGTAGTCGATGCGGTCGGTGTACGGGATGTAACTGTGCCAGGACTGGCGTTCGCCCATCTTCTCGGCTCCCCGGTGGTGGAAACCGATCTGGGCAACCGCGTCGACAATCTCTTCGCCATCCAGTTGCAGGGCGATGCGCAAAACGCCGTGCGTGCCGGGGTGCTGGGGACCCACGTTGAGGAACATGAAATCCGAGCCGTCGTGCTCGCGGCGCATACCGAATTCCTCCGGCCGGAAGCGCAGCGCTTCCTGTTCCGCGGCCTCTTTGTCCTCGGACAACTGATACGGCCCCATCTCCGTTGCACGCGCCGGATGCTCTTTGCGCAGCGGGTGGCCCACCCAGCTTGCCGGCATCAGGATGCGCCGAAGGTGTGGATGACCGTCAAAGACGATTCCGAACATGTCCCACACTTCGCGCTCGTACCAATTGGCGGCCGGCCAGATGGACGTGATGCTGGGCAGGGACAGCCGCCCTTCCGTTAACGCTACTTTGATGCGCAGGTATTCGTTCCGGCCAAAGGAGAGCAGATGGTAGACGACCGTAAAATCGCTCGCCGGCTGTCCATCGCGATGTGCCCTCATCCGCTCGTCGATGGCGGAGAGGTCGTACAACATCTTGTACGGCTGCTCGACTTCTTCTTTCAGGGAGCGGAGCAGGGCGACGACACGATCCTTGGGCACCCAGAAAGTCGGGATGCGATCGTGGGTGGCTTGAGGAATCGCCGCCGGACCAAGCCGGCCGGCAATTTCCTGCGCGATTGTCGAGACCGCGATCATACGCTGTCGGGCTCCCTCAGCACCGTCATTTTCTGGCGTGACGGCCGTAACAAATCGCGCATCGATGGAAGAGGCGCGCGAACCGTTTCCTGGGGTCCCACTACCCAGCTCAGCGGGCGCCGTTCGGTTCCGACGACGTTCCGCAACAGCAGCAGTCCTTCCAAGAAAGCCTCCGGACGGGGCGGGCAACCAGGCACATACACATCCACGGGAAGAAACTTGTCCACACCTTGGACGACGCTGTAGATGTCGTACATGCCGCCGGAGTTGGCGCAGGAGCCCATGGAGATCACCCAGCGCGGCTCCATCATCTGTTCGTAAAGTCTCTGAACGATCGGCGCCATCTTCAGGAAGACAGTACCGGCGATCACCATGAGATCCGCTTCGCGAGGCGTGCCGCGGATGACCTCGGCGCCGAAGCGCGAAACGTCGAACTTGCTGGTGATGCTGGTGGCCATTTCGACATAACAACAGGACAGGCCGAAGTTGAATGGCCACATGGAGTTCTTGCGGCCCCATTGGACCAAGTCCTCGAGGCGCGAAAGAATTACGCTGCGGCGCACAGTCTGCTCGAAGGACTCGGGATCGGGAGTCGCGGTCAGGCCTGTAACATCCGGCTTGGTTAGTGACCACTGCATCGGGTTCCTTACCTCGGCCTGCGCGGCTTGCTCGTCCAGTCCAACGCCCCCGCTCTCCAGATGTAGATCAGGGCCGCCACCAGGGTTGCAACGAACACTACAATCGCCCAATAGCCCGGCCAGCCCAGCTCGCGCGCGGCGCCGGCCCAGGCAAACAGGAAAACGGCTTCCAGGTCGAAGACGACGAAGAACATCGCCACCAGGGCGTAGCGTACGGAGAATCGCACGCGCGCCGAACCTTCCGAGACGATGCCGCCTTCGTACGGCTCACCTGTCGCTGGTTCGGAATGTCTCTGGCCCAACACATAGGAGACACCGATGACCGCGGCAACCAGAACCACCACGAACACGAAGTACACCACTAGTGGCCACGTCATAACGTAAGGTGCATTGCTGACCAGTCATTGGCTCAGCATGTTGGATGCCGTGATGGTGGTGTCGTACGGACCGACACCCTGTAGCGAAGAAGCTAAGAAGTCAAGAAGCTGAGAAGCCGGGAAGAAGCGAAGAAGCTAAGAAGGGTCAGGGCGCGGGGCGGGGCTAGACCGGAGCGGTTCCGGCGCGGGTTTGGGGGCGGAATTGGGTTCGTTTCCGGGAAAGTGTTCTTTGCGGTGCGCAGCCATACGATCCGCCATATGTTCAACGAGTTCGGGCGGCAATTCGAGCAGGCGATCGATGTCGTCCAGATTGGCCTGTTGGTACTCGCGGCGGATGCGGCGGAGCTCGGCCAGGGCGCGGGAGTAAGCCCGCTCCAATGAGGCGATCTGGGCGAAGGTTTTGCGCAGCAACTTGCCGGTGGGGGAGTCGCGGAGGATGTCGACGTCGATCTCCTCGGGTGTCTGGCCTTCCGCCAGGAGGGCGCGGTAGAGTTTGGCTTCGATCCGTCTGAGGCGGCGGCGCTGCCAGTCGGAGCGGACGATGGTATCGACCTGGAATTGCTCGATGGCGGAGCGGGGACCGAGGTCGTGCTGATATTCGGCGGCGATGCGCTGGTATTCGGCGGGATCTTCGCCGGGGATGACGATGGAAGCGGCGTCCATGCCGTGTTTGAGGGCATTCATGCTCGAAGCGGCTTTGCCTTCGGGCGTGCGCGGGCCGGTGGATTTGAGCGCGTTGGCGCGGTTGGCGGCGATCTGAGCGGCTGTGGCCATGGGGAATCTCCTTGGACAGGCTGAAGCCTGTCCTACACCGACCGTAGCAGGGGGGTTTGAGCGCGAGGCGTGGCGGGAACGGCAAGTTGTTGAGGGGGAAGAGAAGAAAAAGTGCGGGCGACCGTGAACGAAAAGCGGCCGGCCTGCCTCAGCGGGATTTGCCCGATCCGCGCCACTCCGGTTATGATGCGGCAGGAGATCTGTAGCGTGGACCTGCTGTATCTGGAAGATCTGTACGTCGGCCGAAAATTCACTTCGGGGAGCCATGTGATGGAAGCGGCGCGGATCAAGGAATTCGCTGCCGAATTCGATCCCCAGCCATTCCACCTCGACGATCGTGCCGCGCGCATGAGTCCCTTTGGCGGATTGGTGGCGAGCGGCTGGCATACAGCGGCGGTAGCCATGCGGCTTCTGGTCGATGGCGATCTGCGAATCGCCAACGGCCTCGTCGGCCTGGGTGGCGACATTGCCTGGCCGCGGCCCACACGTCCTGGTGACGTATTGCGGGTCGAGAGCGAAATTGTCGAAATCACGCCGTCCCGTTCCAAGCCGCGGGGATTGGTTACGGTTCGCAGCACCATGGTCAATCAAAACGGCGAAGCGGTTTACGTGTTGACGGCCAGGCTTCTCGTGCCGCGGCGGTCCACGCACGGAGCGGCCGGCGCTGCTTGAGAGATCTCCAGATTCCCATGACCTTCCGGCATTTGCAGGCCGCCATTCTCGATTGGGCCGGAACCGCCGTCGATTTCGGCAGCCTCGCTCCGGTAGCCGCCCTGCAGCGGGTCTTCGAAGCAAACCGCGTACCGGTCACCGCCGAAGAAGTGCGCGAGCACATGGGCACCCTCAAGAAGGACCAGATCCGTTCCATCTGTGGCGCGCCTCGAGTTGCCGGCGCCTGGACGGCGCTCCACGGACACGCGCCCGCCGAGTCCGATGTCGAGCGCCTTTTCGCGGAATTTCTGCCGCAGCAATCCGGAATCCTGGCGGACTTCAGCGCTCCGATTCCGGGCGTGCCGGAAACCGTGGCCGCGTGGCGGGCCGCCGGGCTGCGCATCGGTTCCACGACCGGCTACACCCGCGCGCTGCTGGATATCGTATTGCCGGCCGCGGCCGCCCGAGGCTACGCGCCCGATGCCAGCGTCACTCCCGACGAAGTCGGCGGCGGACGTCCCAAGCCTTTCATGTGCTACCGCAACGCCATTCTGCTCGGCGTGTATCCGCTGTGGCATTGCGTGAAGATCGGCGATACCCCTTCGGACATCGGCGAAGGACGGAACGCCGGCATGTGGACCATCGGAATCACCGCCACGGGCAACGAAGTGGGACTCTCCCTGGCGGAATGGGATGCATTGCCTGCCGCCGAACAGTGCCGGCGCGAACAGGAAGCTGCCGGCCGTCTGGCCGGTGCGGGGGCACACTTCGTCGCGCCTTCTGTGGCTGCTTGCGGCGGCATTCTCGAGGAGATCGATCGCCGGCTCGCCGCCGGCGCCCAACCATAGTCGTATGCCGTCTCCGAAAAAACTGCTTTTCACCCCCGGACCGCTCACCACCAGCGACACCGTGAAAGCCGCCATGCTGCGCGACGCGGGCTCGCGCGACAGCGATTTTCTCGCCATCGTGCGGTCGATACGCGGGCGGCTCCTGGCCATTGGCGGCGCCGCGCCCGGCGGCGATTACGAGTGCGTGCTGATGCAGGGCAGCGGCACCTTCGCCATCGAATCCGTGATCTCGTCCGCGATCCCGCGCGATGGGCGCCTGCTGGTGGCCGTGAACGGAGCCTATGGACGCCGCATCGCCCAGATGGCACGCATCCACGGCATCGAAGTGGAGACCCTGGACGTACCCGAGAACCGCAAAGTCACGGCAGGCGATGTGGCCGCGCGTCTCGCCGCCTCCAGGTTCACACACGCCGCGCTGATCCACTGCGAGACAACCACCGGCATCGTCAACCCGATCGAGGAGATCGGCAGGGCGGTGGCGGGCGCCGGCGCCGGATTCATCGTGGACGCGATGAGCAGCTTCGGCGCGATTCCGGTCTCTCTGGAGGCCGTCCATGCCGATTTCCTGGTCTCCTCCGCCAACAAATGCATTGAGGGTGTACCGGGTTTCGGTTTCATCCTGGCGCGCCGCGAAGCCCTGTTGGCCGCGAAGGGCGGCGCCCGGACCCTGAGCCTCGACCTGCACGCGCAGTGGGCCGGGCTGGAAGCCGATGGTCAGTTCCGCTTCACTCCCCCCACTCACGTTCTACTGGCGTTTCATCAGGCGCTCGATGAGCTCGAGGCCGAAGGCGGCGTCGCGGGACGCGCGGCGCGCTATCGCCGCAACTACGAGATGCTCGCCCGCGGAATGGAGGCGCTGGGCTTCGAGCCCTACCTCGCACCCGAAGATCGCGGCTACATCATCACGACCTACCGCTATCCCGCCGGGAACTTTCGTTTCGAAGAGTTTTATTCCCGTCTGAGCCGGCTCGGGTTCATCATCTATCCCGGCAAGCTCAGCCAGGAACCGTGCTTCCGTATCGGCACCATCGGCCGCCTCGACGTGGGGGATATCCAGGCTCTACTGGACGCCATCGGCAACGTGATGGGCCAAATCGGAAAGCCCAGCCTCAATGGGCCGCCGGAGGCTTCCCGGCCGGTTTGAAGTGGCGAATGGCGAAAAGCAGCGGGATGGTTGCCAGGGTAATCCACGCCAGGACGCGGAAGCAGTCCATGAAAGCCAGCAGGCTCACTTGATGTTGGAGTTGTTGGAAGATTCCGCCTTGCGCGGCGACCGCGGCATCCGGGCCCGTGAAGCCCTTGCCGACCAGGTAATCCGCGAGAGCATGCGCACGCGCGGCGAACTGTTGGGAAGTCGCCGCAATTGAGGAGCCGACGTTCGCCTGGTGTACTTGCCGGCGGCGCTCCGCGACGGTCGTGATCAGCGCGATGCCGAAGCTGCCGCCCCAGTTGCGGAAGAAGTTGGTGAGGCTGGACGCACGATTGTTCTGGTCCGGCCGCAATTGGGAGTACGCGATGATGTTCGCGGACACGAAGAAGAATCCGTATCCCAAGCCCTGAAAGGCCCTCCCCAGCACGTAGTGGCGGTAATCCGTTGCGGGCGTGAAGGTGCTGTAGTGCCACATCGCTGCTCCGACTACCGCGAAGCTGAACATCACGAGAATCCGCGGGTGGACGATTTTGCGCTGAATCAGTTGTGCTCCGACAGGCGCCAGCACTGTGATGACCAGCGCCCCCGGACCCAGCACGAGCCCGGCATCGATGGCACGATAGCCGTAGAGCGATTGCAGGAGCTGCGGAATCAACGTAGTGCTGCCAAACAGCCCGACCCCGAAAACGAAGAACAACACATTCGCTATGGCGAAGTTCCGGCTGGCGAGCAATCGGAAGTCGATCACCGGTTCCTTCGCCCGCATTTCCCAAATCACCGTCGCGAGCCAGCCGGATAGCGCCAACGCCAGCATCCAGCAGATGAAGCTGCTGCCGAACCAATCTTCGATCTGCCCGCGGTCGAGCGCGATTTCGAGCGTGGCGGAAGCAATGGCGATCAGACCGATTCCCACGCCGTCGACGGACAGTTTGCCTCGCTGTCTCACGGCCGCCCTCTCGGCATCGAACGCCGGAGGATCCTGAACCAGCCTGCTGGTCAGAAACAGCGCCAGAATCCCAATGGGAATGTTGATGAAGAAGATCCAGCGCCAACTGTAGTTGTCGGTGATCCAGCCTCCCAGAACGGGGCCGATCGCCGGCGCCGTGACAATGACGATGGTGTACAGTGCGAAGGCCGACGCCCGTTTGGCCGCGGGGAATGTATCGACCAGGATCGCCTGGGCCACCGGCGCCAGTCCGCCGCCGGCGATGCCCTGCATCACGCGGCCCGAGAGCATGATCCCCAGGGTGGGCGCGAGACCGCAAAACAGCGACGTGAGAGTGAAAAGGGCCACGCAGCCGAGATAGTAATTCTTTCGGCCGAAGACCCGGCTGAGCCACGCTGACAGGGGCAACACGACCGCGTTGGCAACAAGGTATGTCGTCAATATCCAGGTCACTTCGTCGTAACTGCGTCCCAAGCCGCCTCCGATATAAGGCAGCGCGACGTTGGCGATCGAAGTATCCAGCAGCTCCATAAAGGTTGCGAGCGTAACGGTCAAGGCTATCAGCCACGGATTCACAACCGGTCGATCGGCGGTCATATTGCCTCCTCGGAAGCTACGCTCAGCGGACCTTCACCCGCGGCTCCACGGACATTCCGGGCCGCAAGAGGTGTTGCGGATCCTCGTTCGGGTTGACGCGAATTCGGACCGGGAACCGCTGCACGACTTTGACGTAGTTTCCGGTCGCATTCTCGGGCGGGAAGAGGCTGAAAAGAGGTCCGGCGGCGCCGGGCATGTTCTCGATGTACCCGTTGAAGTCGCGGTCCAGCGTGTCGACGTGAATGCGAACCGGTTCGCCGGCTTTCATTCCCTTCAGTTGCGTCTCTTTGAAGTTGGCGGTGATCCAGACGTCATCCAGAGGAACAAGGATCATCAGGGCCTGGCCGGGTTGAATCCGATGGCCGAGTTCCACTGTCTTGCGCCCTACGACGCCGCTCACGGGAGCGTAGATCTTCGTATAACCGAGGTTCAGCCGCGCGGTGCGCACTACCGCCGCGGCTTGCTCCTGGTGGCCGTTGGCGGTCTGCGTTTTCGCCTTGGCATCGGCAAGCTGCTGCGGGGCCGTCCGCGCCGCTTCGACTTCAGCTTCGCGTTGAGCGACCAGGCTATGCGCCTGCGCGATCTTCTGCCGGCTCGACTGGATGGCAGCCAGGTCGGCTTCGACGGCTTGCGCGGCGGAAACGGACTCCGTCTGGCGGGCGTCGTACTCGGAGCGCGAGATTTCGTGCTTTTCGACGAGCGCCTGATAGCGGACGCGATCGCGCTCGGCGCGCTCAGACGTGGCTCGGTCCTGCTGCAACCGGTGCTGAGCCGCTGCCAGATTCGCTTCCGCCTCGTTAACGGCCGAGGTGGCTTGCTGTGCGGCCGCCTCGGAAGCGCGCAGGCGGTTGAAGGCGCTCGCGTCGACAATGGGCACCGTGACCCGCGCGGAAACAGCCTCGGCCTTTCGCGTGTCGAGGTCTGCCTTAGCGTGGTCGAGCTCGGCTTCATAGTCGCGCGGGTCCAGTTCGACCAGGAGCGTTCCGGCTTGCACGAACTGATTGTTCTCCGCCTTGGGATTGACGTAGACTACGGTGCCGCTGATGCGGGAGCTGACTGAATCGAAATGGCCGTCCACCTGGGCGTCATCGGTGGTCTCGAATGCCAACGATTGGAGCCAGAATACGGCGCCGCCGGCCGCGATGCCCAGCATGGCAAATAGTGCCAGCCACCGAGAAAGCCTCCGCTTGGGTTTCGCGGGGGCGCCGTGGGTTGCCGGCTTGGTCTCCACCAGCTTGGGCTTGGGCGAGTCGTCCAGAGCGGTCTGTTCGAGTTCCAGTTCTTCGGTCATGTTATTTTCCTCCCAGCAACTGAGGCAGCCTGGTCTCGGCGGCGCCCATGGCACGCGCCAGAGAGATGGTTGCCACGTTGAGCGAATACAAACTTTGGATGTAATTCTCGTTGGCCGCGGCGACGGCCTCCTGCGCCTGGACCACCTCCAGGTAGTTGGTGACGCCGCTGACATAGCGGTCCCGCGATTGCACGAGAGCGCGCCCGGCGAGCCCGCGATTCTTCTCCGCGACGTGGACGCTCGAACTCGAGGCACTCACGTCCAGCCAGGCCACTCGCACGTCGTAGGCGATTCGTCCGCGTAAGTCCGCATATTCCGAGCGCCGCCGTTCCAGGTCTGCCTGGGCCTGACCGATATCGGCACTGATCCGCCCGCCGGTGTACAGGGGCACCGAGATGGTGCCCGCGACTTCATAAACCTGGTTGAAGTTGCCGATGTTTCTTCCACCGCCGCCGTAATTCGCGTTCAACGAGAGAACCGGCAGGCGTTGGGCCTTCTCGGCGCGCAGCGTGGACTCCGCGGCATGCACGGCGGCTTCCGCACTGGCCAGGTCCGCCCGTCCGCTGAGCGCGTCGGCCGTGGCGCCTTGGAGCGTCATCTGTGCGAGGCCGGCCGGAAGCGGCTTGTCCGTAAGCTCGAACTGCTGGTCGATGGCGAGGCCGGCAATGCGCGCAAATGTCAGCTTGTCGATTTCCAACTGATTCGTGACATTGGTGAGGCGCTGTTCGGCGGACTGGCGTTCGACCTGGGCGCGCAGCGATTCGATCTCGGGCGATACTTCCGACTTCACCCGATTCGCCGTCAGTTGATCGAACTCCCGGGCCGCGGCGACCTGCGCCTTGGCCGTTTCCACGCGCGCCGCGCTGGCGGCCACCTGAAAGTATGCGGTGCCGACCGCGAGGACTATGATGTCGCGCGCATCCTTAAGACTGAGTGCCGACGCCCGCTCGTCCTCTTTGCGCGCCTGGTACCGCTGCCGGAGTTCCCGGTCGAACAGCCGCTGCGAAACGGCGACCCGCGCATCCTGATACCCAAATCCGCCGCTGGTGGTGGGCAGCGCCGGAAGTCCCGGGATCGGAGGAAGCTTCAGCCCGATTTCCTGGTAGCTGATATTCTCGAACGCCTGCGTGGCTGTGGCCGAGATTTGCGGCAGCAGCGCCGATAACGCCCGCAGCCGTTCAGCACGGACATCGCTCGCGGCATGTTCCGACTCAACCAGGCCCAGGTTGTAGCGCAACCCATGCGCGATGGCGTCTTGCAAGGAGAGCCTGAGTATGGTTCCCGTGGATTTGGCAGGCACGCTCCCCAGGTACGGATTCTGGCGCTGTGTGGCCTGAGCGCTTGGGGTAGTCGTTCCCTCAGCCGGGCTGATTGGTTTCGGAGTAGCGATCGAGTAGCCGGCAGCGTTGGATGATCCGCTTTGCGCAGACGCCCCCAGGGCGCCCGCAGCGAGTAATGCTATCGAAATAATTGGTTGCTTCGTCGCCATTTTCGTCCGGCCCTTTCGATCGGTTTCACGCACTGTTGTGCATCGCGAGCGCCATTCGGGATCCGCTGAAAGAGAAGCTGTTAGTCGAAAAGGCGGTGCCGCCGCCTCAGCAAAATGCCGACACATCGGCATCGATCTTCGGGCGAGGGCGGATGCCGATGCGGCATCGCCAAATGAGAGTTTGCTGACGCCTCGTCATTTTGCCGGGCACGCAGCGCCGCGCCCGCCCGTCACTTGTTTCGCTTCAACGGATTATGAATGGCGTCCGCGGTGCACCTGCGGACGTTGAAAGGAAGGACCGAACATATGAACACGCAATCAATGGGACTCGCGGTAGTCACCGGCGCCTCCTCAGGCATCGGGGCGGTTTACGCCGACCGGCTCGCGCGCCGTGGATACGACTTGCTTCTGGTCGCCCGAAACACCAGGCGCATGGACAAGCTGGCGGCGAGACTTGCCGCGGAGACGGGCCGCAAGATCGAAGTCACCACCGCCGATCTGACCAATCGCAGCGATGTTACCAGGCTGGAGCAGATCCTTCGCGAGGACCCCCGAGTCACCCTGCTGGTGAACAACGCGGGTCTGGGCGCTACTGCGCCGTTAGTGAACTCGGACGTCGCAGACATGAGCCGGATGATCGCGCTCAACGTGGAGGCGTTGACACGGCTGACATACGCAGTAGTGCCCGCGTTGGTGAAGCGCGGCGCCGGGGCGATCGTCAATATCGGTTCCGTCGTCGCGGTTGCCCCCGAGCGTCTCAATGGCGTGTACGGCGGCACGAAAGCCTATGTGCTCGCTTTCAGCCAGTCGTTGCGGCATGAGCTGGCCAATACAGGAGTCCAGGTTCAGGTCGTGCTGCCAGGGGCGACAAGGACGAATTTCTGGGACGCCGCCGGCAGACCGGTCGAAGATCTGCCGCAGGAGATCGTGATGAGCGCCGAGGATATGGTGGATGCGGCTCTCGCGGGGCTCGATCAAGGCGAGTTCGTGACCATCCCCGCGCTTCCGGATGCGGGGCAGTGGGAATCCTATGAGGCCGCGCGCCAGGCTTTGATGCCTAACCTGTCTCGCGCGGAACCGGCCGGCAGGTATGGCGTGGTTCGGGCCGCGGGTTGAGACCATGCTGAAGATCGAGAAACAGTCCGACGGATGCGTCACGCGGCTGCTGCTTAGCGGCCGCATTCAGTCGGATCGCATCGCCTGTATTCGATCGGCAATGAACGACGGCTGCGCGCGCCAAATCCTGGACCTGAGCGAGGTCACCGTGGTGGATGTCGAGGTGGTTCACTTCCTGAGTGGCTGCGAAAAGGAGGGCATTGAATTGGCGGAATGCCCACGCTACGTGCGCGAGTGGATTCTTCGCGAACGTGCCGAGGCAGAGCAGACGGTATAATTCGGCAAGGCCGGAAGCGGCGCGCTCGGAGGCTGGCCGGCTCGCCGGATTTACCTATGGGTACGAGTGAAGGACAAAGCCGGACTGCGGTGGAGCTTCGTGCTTTCATCGATGGGATTCCAGCGCTTGCCTGGTCCGCGCTGCCGGATGGCTCGCTGGAGTTCTTCAATCAACCATTCTGCGATTACACCGGCCTCTCGTCAGATCGGTTGTATGGCTCGCAGTGGAAATCGGCCGTCCATCCGGAAGACACCCAACCGCTCGAGACCTGGTGGGAGCACCTCACGCAATCCGGGGAGGCCGGCACGACCGAAATCCGCCTCCGCCGCTCAAACGGAGAGTACCGCTGGTTCCAGATCGCGGCCGCGCCGGTCCACGACGACCAGGGCAACCTCGTCTGCTGGTACGGGATCGATACCGACATTCACGATCGCAGGTGCGCGGAACAAAAGGTCCGGCAAGATGAGGGGGACCTGCGCACGATCACCGATGCCATCCGCCAGTCCATCGTGGTCCTGGCGCCGGATGGCACGACCCTCTATGCCAACCGGGTGGCACTGGAACGGACGGGGCTGACTGTCGGCGAGGTAAACGATAGAGGCTTTTTTACGCGGGCGTTTCATCCTGACGATGTAGACCGGGCAGGCGAAGAGCGTAGGGTGGGGCTGTTGGAGGGGCTTCCATTCGAGCTGGAAATGCGCATCCTCTTCAAGGGCGGGCAGTATCGCTGGCAGCTCATTCAATACGACCCGCTGAAAGACGAACGCGGCCGGATCATCCGCTGGTACGTTACGGCAACCGACATCGACGACCAGAAGAGGACGGAGGAGCGGCTCCGCAACGAGAACCTCGTTCTGCGAGAGGAAATCGATCGCTCCTCGATGTTCGAGGAAATTGTCGGCTCCTCGCGACCCATGCGCCAGGTGGTGAAGGAAGTGGAAAAAGTGGCGCCATCGGATTCGACAGTCCTCATCCTGGGCGAAACCGGAACCGGTAAGGAACTCATTGCGCGTGCACTGCACCGCAGGTCGAAGCGCGCCACCCGGGCGTTCGTACGGGTCAACTGCGCGGCGATTCCGCAGTCGCTGATTGCTTCCGAGCTTTTCGGGCACGAGAAGGGGGCCTTCACCGGAGCACTGCAACGGCGTGTGGGGAGATTTGAAGCCGCCGATGGCGGCACGATCTTCCTGGACGAAATCGGGGAACTCCCCATGGAAACGCAAATCTCCCTGCTGCGAGTGCTCCAGGAGCGCGAATTCGAGCGGGTGGGGAGCAATCATCCAATCCAGGTGGACGTCAGGCTGATCGCGGCAACCAATCGGGACCTGCCGTCCGCCGCGGCACAAGGAACTTTCCGCCAGGATCTTTTCTATCGGCTGAATGTTTTTCCGATTTCGGTTCCACCGCTGCGCGAGCGGGCGGAAGACATTCCGCTGCTTGTGGAATACTTCGTCGCGCGATTCGCCAAGGGTCTGGGCAAGAACATCCGCAAGATCGGCGCGGACACGCTGGAGCAGCTAAGAGCCTATTCCTGGCCGGGAAATATCCGCGAATTGCAGAACGTCGTCGAGCGCGCAGTCGTGCTCTGCGAAGGCGACACGTTCGAAGTGGATGCGAGCTGGCTGAAACGCGATGCGGGCGGCCCTGCGCGGCCGCACCAGGGCCTCGCCACGCTGGCAGATCGTGAAGTCGAAATGATCGAAGCGGCTCTCGCCGAAAGCCATGGGCGGATATCCGGACCTTCCGGCGCGGCGGCGAAGCTCGGCATTCCCCGTCAGACGCTCGAATCGAAGATCAGGCGGCTGGGCCTCGATAAGTACGGGCAAAAGCGTCCGCCCGCCAAATAGCCTCACGCGCGCCGCCTCCTGCTCATTTTTCGTCATTTTGCCGAACCTGCGGCACGATTCCGGTGTTCACTTGGTTTCCTTTCGGCGGTTTCCGGATGGAGCGCCGGCTGCACATTAGCTTGCGACAGTGTTCAACGAAAAGGAGAACGACAATGTCACGAGCAGAACTCCACTTCCATCAGACAACCACGTCGACGCCCGAGCAGTATATCGCCGGGCTTACCGACTTCGGGCCAGGCCGTTCGAAGCTGTTTGGCAACAGCGCTGACGAGTACCTGAAGGTGCATCACCTCGGCCGTGCGGAGGCCGATGTCACCGAAGGCTCGGGCGGCATCTGGGAGCGGCTGCACTACGAGCGATAAGGTCGAGGCCGTCACCTCCAACGAAGGCAGCGGGTGAGTTCGGGCTTCGCACTCAACACTCTATTGCGCAGTTTGTCTGCTCTCGTTCCTTCCCGAACCGCTCTTCTACGAGAACCAGTATATTGCTGCTTTCCTGCGTTGTCCGGATTTCGACCCCGATCGCAAAATGCAGTGTGTCGTTGAGCGAATTTCGGAAGAAATCTCGTTCCGCAAGAGGAGAGCCTGACCATGGGAGCTGAGGCCCTTGGCGCAGGTGCGATTTTTGCTGGCGCCGCAACCACCGAAGCCGAGGCTGGCGCCACCATTCGGCCCGGCAGGCTGGCTTATTGCCGGCGCCGCCATCGTGGCTACCGGAATAGGTGTCGGCATCTGGGCTGCCGTCCACATTCGGTAAAGGATGAACTGGACAAGGTAGGGCCGCTGAAAGGGCTGACGCCCGACGAGATCGCGAAAAAGTTGGCGGAACAGGGGTTTAGTTTCGCCCATACCGGGAGATAACGGCGGTGACATCTACATAAAAAACCTTCCAGATGGCAGATCTGTTCGCATTCGTGTGGATCCCGAGGTTATAAGGAACTCCGGCGTGTGCGGCTCAACGGCAACCTGCGCGGTAGCGGGACAGCATACGACAATCTCGCACATGCACTCGAATCCAGGCTCGCCAAATCCTGACGCCTTTCCCGCGAGGGCGCCGCGGGTGCCCTTCGTTTCGCGCAGTGTACACTGACTAGATCACCACCGGACGGATCTCTCCTCAGTGGGAACCACTGCGACAAGTTCTCGCCGTTGCCGCTTTGCCGTGACTTACAGCTCGCGCAGGCTTTGATCGGGCCTTCGATCCAGACCTCAGGACGTGAGGCTCGCCCGACTTCGAATATAAGCACGCACAATCACTGCCAATCTGCCTTACCTCCGCTCTGATTCGTCAGGACGATCGCACCGCAGACCACAAGACTTCGGTAAGCGCGCCCAGAATAATGGAGCCAAAAGTAAGCGAAGAGCAAGAACGTTTGTCGTCGCTGCAATTGTCAGCCCCCCGATATTCACCTTTGATCAATGAGACAAGGGGCTTATCCGATGAAGATTTCCGGTACGTCATCAGTTTCCAGTAGCGGATATGAATGACGCTTCAGTCAGTATCACGAATTGACTCCAGTGCCCCGCCGGAAGCAACCACACAGGGGATAAGAATCAGGACTTCGCGCGCCCAGTTTTCTGTTCGATTGCGCGAAGAGAGAAGGTGTTGCGAGCGGCTCGGGCGGCGGTTCCAGGCATTTGGCAGGCCCACGACAGGCCCACGCCCCTGCTTTTCCTCTGTGCCAAAACTGTGTCCGAACCCGATCCGTTCCGTCCGACGAACTTGCTCGTTAAGCGAAAGCAGATTCCCCGGATTGTAGTAACCACTAGGAATTCGCGAAAGCCGATAGACCGCCAGGAACCGATTTCGCTCCCTTGGGCGCATCCGAGCCCCTTCCAACGAGTCTTTTATTCTCCACACTTCTATGTGGGGAATCTGCTTTTCGCTCAAAGCTAACCCCAGCGACTCCAATGCACAGAGTTTTGACACGGTTTTGACACGGTCGAACCCCGATGAGCATGATCGTCAAACCCGTGAGGTTGCGGTAGCGCGACACGTCCGTGCGGGACTTGCGAATTTTCTGGGGTAGCGGAGTGTTCGTACGTTGCGCCGTCGCTATGAAGAACTGTTCGGTTACGGACCCAAAAGACTCGAACGCATACTTCGGTTCCAGCGTTTTTTGACATCGGTACGGTCTGCGCCCTTTTTTGAGACAGCCTGGAGTTTTGACACCTACCGACAACAGTCCATATTTACTTGATCGCGCCCTCCGCGGTCAGCCATCGGATGATTTGGCCTTCGGCCGAACTTTCACACACGACGTTGTCACCGTTAGCGGTGACGTACGCATCCACTACGTCACCGGAGGAAGCGGCCCGGCGCTCGTGTTGCTGCACGGGTTTCCGCAGCGCTGGCGGGAGTGGCGTTTGATCATGCCGCGGCTCGCCGACGCGGGCTAC
>Ga0335079_10003032_pt1 | contig 19375 bp, 16 predicted proteins | sample Lox_Sample_33_FD_206719 | JGI IMG/M metagenome (GOLD analysis project Ga0335079, IMG submission 206719) | Soil microbial communities from Loxahatchee National Wildlife Refuge, Florida, United States - Lox_Sample_3.3 | ecosystem: Environmental > Terrestrial > Soil > Wetlands | place: USA... | reverse complement strand
GGATGCGTTCCATCGTGCCGAGATTGATGGCAGTGCCGTCCTGAATTTTTTCGCCGGCGAGAATCGTGCCTTCCACAATGTCGTCGATATAAGTCCAGTTGCGAATTTGCGTTCCGTCGCCCCAGACTTCGAACGGATTTTGCTGGAGAAATGCTCGCGCGATCATGGCGATGACAGCGTGATTTTCCACACCGCGCGGCCCGTAGACGGTGAAGTAGCGGCACGACGCGGCACCCATGCCATGTTCTTTGGCATAAGCTTGCAGCGTGAACTCACCCATGAGCTTAGCCCAACCATAGGTATTGTCGGCGTCGTTAGGGCCTTTGGTCAGGTCTTCCGTGAGATAAAGTTCCTTGTTGACGTCCGACTGTAAGAAGTTGGGGTAGACGCAACCGGAAGAAGCAAAGACCACCTTCTTCACCTTCGCTCGCAGCGCTTCTGCGAAAATCAATCCGTCCAGAAAAAAGTTAGAGGCGGGGCCGGCCTGGTGCAGATCCACATAGCCGCGGCCTCCGTGATCGGCGGCCAAGTGGAAGACGGTGTCGACGCTTTGCATGGCCCAACGCGTTACGCCCGGTTCCCGCAAGTCGGCATGGAGAAAATCAATCTTGCGCGAGGCGAGGTGCTGCTTGACGTTATCCAGATGGCCGCTGGTGAGATCGTCCACGATGCGGACTTTGGCCCCCCGGTTCAGCAGGTGATCCGTCAGGGTTGAGCCGATAAACGACGCTCCGCCTGTCACCAATACAAGCTTCCCGGTCCAAAACGTTTCTGGCGATGTCACGCGTGCACAGCCTCCTCGAGGATCTGAACAAATTTTTGCAGTTCGTTGACTCTATCATAGTCAGGCGCAGCCGCTTCCGCGTGGCGACCCATGTTCGCAAGGTTCTCGGGACTTTTCGCCAGTGCGCGAATCGTCTCGGTGATTTCTTCGGGCTTATCGGGATCAGCGGAAACGGCAAAGCCGTATCTCGCGCCCAGGGAGGCCGCATCCGTTTCGGCAGGGGCCACCGCTAAAATCGGTTTGCCCGCGGCGAGAATTCCATACATTTTGCTAGGCACCACCACGCCTTCGAGGCCGCGCCTGACCGTGATGACATGGGCGTCCGGCGCTGCCAAGACCGAAGGAATTTTGCTCGCCGGAAAGAATGGAAGAAACCGGACGTTCTTGGCGCCATTGGCCATGGCTTGGATCCGCTCGCTTTGCGCGCCACCGCCGACGAACACCAACCCGACGCCTTCGCTCGCGAGCGATTGCACTCCGCGAACCAACGCTTGCCAGGCGCCATAAAAGCCCAAGTTGCCCGCATGGAGCAAAACGAAGCGGTCGTCGCCACGAATCGTCCGGACCACTTCGCGATCGACTTCTCCAGGCAAGAATTCGCGATTCGCAATTTCGGCTCCGTCGCGCACGATTTTCATCCGTTCGGCGGGCACACCCTTCGCCACAATTCGCGCGCGCATGTCTTCGCCGAGAACCACGATTCGTGTGGCCCGGCGGAGCGCCCAGCGATCCAGTTTTTCCCAAACGCGCGACAGCCAACCCTGCGGCATGATTTCCCCGGCGATGGCCATGTCTGGATAGAGATCGCGAATGTTGTACACGTAAGGTTTGCGTTTTAGCGTGGCAACAATGGCGCCGACGATGCCCTCAAACGGAGGGTCGGTCATCGCGAGCACGACATCGCACTCCAAGAACAGCGAAAGCGGAATCGCGAGCGCCGTATACGTCAGGTAGTTGATGACGCGGGTCTTCATGGCCAATCGTGCGTACGTGGTGGACCCGACTCGTACGACGCGCCCGGATTTTCCGTTCTCGGTTTTCCAAAGTCGCCAGGGGTGGCGTTCGCTTGGATCATAGGAAGGGCGTCCGCAGAGAACCGTCACCTCGTGCCGTGCGGCCAGCGCCTCGACTACCGCGGCAGCCATCTTTGCCGTCGCCGAGGTGTCCGGCGGGTAGTACATGTTAAGGAGCAGAATTCTCATTCCAGGAGCGCTCGCCGCATCCAATGTCATTCCCGCGTGATCAAAAAATCACCCAAGACCAGGGCGTCCATTTTTGTGCGCTGAAAACAATCGAGCGCCTCCTCCGGGCGGCAGACAATCGGTTCGTTGTCGTTGAACGAAGTATTTAACACGACCGGGACTCCGGTCTGCTGCTCGAACGCCTTGATCAATTTCCAATAACGCGGATTGGCTTCGCGCGCTACCGTTTGCAGGCGCCCGGTGCCATCCACGTGCGTCGGCGCGGGAATTTTCTCGCGTTTTCCGGATCGCACTGCGTAGGCCAGCGTCATAAAAGGTGACGGATGCGCTTTTTCGAACCACTCGCCAGTCGCTTCCGCCAGAATCGAAGGAGCAAACGGGCGAAAAATTTCGCGGTGTTTGATCCGTTGGTTCAGGATTTCTTTCATTTCCGGGCGACGCGGGTCGGCCACGATGCTGCGGTTCCCGAGCGCCCGCGGCCCCCATTCTGCGCGGCCCTGAAACCATCCCAGTATCTTTCCCTCCGCGATGATGGCTGCGGTGCGCTGCATCAGCAAATCTTCGGGCAACTCTTCGATTCGACAGCCATTTCGCGAAGCGCCACTTGCTTCTACCGCGCGACGGTTCTGCTCCGTGTTGTAGCCCGGGCCCCAGTACGCGTGCTCCATCACAAAATTGCGCGGCTGGCCGAGCACCTGATACCAAACGTAATACGCTGCGCCTACCGCAAGTCCCGCGTCGCCGGCCGCTGGATGCACGTAAACTTGCTCGAAGCCCGTGCTATCGAAAATTTTCCCATTTGCTACGCAATTGAACGCTACGCCCCCTGCTAAACAGACTGCCTTCAACTTCGTTCGCTCACTGAGCTTTTTCAGCATGCCCAGATAAATCTCTTCTAACCGCACTTGCAGCGCCGCTGCGAGATTGCGATGGCGCGGCTCGAGCGACTCGTCCGGCTTGCGCCTGGGCCCGAGCCGCTTCTCCATACTTTCGGAAAACATCTGGCCCAACGTCGGCGTCTTGTCCGCGTCCGCCCAACTCATTTCCGGACCTGAGTGGTGATGGGTGAAGTAGTCCAGGCCGAGCCGGAAACCGCTTCCGTTCGAACGCACGATGTCACGGAACACGTCGAGGCGCTCCGCTTCTCCGTAAGCCGCCAGGCCCATCACTTTGTATTCGTCGCCAAATTTGAGAAAGCCGAGGTATTGCGTGACGGCGCTGTAGAACAGCCCTAGTGAATGCGGAAATGCCACCGCACCGTCGATTCTCATGCGATTGCCGGCGCCAGTGCCCCACATGGTGCTGGCGAAATCGCCCAGACCGTCCGCCGACAAGAGTGCCGCTCGTTCGAATGGTGAAACAAAAAACGCGCTTGCCAGATGCGCCTGATGGTGCTCCACGCGGTGAAACTTTGCTCGAATTGCCTTGGGATCTGTTTCAAACGTCTGAGCCAACGCTTCCGGAATGCCGGTGAATTTTGCGAGTACCTTCACCCGCTCGCGCGCGAACGAAGGCATCCGTATGGCATAAAACAGTTTCGTGGCCAGCCGTGCATACGGATTCCGCGGTACCGCGACGTAGTCGACGTCTTGGAGTGCCAGTCCAGCTTCTTTGAGGCAATAGCGAATCGCCTGGGAAGGAAAACCTGCAGCGTACTTTACGCGGTTGAATCGTTCTTCCTCGACGGCAGCCACCAACCGGCCGTCGCACACAATCGCGGCAGACGCATTCCCGTGGTAAGCGTTGATCCCAAGAATATTCATCGCTTGCGAATTCAGTCTACCTCACCCGGCGCTTCGCTCATGTAGCGAGGTTGCGGCGGCACCATTCGTTCAGTACATAGAGTGACCACGGGCGGGACCACGAGGTTCGACCGCGCAGAAACGCATCCCACACCGTTCGAACGCGCTCCTCGCGCAAATGCGGCGCCAGCGCCGGCACGATGCTAGCAAGACTTGCTTCCATGCGGGACCGCAGCGGCCCGCGTAACCACTGCTCCCACGGCAACGTGAAGGTTTTTTTGCCTTCGCGCAACGCCTCTTTGGGCAATACATCAGCTAGTGCTGCGACGAGCAAGGCCTTCTGCACACCGCGACGAACTCGCGTTTCATCGGACAACGAAAACACGTACTCGACTAACTGCGTGTCGAGCAACGGAACGCGCACTTCCAGCGAGCGCGCCATACTGACCGAATCCGTGTCACGCAAGAGCGTGCTCACCATATAGCTCCGCATTTCCAACCATGCCGTCGATCCGAGCGGCTCCAGTTTGGCGGCCTCACTGGCAATGCGGTCGAGCCAGCCAAACCACGTCGGTTCCAAAGTGACTCCGTCCGCTCCGACTGTACTCGGGCGGAAACGGGCATCGGTCAAATCAGCGAGGGGCCCTGGTGGAAAAAGTGCTCGCGAAAAAAAATAAGGATGCGGCAACCGGTCCGGTTCGATCCATACGGCAACGGCTTTGCTCGCAGCATCCGGTGACATCCGCGTTTCCAGTGCCTTGGTCATCAGCGACGCCGTTGCGCGACGCAGTACTTGCGGCACAAACCAAGCCGCCTTTCTCAGTCGTTGCAGCAGCGCGGTGTGGCCAAAAGTTGCGTACCCCGCGAAACATTCATCGCCGCCCAATCCGGATAACGCCACCTTCAGTCCGGCTTCGCGCGCCGCCCACGACACGAAGTAGGTGTTGATACCATCCATGCTAGGCTGGTCGAGACTGGCCACGGCTTCGTCGAGTCGCGCCAACATGGCCTCGCCGCCTAATGGGATTTCGCTGTGCTGCGTTCCGCAGTGTTGCGCAATTGTTTTGGCTGCTGGTGCTTCGTCGTATGGCGTTCCCGGGAAAGCCAGCGTAAAGCTGCGGATGCCGCGTTGCGCGCGCCCGGCCAATGCGGCAATCGCACTCGAATCGAGACCACTCGAAAGAAATAGTCCTACGGGAACGTCCGCCAGCAAATGCTTTTGCACCGCATCTTCGAGCAGTGGCCGCAGTTTTTTTGCCGCTGATTCGAGGTCTTTCGGTTTTTTCTGGTCACGTGCTGCAGGACTGGTCCGCGGATCCCACCAGGGTCGCGCGCGCGGAACCCGCCGGCGTTCCGGGACGTGCAGCAGCATGCGATGTCCCGGCGGCAACGAGAAAACTCCTTCGATCATGCTGACCGGTTCGGAAACGCTGCCAAAAAGCAGGTAAGACGTCACCGCATCCGGCGAAATCTGTTTCGCGACAACGCCGCTGGCCAGCAGCGCCCGCACTTCGGAAGCGAACGCGAAGCACTCCGGCGTCTGCGTGTAGTAGAGCGGCTTGATCCCCAGCGGATCACGCGCCAAAAACAAGAGCGGTGCTGTGGCGAAGCGTCCGCGCAAGTCCAGCAGTGCAAACGCAAACATGCCGCGAAGTTCGGGCAGGCATTCTTCGCCCCATTCTTCCCAGGCATGTACCAGGATTTCGGTGTCCGATTTGGTGCTGAAGCGGTGGCCCAGCAGCGTCAGGCGTTCGCGAAGCTCCCGGTAGTTGTACAGTTCGCCGTTGAAAACGACCGCCACATCGTGGGTTTCGTTCCAGACAGGTTGCTGGCCGCCCGCGATATCAATAATGCTGAGGCGGCGCATCCCCAGCGCTAAGCCGGGCGCTCGCGATTCGTTAACGAGAAAGCCTTCGTCGTCCGGGCCGCGGTGCCGCAACGCCGCCGCCATGGCGCGCACACGTGCCTCCGCGTCTTTGCTGCGCGAGGCAAAGGCGACGCCGCAAATACCGCACACGCTATTCTTTAATCTCCGGTGTGAAAAAGAAGGCCACTCCGGCGCGTACGGCGTGCTCGCGGAAGTGGAAACGAGGGATCCGCAACCGCTTATCGGCGTACCAGGCGAGTACCACGCGAGCCAGCAAAAAGAACAGCGTCAGGACAACGGAAACCAGCAACACTAGGAACGACTCGCGCTCCAGCAGCAGGCTCCAATCCATCGCGTCGTCCCATCCAGGCAGCGCGCGATCCAGGACGCGGCGCAAACCAATGCCATCCAGCGGCAGCCGCGCCAATCGCACGTGTGCGTAGCGTTCAAAATTGTATTCGCTCGGATAGCCGGGTATGGTCCGTATAGCTTGCGCAAATACGTCCGCGTTCTTAAGCTGGTTTCGGGTAAGCGTTTGACCGTTGCCATCGCGAAAGATCGCGCGATACGTCGGGTCAACCACTACCCAGCGCTCGTCAATCAGCACTTCCGCCACCACGTGCTTGGTGTTGCGGTCCGGAGTGAGGAGAAGCAGGCGGCGTACCGGCAAGCCGCCGCTGCGCGCGAGGTTGAGAAACGCATTTGTCGCGGTTCCGCAAACCGACAGCAGTTGGCGGTAATTCAGTGTGTTCTCGGGATCCCGCCCGGAAAGCCCGTCGGGATCGGCGGCCACGTAGCGCGCTGGCCCGTTCTTCATCCAGCTCAGAATCGCTTGCACTTTTTGTTCGGGAGCGGCGGCCTCTGGGATGACGGCGTCCGAGAATCCCTTCAGGTATCGGCGGACGGAATACTCGCGAAAGCCCGCATAGAGCGAGGACAGTGCAGCCGCTACGAGCAGCAGGTTTACACCCCGCCACACCAGCCGAAAAAGAGGATGCTTCTCCGAGGTCATTTGCCCGTTGAATTACCTCAAGATTTTGCCCTTGCCTCACTCGCCTTTGCAAGCTCGTTGTACAGGAGTTCCATCTGGCGGACGGGCTCCCCCCAGTCCAGTTTCATCGCGACTTCCCTGCAGCCCTCGGCCAAGCGTTCGCGCAACCCTCGCTCTGTGATCACTCTCTGTATCGCGCGCGCCAGCGGTGCGAAATCGTGCGGCACCACCAAACCCGCTCGGTCCGCCAGCAGTGGAGCGATGCCGCATTGTTCGCTGACCACCACCGGTGTGCCCGCTGCGACAGCCTCCGCTGCTGCGTTTCCAAAGTTCTCGTTTTGTGAAGGCAGCACAAAAACATCGGCGTCGCGATACGCCGCCCATTTCTCTTCCCCATACACCGGTCCCGCAAACTTCATCCGCGAATTCACGCCCAGTTCGCTCGCGAGTCGGGCAAGCTGGGCCTTCATACTGCCTTCTTCCGGTCCGACAAAAGCCAATTGCCACTGCCTCGCCGGATCAGCACGGTTCAGCTCGGCGAACGCTCGAACCAATAGGTCGGGACTTTTTTTCTCCGCGAGCCGCCCCAAAAAGAGAATCAACGGCGCGTCTTCCGCAATTCCGAATTTCTTGCGAAAACTTCCTCTCGCTGGCCAATTCAGTGGTGCTTCTACGCCATTCCATCGGAGTTGGATCTTGTTTCTCGGCACGCCCCCCGCCGCTAGTTCCTCCATCTCCTGTTCGGACGTGGCAACCACTTTGGCGGCACGCTCAAACATCCTCTTGCCATACATCGCGTGATACGTTTGCTTCAGAAGAAAACTCCTCACAATCGGCACATACATGCCGATCGGCTCAAGCACGTAAGGAATGCGCTGTTCGAAACACGCGCGTGCCACCGCGGGCCCAATGAAGTCGTACAGCCCGTAGATGTGGCCCACGTCAAATTCATCGAGCCTGGTCCGGCAGAAGCGCTTCACCGCAGGATTCCAGCTCGTCGCGCGATACCGTAGCCACGTCGGCAGATAAATTGTCCGAACGCCATTTTCTGTATGGCGCCATCCGAATGGCGACCGCTGCGCACCCGCAGCCTCTGGATCGCCAACGCGTCGCTCAAATCCCCAATCCGCAGTCAGCACGGTCACCTGATGTCCGGCCTTTGCGAGGCCGCGTGCCAGCGCGCGCACTTTCACCGGTGGCCCCCCGAACTCCAGAAAAGGCCAGTAGGTTTGCGTAACGCTCAGAATTCGCATTGTTCGCGAAGGATTTTCTTCAGCGACTTGGAGAAAACGCTGAAGCGGAACTCCCGTTCTACACGCTGCTTTCCGCGTTCTCCCATTTTTTGCGCCAGCACCGGGTCGGCCAGCAGCGTCTCGATCGATGTCGCGAGTTGGGCCGCGTCGCCATGCGGCACCAGATAACCCGTGCCGCCGTCCTGAATCACTTCCGGCGCGCCCCCATGTGCTCCGCCGATGACAGGCTTGCCGTGGAACATCGCCTCCAGGTAGACCAGCCCGAATCCTTCGCCGCTGCTCGGCAGCGCAAAGATCTCGCACGCGGCGTAACAGGCCGCCAGTTCCTCGTAGCTGAGGCCGCTCAGGAAATGGACATGGAGATTGACGCCGTTCTGGTCGGCCAACTCCTCCAGCCAAGTACGATCATCTCCGCTTCCCACTGCCACTAACTGCAACTCCGGCCAGCGCGCGAGCAACCGCGGAAGCGCCGTGATGAGCGTGTCCATGCCTTTATAACGCTCGCTCGCCAGCCAGCGTCCCACGGTCAGAATCACGCGCCCTTCGGGAAAAGCCCGCGGCAGCTTGGTCTTCAGCTCATTCGCGCCGAGCGCTTCGAAATCCGGATCGAGCGCCCATGGCAGCACCTGCAGACGATCCCGCCGCACTTTCTGCTGCTCGATGACGTGATTCGCAGTGTCCTGACTCGGTGCCAGCACCAGGTGCGCGCGCCGCAGCGCAACCCGCCGCCAAATGGAGAGCGGTTCCCAAACTTCGATTCCGTGCGTGCAAACGATAATCCTTAGCCGTGGCGCAGCCGCTCGCATCACTTGCGCCACCGGCCCCAGGTTTGGATGGCCAGCCAGCACCACCTTCGCCTTTCGTGTGGCCGCGCGCACCGCCAGTCCCGTGAATCGCCTTTTGCTCCGCTCGCAACCCGTAAATACAAATTCTCTTCCGCCAACGCTCATGCGCTGCAGTTCGCTGGTGTCGTTCAGACTCAGCAAGCGGTAATCCATATGCCGGTTCGCTGCAAATTCGCTCAACGCTGCAGCCAGATGCCGGCTCGCTCGCTGCACTCCGCCGGTCCCCACCAACTCGGTAAAGAGTCCAATCAGCACGCCGCCGAGTCTGCCAAGCACCGTCCCGGAACGCAAGCCACGCGTGCTGTCTCAACGCGTTATTCCTTATTTCGAAGGAGGGATTGTCTTCCCAGACGGGTAGCCGAGAGCACTGGAAAAGGCGTGCTTCCTCAAAACTTCAGTTCGTGCTTCTTTTGTTCTTTCTGCGATTTTTTGTAGGCCTTGGCCTGCTGTTTCGCTGCTCTGCGGTTGATTTTCAGCTGCTTCTTGGCTGCTTTCTTAGCGGCTTTTTGTTGCTGCTTGAATGCCAGTTTCGAATCACGTTCGTATGCCGCTACGCCATCACCTTGCGCCCTCGCTGGCGCGGGCAGGGCGGTGCTCAGAACCAGGAACAGAGCCAGGGTGGCGACGGATTTCATGCGTAGTTCCTCGTGAAGGCCAACCGACCTGAGTTTACACGCTCTGTGCCGCTTCGCGGTACTTGCCATCCATTCAGATTCGCCCAGCAGTCAAAAGGGTTGCGAGGTCCGCAAACTGCTCCAGGTAAATGTCCGCTGGGAAGCTTTCCCGGTCGTGCACGCCAAAGCCGTGGTTCACGGTCGCGGCCCACATCCCGGCATTCCTCGCCGTTTGCACATCCACTTCGGAATCTCCAACCAGCACCGCCTCGTCCGCCTTAGCGCCCAATTCGCTCAAAATCGTTTGCGCCCCGAGAGGATCCGGCTTTTTTGTCGAGAAACTGTTTCCGCCATAGATTGACCGAAAGTATTTCGTCAGTCCCAGATCCTCCAGAATGCGTACGCTGATTCGTACTGGTTTGTTGGTGAGCACCGCCATAGGTCGCCCGTCGAGCCGCGCCAAAGTTTCTGGCACGCCCGGGTAGGCCCGCGTCGTGTCTGTTTTGTGCTCGTTGTAATACCGCAAGAAAAACTCCAACGCCCGCCTCCGCTCTTCTTCCGTGCAGCCGTTCCCCAGCGCCTGCGCCACCAATTGCGGCGCTCCATGCCCGATATAACTCGAGACTACCTCCGCCGCCAGGTCCTGACGTCCCAACTCGCGCAGCATGGCGTTGACTGAGCAGATCAAATCATTTTTCGAATCGATCAGTGTGCCATCCAGATCAAAGATCAGCGTGCGCACCGACTTCCAGTCCAGTTTCCTCATGAACTTTCATTTTAATCTTTTCGCTGTCGCCTGGCTTCTCGCTCGCGTATCGAAGTTTCCGCGTCTCGCAACCACTCCTTGTTTTTCAGCTTTCGCTTCAGTTCGCGTAAACTATTAGGCTCACAACTCGCAGGAAATCGCTCCGGAGACCCCATGGCTCAGGTTCACCCCTTCCAGGCTTTCCGCTACAACCCGCAAAAAGTCGCATTCGATCGTGTCCTTACTCAGCCCTACGACAAAATCTCGCCGGCGATGCAAGATGCGTACTACGCCTCTGAACCGCACAACCTCATCCGCATCGAAAAAGGCCGAGCTGATGCCACGGATACGCCCCAGAACAACGTCTACACTCGGGCCGCTGCCGCACTCGAAACTTGGCTCCGCGACCAGACCGTCGTTCAGGATCCCGCGCCCGCCTTCTATGCTTATTCCCAGGAATACGCTGCCCCTGGATCAGACGAACGCCGCGTTCGCCGCGGCTTTATCGGCGCCGGCAAACTCGAAGACTATTCCGCGAACGTCGTCTTCCGCCACGAGCACACGCTCTCTGGCCCCAAAGCCGACCGCCTCGAACTCCTTCGCCATACCCGTTTACACACCGGCCAGCTCTTCATGCTCTACGCCGACCCGAAGCAGCACATTGACGCCATTTTGAAGGACGCCGAATCCCGCGGCACCGCGACCGAACTGCGCGACGAATACGGTGTCACTCATCGCCTGTCGATTATTTCTGATCCCGATCGTACCGCCGCCATCTCCGCGGTCATGCAGGACGAGAAACTGGTGATCGCCGATGGCCACCACCGCTACGAAACCGCCCTCACCTATCGCAACGAGCGTCGCCTCACCGCCGGCGGCCTCCATCCCTCCGCGCCCTACGCTGCCGCTCCCTACGATTTCGCCATGATGACCTTCGTCAACACCTGCAGCGAGGGCCTCACCATCCTTCCCACCCATCGCCTCGCTTCCAATCTCCACGATTTCTCCTGGGCCGAAGCCCGCCGGTACCTCGAACCCTGGTTCGAAGGGCAGACCTTTCCATTCACCAACGATGCCGAGAAATCCGAAGCGCGCCGCAAATTTCTCGCTGCTCTCCGAGAGTCCCGCGCTCAACGCGCGATCGGCGCCTATCCCACAGCTGAATCAACCAAGCGCGCTTACTATGTTCTCACCCTGCGCCCTGGCGCCGATCTTTCCCAACTCCTCCACAGCGTCTCTCCGCTGCAGCGCGAACTGGACGTCGTCCTCCTGCACGACGGAATTCTCGAGCCTGCCTTCGGCATCACCCATCAGGCCGTCACCGCCGAACGTAATCTTACCTACGAGCGCGAAGCTTCCGCCGCGCTCAACGCCGTCGACTGCGGCTCCGCGCAAATCGCCTTTCTCCTTAATCCGGTCGATGTTCAGCAGGTTATGCGCATTGCGCTCGCCGGCGAAGTCATGCCGCAAAAATCCACCGACTTCTATCCCAAGCTTCTCAGCGGCATCACCATGTACCGCGTCGACTGAGCGTTTCGTGTTACGAGTTTATCGGCCCTCGTCCCCCACACCCGTGCCCTCTGCCCTACAGAACCCTTGCGCTACACACTGGGCTGGGGAATATGCTATAAGTGTCGGGCCGTGAAAGGTGTCGCGAAGCAGCAGGTCACTCCGGTTCAGCAGGAGCAGGTCGAGGTTTCCACGTATTCCTCACCACAGCGAGCTGCAGCACCGCCAGGGGCCCCGGGGGAAGACGCTTCGCGCTATTGTCCAGTGTGCTCGCAGCGGCTGGAATCGCGGCGCTGCAAATTGATTTGCCCGGTCTGCGGCTACTACATGTCGTGCGCGGACTATTACTGATATCTCTGGTGGTCCCGGCCCGGGTTGCCGCCGGTACTGCTATCCTGATGAGGAGGAAACTACAGTGGCCTTGAAGATGACCAACCGGGAAGTGGACGGCGTATCCGTGGTGGCGCTGGACGGGCGCATCGTCCTCGGCGAAGAAAGCAACGCCCTGCGCGAAAAAATGAAGAGCATGATTGCCGAAGGCAAAAAGAAAATCGTGCTGAACATGAGCAATATCACTTTTATTGACAGCGCCGGCCTTGGCACGCTCGTGGCCGCCCACCACAGCGCCAAGTCTCAGGGCGCGGGACTCAAGCTGGCCCATCTCGGCAGCAAGTTCCAGGAAGTCCTGCAAATCACCAAGTTGCTCACCGTTTTCGACGTCTACAACACCGAAGCCGAAGCGGTCGCCAGCTTCGCCAAGTAAACTTCGCTGTCTGCATCGCAAATCTTCACGGGGGCACGCACGCGCGTGCCCTTTTTGCTTCCTGCGACCAGCTCTTGCAACGCCGCCAGGTTTCGCCGATGCCCCAACTCAACCTGGTTTCTGTGCCGGCAACTGGTTTCACGCCGGCGAGCGGCGCTTTCGTTTGTAGGGACACGATTCATCGCGTCCCCGGTTTACACGCCGACAGGATTGGTCCGCCGTGCTCCAGCGCGGCGCGCATTGTTCATTCCGTTCCTCGCCTTCTGCATTCGGCGGCGTTTCGTTCATAATACCCACTCGCTATTCCGGAGGACGCATGGCTGATCGCCTGGAAGATTTTCAGAAATTTCGCGCCGACTTGAACGAAGAAATTCTCAACTGCGGCCATCTCGGCATGAAGCGCTTCTTCGCGCTCGACCATCAGGCCTACGAACCCGGCGCACTGAATACCAAAACGAAAGAACTACTAGGTCTTGTCGCGTCCGCCGTTCTCCGATGTGACGACTGCATTACGTATCACCTGGTCCGCTGCGGTGAAGAAGGCTGGAAACGGGACGAAGTCATTGACGCGCTGAACGTCGCGCTCATCGTGGGCGGTTCCATCACCATTCCCCACGTCCGCCGCGCTTTTGCCCGCATGCGCGAAATCCCCACTCTAAAGCCGTAACTCATCCGTTCCAAAAAACCGAAAATTTTCTTCCTTCTTCCTTCTTCCTTCTTCCTTCCTTCCTCTTTATTTTTCTGTCCGTTCTTCTCTGCGCACTCTGCGTCTCTGCGTTTGGTTTTTTTTCGCCGTTGTTTCCGCACGCTCACGGCCAGTCCGGAAAGACCACACTGATCGCACCGTCTGACCAATGCTCGTAAAAAGTGTCACCGCAAGACTTCATCGTGTCTCCAAATTGTTTCACGTAGTGCCTGCCCCAATGCGGCCGGCGCCCATCCGCGTCGCAATATCCATACTCATCCGAAAGACCCCAGGAGCTAAACACGCGGCCCGTTTTCTTCATGAGTTGCGGATCAGCGGAAAGTGCGGCGATGGCACGCCCCGCAAACAACGGCGTCTCGCTCTCGGCGTAGTTCGCGTCCTGCTTCACGGCTTCCTGCCAGTCGGTTTCCGTGACTCCAAAATATTCCAGCATGGCTTCGCTGCGCAAAAATCCGGGCGTTAGCGCGACCGCCGCGACGTTTTTCTTACGCAGTTCGTAGCCCATCGCAAAAGCCATGCGAATCACACTCGTCTTGATCAAGTCATAGAAAAAATGCCCACGATAGGTATACGAATCTCCGTCGCCAATCTCAACAATCAGGCCCGTCACTTTGCTTTTCTCGGCGGTTTCGATCAACAACGGACCCGCAAAATGGCTCGTCAAAATGTGGGTGTGCAGCACGTTTCGCAGATTCCCAAGCCCGTTCTCGATATTCAAATTCCAGAAGGTCTTGCCAAAATCCGCGTGCACCAGCTCGGAAATATCATTCACTACCACGTGCAGCAGGCCTTGTTCCGCGCGAATCTTGGCAACTAACTCCTCGACCTTTTTCGCGTCGGTATGGTCCAGGACGCAGGCAATCCCTTTTCCGCCGCGCGCGGTCACCATCTCCGCCGTCTCTTCCACGGTCTCCGGCCGGTGTGCGTGGGAGTGCGGCGAAACCTTCTTTCCCGGTTCGCGCGGCACGCGATTGGCTCGCGTGCTGCGTCCCGTGCAGTACACCGTGGCGCCTGCTTCGCCGAGCGCCAGCGCCGTTCCACGGCCTACGCCTCGCGTCGCGCCGGCCACCAAGGCCACGCGGCCGCGCAGATCGGGCGGCCGATACGTTTCAGGATTGGTCATGGCGCACCTCCTTCGGATGCGCGGGATTATTGAACGGCCATTCAGGAATGTCAAGCTGTAAATAAACGACCATTCATTTATAATCCCTGGTCATGAGCCCGCGCCCCCGCGAAACCTCCGACGCCGATCTCCTGGCCGCTACCGCGCGGGTAATGCAGCGGCGCAGCCCGGCCCAACTGACGCTGGCCGATGTGGCGAAGGAAGCCGGGGTCGTGCCGGCTACATTGATCCAGCGTTTCGGCACTAAGCGCGAGCTGATCCTGAGTCTGTGCCGCAGCGCTCCGGCGTCTTGCGCTGAGGCGTTCGCCGTTGCGCGTACAAAACACAAATCGTTGCTCGAAGCGCTGATCGAGCTGCACGCCGAGGGGACTTCTTTCGCTCCCACACCGGAGGCGATGGCCAACGGCCTGGCCTGGCTGCAAAACGACCTCACCGATCCGGACTTCCACGCCATCACGCTGGAGCAGTTCCGCATCATCCGCGACGAAACCAAGAAACTGCTCGACGACGCTGTTGCTGCGCGCGAACTTCGCCCCTGCGATACGGCGCAGCTCGCCCGGCTTGTCCAACACACCAATGGCGGCGCGACGCTGGCTTGGGCGATTTACCGCAGCGGGTCCGTGGCGAACTACGTCCGCCGCGAACTCACTGCCCTTCTCGCCCCGTATCGCGCCTTCGCGGCCGGGTCTTCGAAGAAAAGGAAATCGCAGCTGCGCGCGCGGCCGGCTTGACGCTTCTCGTATCGCAAGCAGGGTGCCGCCACAGGCCGCCTGATGGCGGCTATGGCGATCAAGTCCTGACAACCGGAGCGTCAGGGGATTGCCGAGGGAGTGCAGACGCTAGACGATGGGGCTGATTGGCGGTGACGGTTGGCGTCATCGAGTACCCCCACCCCGTGGTGACGGAAAGTGTGGGTAATCCATAGACAGGATGAGAGTTGCAGGCGTTCCTGAGTGGCAGAAGTGTGCTTTTGGGGTGGCTGAGGGTCCGGTGGAGAGGGGTATGCCACCCCGGGTGTTTTGCTGCAAGAGTTTGGAATTGCTTGAAAATAAAGGAGATGGTGTTTTGAAAGTGGCAAAAGAGTTCGGAATAGTGTGAAAGGAAAGGGGATAAGGGCGCGAAAGGCGGGGCTGATGCGAGGCGAACACAAACTACGTTAGCATAGAATAAACAATTTGTCAAGTACTTTGTCATTAGCATTCGAATCGGCGTGTAAACGATTAAGCGGATTAGGCTTGAAGTTCATCCCAGGTGAAACCGAAGCGGGCGAGGTATTTGCGGAGGCGGTCGGCATCGTTGGGGATTTTCTTGTTCTGGCGAGAGGCTTGAAAGAGGAGGCGGCCAGCGCAGAGCCGACCGGTGGAAAAGACGCTACGCTTGGAAATCCCGCAAACAACGCGGGATTTCCACTTTCTTACCGCTCCATGAACAACAAGGAATCGGTAAGCGAACATACCTTTTGCTGGGAAAAGTAGACATCTCGTTCTGCTAACGAAACACTCTAATTGGCATTCGAGCCGGTCCAGCGACCCTCGAAGCTGAACCGTAGCGTACGGTCTCTACCTAGGGGGATAGGACACCCTCGCTTGCTGATGCGACTCCGTCCCGCGTCGAATTTCTTAACAAGAGCATGGCACCATCGAGCCTCCGCATTAGATCAACCGGCGTGTTGCCGTCGAATGGATAGGTGGCAACGCTGACCGTCAAGGGCGGTCTGTAACCTGACAGCACGTGTGCGGCCGTGTCCTTCAAGCGGCTATGTAGTTGCTGTGCCAATCTACATGCTGCGGGGGTTGAGGTCCCCGGAAGAAGAATAAGAAACTCGCCCAAATTGTAGTGGCAGGACACATCGGTTTGGCGGCAAGTTTTATAGATCGTATCGCCCAAATAACTGAGAAGGGGCCTGAGCCAATCGCGCCTCTTTCCGAGAAGCGCGTTAAGGTCTCCGAGCTGGACGCCTATAAGCGAGAAATTCCTCTCGTTTCGTTCGGAGCGCTTCCACTCAGCGTGAAGCGCCTCCCAAAAAAATCGTTCGGTATAGAGCCCAGTCCACGTGTCCTTAATGACTTGGTCAAGCAACTCGTCTGCTTCAGTGGTTTTGCCTTGAGCACGCAGTTCGCGCCAAACACCTATGACCTTTTCCGTTGAGAGTAAGTTGTCCGGAGCTGATACGAGGCTAACAGCAGGGGTATATTCGTCGCTCAGGCTATAGTCGTTGAGCAAAGACTCGATCTCCTGTGACAACCATTTGGACGACGAGAATCCCTCACCGACGCTCGCGTGAGGCAAGATGATCGCGAACTGGATATCGCCATACCTATAAGCCGAACCACCGTTGGCATAACGCGCCAACACCACACCGAGGCTACGGAGAAAAGGGGTTCGACTCTCGAGCGATACATCGGAAGACTGCTGTCGTTCGAGTTGGATTTGTATGATTAACGACCCAGAGGACTTCACGGCGCCAACGTCCTTGGAATTGCCGGCACTCCCGCTCCTGACGAGGCCCATTCGATAGTGTTTAGCGTCACGCAGGCGAGTTGCTGGGTCAATGTGATCCAACCCTGATACCCAGGTCTGCATCATTTCGAGAAGGTCCTCCCGCTCGAACGGCGTATCGAGGACATCGCAAGATATGCCCTTTTCTAGCACGCCCTGTAGGATTTCTTCTTCAATACAGTAGTCTGTAAGAATGACTTTAACTTTCGGAAAGCGAACGGAAAGGTTTTCGCTCAGTTTCACTCCATCGATTTCTGGCATAACCAATCCGATTAGAGCGACTTGGGGTTCGAAAGCGGCCACGAGATCTAGGACCTGAGACGGGTGTGTGGTCGTGCGTACTTCATACCCTGCAGCGATCAGAATCTCAGCCAATATTTGGTTGATCGCCTCTTCGTCATCGGCCACAAGAATTCGTTTGCCGCGCTTCGGTGCCAACACAGCCAAGTGGTCCAAGCCACGCCGGACCAACCCAACGCGCCGCGTGGCAATACTGTTGGGCGCGCTAGGAACTATCTGGTCCATATCGTTTCTTTCGTCCACTTTCTAACGCTCGCGAGCTTCCCTTAGTTCGCCCTGCCGCACCGAAATCTGTGACTGTATCGCCGAAGCCATTTCGTCAAGAACGTCGCGGCCTCGTTTCGTCCCCTCATCAACCTTCATCTTTAACTCGAAGAGTTCGGACGCTCTGAATCGGTCCGTCTCCGATTCGATTTCAGCCATCCTTCGTTTGACCTGAGCAATTTTCCGAATCACCCTGACAAGCTCGGCGGCTGTGCCCTGCCCGAAAACAGATTCGGGGCTGCTTTCGTATTCCTCCAGAATTGCCCGAAGCTTTCTCTCATCTCCGTTTTCATAAGCGAGGTTCGCTTCGGCCATTAGTTCTTGGCGTTTTGCTCGGTCAGAGTCATCTGCGGCCAAATCTGGATGAATTGTTCTTGCCACTTCACGGTACAGATTTTTCAGGGATGGAGACGGGATGAATCGGGTCGTTTGTTGGGTAATCGGTTCGGTAGTGTCTGTGCGTGACTCGTCGGCCCGAGCGCGAGCTTCTCTTGCTACTTCCTGTGCTTCGCTGTTGGCCGGTTGGCTCCGAGCTAAAAGCTCGGCAATTTGCGCGTCGATTTCGTCGAGTTCGGCGTAGAGCCTGCCGACCCTCTGGAGGTAGAGCCGTTCGAATGCAGCCAACTCTCCCCTTAGCCCGATTAGCTGAAGTTCGAGCTCGATTAACCTATTTTCGAGGCTCTCAAGCTCCTTTTTCTTTAAGGTTAGTTCTTCGTCCTCTGGCTTGGGCCGAAAACCAAGATCTGTGTTCATTTAGCATCTCGTTTTGGGTTTTCGTGTTCAGTCAAAGCTACGCGAATCGCTAAGATGCTCTGCGAAGCTAGTGCACGCATTCTAATGGGTGCGTCGCCAAACTAGAAGCCTTCTCTGGACGATTAGGAGAGAATGCGGACTGTCGACTGATTGGTCCCACCAGTTCCTTAAAAATCAGGAGTTTACGTGTCGGAACAAAAACCATATCAGGTGTTTGCGCCGGAGAAGGGCGTGCCGATTAAGGCTTGGACGCGCGGTGTGGCGATGGAGGAGGCGGCGCGGAAGCAGCTTTTGAATGTGGCGCAGTTGCCGTTCATTTTTAAGTGGGTGGCGGCGATGCCGGACGTGCACTGGGGAATTGGCGCGACGGTGGGGAGCGTGATTCCGACGAAAGGCGCGATCATTCCGGCGGCGGTGGGCGTGGACATTGGCTGCGGGATGATGGCGGTGCAGACGGATTTGAGCGCGCGCGATTTGCCGGACAATTTGCACGCAATCCGTACCGCGATCGAAAGCGCGGTGCCGCACGGGCGGACGAATCATGGCGGTAAAGGCGATAAGGGCGCGTGGGGGCACATTCCGCTGCGCAACAACGAAGGTTGGGCTGCGCTGAAGCCGCGTTACGACGCGATTCTGGAGAAACACCCGAAGCTGGATCGCGGGAATCACGCGAACCACCTGGGGACGCTGGGAACGGGCAATCACTTCATCGAGGTGTGCCTGGACGAAGCGGACGCGGTGTGGTTCATGCTGCACAGCGGGTCGCGCGGCGTGGGCAATCGCATGGGCAGCTACTTCATTGAAGTGGCGAAGAAGGACATGCAGAAATTTTTCATCAACCTGCCGGATAAAGACCTGGCGTACTTTTCGGAAGGCACGGAGCACTTCGACGAGTACGTGGAAGCCGTGGAATGGGCGCAGGACTTTGCGCGCACGAATCGCGACTTGATGATGGAACAGGTGGTGAACGCGGTGCGCGAGTCGGGCGAAGTGCGGCCGTTCCAGGCGACGGTGCAAGCGATCAACTGCCACCACAACTACGTGGCGCGCGAGCGGCACTTTGGGCAGAACATTCTGGTGACGCGAAAAGGCGCAGTGCGGGCCGGCGCGGGCGATATGGGGATCATTCCGGGCAGCATGGGAGCGCGGTCGTACATCGTGCGCGGCAAGGGCAATCTGGAGAGCTTTACCAGCTGTAGCCACGGCGCGGGTCGCGCGATGTCGCGCGCCGAAGCGAAGCGCCGGTTTTCGATTGAGGATCACAAGCGGATGACGGCGGGAGTGGAATACCGGAAAGACGCGGAAGTGATCGACGAGACGCCGGCGGCGTACAAGCCGATTGAGGCGGTGATGGCGGCGCAGAGCGATTTGGTGGAGATTGTGCATACGTTGCGGCAAGTGGTGTGCGTGAAGGG
>Ga0335079_10003030_pt1 | contig 19387 bp, 16 predicted proteins | sample Lox_Sample_33_FD_206719 | JGI IMG/M metagenome (GOLD analysis project Ga0335079, IMG submission 206719) | Soil microbial communities from Loxahatchee National Wildlife Refuge, Florida, United States - Lox_Sample_3.3 | ecosystem: Environmental > Terrestrial > Soil > Wetlands | place: USA... | reverse complement strand
GCCACGGTGGGCACCGTCTTCACATCGAAGCTGGCCGCATACCCGAACACGATCAGCAGGATGACCGGCATCACGATCATCATCGCCAGCGTGCGCCGGTCCCGCCGCAGCTGCCGGAACTCCTTGACGATCATTGCCCACATGGCAACTCCCGACGCCGGGCCGCGAGCGCGGGGGTCAGGGCGCTTCCCGCGCCGCGCGGCAGGATATCAACGCGCGTTGAATTCTACGTGCGTTGAATTCTCCGGGTCAACGTCCTGGCGGCCACCATGAGGGCTGGTGCCGGGCATCCCGCGGGAGAGGGCCACCGGCCGGCCGCGTCATCCCTTCGCTGGCGCGGGGACGGCCCGCAGGCCGCCGTCGATGAAGCGGGTCATCCAGTCGAAGGTTTCTTCGGGGTCCCCGCTCCACTGGAAGCCGTGAGCCGCCTGCAGTACGGCGAATCCGTGCAGCGTGCAGCGGATGGTGCGGATGGCGTGGACTATCTGGCCGTCGCCGACGCCGTACCCGCGCAGCACGGCGGCGATGGATTTGATGAGGCGGGTATTGGCCGCCAGCAGCGGGTCATCGGGGCCGGTGAACTCGGCGCCGATCGTGGCGGTGTAGCGGCCGGGGTGGGCGGTGACGTAGGCCCGGGTCGCGCTGAGCAGGCCGGTGAGCGCGTCCAGTCCGGCCCGTCCCTGCAGGGCCTCGCCGACCGCGTTGCCCAGTTCCGTCACTGCCAGCGTGGCGATGCGGTGCTGCAGGTCGGCCAGGCTGTCGACGTGCTTGTACAGGGAAGGGGCGCGGACGCCGAGCCGCTCGGCGAGCAGTCCCATCGTCAGCTCGTGGTATCCGCTCTCGTCGGCGAGCTCGGCGGCCGCGGCGACGACGTCGTCGCGGGTCAGCCCCGCTCTAGGCACCGGCGTGCTCCTTGAGGAAGGGGATCACCAGCCCGGCAACCTCGTCGGGCGACTGCGCGTGGGGGTAGTGCCCGGCGCCGTCGACCATCGCGACCGTGCCCAGCCCGGCCGGCATGGCGGCCACGATGGCGTCGCCCTCGGCCCCGGGGTCGGCGAAGTCGGGGTCGAGCGTGCCCATGATGACCAGGGCCGGGCGGGTGATGCTGGGTAGCTGCGCGCCGGCGTCGGCGGGCGTGGACTTGCCCGTCTTCATGAACTCCGCCATCCGGCCGGGCTCACGCAGCCTGGCGGCCAGCGCGGCCATGTAGCCGGCGTAGTCGGCGGGCTTGGCCGGGTAGGCCACGTCGAGGTAGCGCATCCACAGGCCCAGGCTGCGGAGCAGCTGCGTGCCCGTCAGCAGGGTGACGCCCCGGCGGTAACGCCGGATCCGCAGCAGGCCGCCCAGGCTGAGCCGCTGTGTCCTGGTGAACGGGTTGATCTCGACGATGCCGCTGACCAGTTCGGGCTGCTTGGCCGCGGCGATGGTCGCCGCGCCACCCGATATGGAGTGCCCGGTGATGACCGCTGGCCCGCCCAGGTGGGCGATCAGCGCGAGCAGGTCGCCGGCGATGTCGGTGCGGGTGATGGATGCCCAGCCCATGCTGGACTCGCCGTGCCCGCGCAGATCCGCGTTGGCCACCCGGTAGCCGGCCTGCGCCAGCATCGGGACCAGGAACCGGTATGCCTGCCGGTGGTCGCCGATGCCGTGTGACAGCACCACCAGCGGGCCCTGGCCGGTCACGTCGTACGCGATCCGGCCACCATCGACATCCAGGAACTCGGTCATGTCACCCTCCGTTAGCTATCATCATTAGCTTTAAGCTAATTCCATTAGCCAACCTTGTCAACCCTGTTCCCTGCCTGCACCGGCTACCGCGCCGGTGCCTGTGAGGGTGGGATCATGCGGCCCGATCAGCGGACGGCGCCGGTGACCAGCCAGGCTGTGCCGCGGGCACGCCAGGTGAGGGTGGCGAACCTGGCCGCCAGCCAGAGGCTGTAGGCGAGCCAGAGCGCGACCAGGCCGCCGCCGGTGACGTGTACGGCCAGCGCGGCGGCCGCGTTCTGGGCGATCACGGTGCCCCAGGCCGAGCCGGCCAGCCCCCAGCGCAGGCCGAGCACCAGGATGGCGTTGAGCACGATGTTCACGAGGCTGGCGCAGACGGCCACCGCGAGCGGCGTGCGGGTGTTCTGGAGCCCGCGCAGCACGCCCGTGCCGGCCAGCACCGCCAGCATGGCGGGCGCACCCAGCAGGCTGATCCGCAGGTAGGTGACCGCGCCCCCGGTCACGCCGGGGGACGCGCCGAAGGCGTGGATGATCGCCGGGGCGAGCGGCCAGCCCGCCGCGAGCACCACCGCGCCGATCGCGCCGGCCAGCCACAGCCCGTCGATCCCCTGCCGGATCGCGGCCGGCCGGTTGCCGGCCCCCAGCTGCCGCGCCACCGCCGCGGTGGTCCCGTAGGCCAGGAAGATCGAGATGCTGACCAGCGTGGTGAGCGCCTGGCTGGCCACCCCCAGGCCGCCCAGGGCGGTGGTGCCGATCCGCCCCACGATGGCCGAGTCGGCGAGCAGGAACAGCGGCTCGGCGACCAGGGCGCCGAACGCCGGCACCGCGAGCCGCAGGATCTCCGCGTCGTGCGGGCTGCGGCTGAGCCTCGGCCACCGCCGGCGCGGGCGGCCGGCCTGCCCCGGGACCCGCCCGGCACCGGAGACGCCCGGCGGGGCGGCGGCGCTCATGCCCGGATTGTAGGTGGCCGCCGGGATCTGGTCGGATGGAGGCATGCCCGACGTGACGCGGCACCGGGGCCGGTGGACGATGACCGACCGCATCGCGTCGGCGTGGCACTACCTGCCGGTCGAGGTGCCGGCCGGGGCGTGCGGGCTGCGGGTGGAGCTGGAGTACGACCGGTCGGCCGCGGTGCTGGACCTGGGCTGCACCGGCCCCGCCGGGTTCCGCGGCTGGTCGGGCGGTGCGCGGCGGTCGTTCGTGATCACCCCCGATGCGGCGACCCCCGGCTATCTCGGCGGCGAGCTGGAACCGGGCACCTGGCAGGTGATCATCGGCATCCACCAGCTGCCCCCGGAGGGGGTGGAGTACCGGCTGGAGGCGGAGGTGAGCAGCAGGGCCGGCCGGCTCCTGCCGGAGCCGGCGCCCGCTCCCCCGCCGCCAGCGCCGGCCGGGGAACGGCCACCTGCCCGGCTGCTGCCCGCGCTGCCGGGCCGCCGCTGGCTCGCGGGCGACCTGCACACCCACACGGTGCACTCGGATGGCGCGCAGACCGTCCCCGAGCTGTCCCGGTATGCCGCGGGCCTGGGGCTGGACTTCCTGGCGGTCACCGACCACAACACGGTCAGCCACCACCGCGAGCTGCCCGCCGCCGCGGCCCGGTACGGCATCACCCTGCTGCCCGGCCAGGAGGTCACGACCGCCGGCGGTCACGCGGGCGCGCTGGGCGAGGTCGGCTGGATCGACTTCCGCCTGCCCGCCGACTCCTGGCTGGAGCAGACCGAGCGGCACGGCGGGCTGCTGTCGGTGAACCACCCGATCGCCGGGCAGCTCAGCTGGACGCTGCCGATGAGCAGGCGGCCGCCGCTGGTCGAGGTCTGGCACTGGAGCTGGCTCGACCTGCGCTGGACCCTGACCCTGGCCTGGTGGCTGGCCTGGGACCCGGCCGCGATCCCGGTCGGCGGCAGCGACTGGCACCGGCCGGGGTCCGACGCGCCGCCCGGGACACCCACCACCTGGGTCGAGTGCGCCGGGGACGGGCCGGAGGCGGTGCTCGACGGCCTGCGCCACGGACGGGTGGCCATCTCCCGGCGGCGGGGCGGCCCAGTGCTGCTGCGCTCCGGCGACGAGATGATCGCGGTCGATGCGGAAGGGACCACCCTGACCGGCCCGGACGGGCCGCGGGCGCGGGTCCGGCGCCCCCGGGAGAGCTTCCCCGCGGCCACAGGCCACCACCGGCTGCTCGACGACACCGGCGCCACCCTCGCCCTGACCCACTAACGGGGCGGCCGGGCCGCGCGCCTCGTGCGCGGCCACAGGGGCCTCGTGCGGGCAGCTCAGGCGGCAGGAGTGACCCGGAAGACCGGGTAGCCGGGCGCGATCTCCAGCAGCCTGGCGTCGGAGGCGTCGGCGCCGACCCCGTCGAAGAACACGCCGACCTCGAACTTCCAGCGCTTGAGGTAGCCGCGCAGCACGGGCGGCTTGTCCGCGTCGGCGAGCTCGGTGGCGGTGAACCGCTCGGCCCGGCGGCCGACCCTCAGCTCGCCGCCGCCCGCGGCACGCATGTTCCGCACCCACTGGGTCTCGCCGCGGGGCGCGACGAGGTAACGCTCGCCGTCCAGCGTCAGCGGGTTCACCGGGGTGGTGCGCCACTGTCCCGAACTGCGCCCGCGGACGGCGAGGATCCGTGACCCCCAGACGCTGATCCCGGCGCGGGTCATGGTGGCGACCGCCTCGTTGAAGATGCTGGTGCTCCTGCCCGGCCGGACGTAGCGGGGCTCGTTGCTCGTGGTCATGGCGGGGATTCCCTTCTCTGCCTGCACTGCTCGCCTGCTCTCTGCGCCGCTTGCTGCCTGGCTCAGCTTGCCGGCCCGCCGCGCCCACCGCTTTGAGAGCGCTGCTCTTATTTGAGAACAGCGTACTCAGTCAGAGCCGGATGTCAAGAGCACTGCTCTCATTTCGGCCTGACGATCCATAGCCGGCCACCTGCCCCGCCCGCCGGTGTAACCGGCATGATAGGCGGGAAGCGAGGGAGGTCACCGATGGCAACCACGCCGAGATGGGGCATCACGCTGCCGCTGCGGAGCATGCCGCTGGACGGGCAGCGGGACATCGTCGCCGGGCTGCCCGACCTCGGCTACACCGACGCCTGGTCATCGGAGCTCAACGGCGCGGACGCCTTCACCCCGCTGGCGCTGGCCGCCCAGTGGACGGACCGGCTGCGGCTCGGGACCGCCATCGCCGGGATCTTCACCCGCGGCCCAGCCCTGCTCGCTATGAACGGTGCCACCATGGCGGCGCTGGCGCCCGGCCGGTTCGTGCTCGGCATCGGCATCTCCTCCCCGGTGATCGTCGAGGCGTGGAACGGCATCGAGCTGGCCCGCCCCTACCAGCGCGCCCGGGACACGCTGGTCTTCCTGCGTGCCGCGCTGGCCGGGGAGAAGATCAGCGCCGAGTACCCGAGCTTCACGATCAATGGCTTCCGGCTGGACCCGCCGCCGGCCCAGCCGCCAGCGCTCGCGCTCGCCGCGCTGCGGCCCGGCATGGTCGCTCTGGCCGCCGCGCTGGCGGACGGGGCGATCACGAACTGGCTCGCCCCCTCCGACGTGCCGGCCGTGCGGGCGGCGGCCGGGCCGGACTGCGAGCTGATCGCCCGGGTGTTCGTCTGCCCGACCCCGGACGCGGACCTCGCCCGGCAGGTCGGCCGCAGGCTGATCGCCGCCTACCTCACCGTCCCCGCCTACGCCGCCTTCCACGACTGGCTGGGGCGCGGTGAGGTGCTGCGGCCCATGCAGGACGCATGGGCGGCCGGGGACCGCAAGGGGGCGCTCGCCGCCATCCCCGACCACGTCGTGGACGACCTGGTCGTGCACGGCCCGCCGGAAGCCTGCCGGGAGCGGGTCGAGCAGTACCGGGCCAGCGGACTGGACACGCCGGTCGTGATGGTGGTGCCCGCCCCCGGCGTGGACGAGGCCGGCGCCGTGCGCCAGCTGGCACCGGCCGGCTGAGCCCGCCACGGTCGCGGCGGGCTCTGGCCTCAGCGGCCCTCAGTCTCCCCGCCGGGACCCGGCACGGCAGCCTGGCCGGGCCGTCCGGCAGCGGCCCGGTGAGGAAACCGGTGGACAGAGCGGGCGCGGCAGGCACAGAGTCGCCGCATGAGTCTTCGCATCCAGTGCCTGTGCATCGACACGGCTGATCCACCTGGCCTGGCCGCCTTCTGGCAGTCGGTCCTGGGGTGGCGCATCACGTCTGCCGAGGGGGGCGACGAAGTCGTGCTGGAGCCGCCAGCGGGCAGCCCCGAGGACGGGGTCGCGGCGGACCTGCTGTTCCTGCGGGTTCCGGAGGAGAAGGCGGGCAAGAACCGCCTCCACCTGGACCTGCGGCCGGTGGACCAGGCCGCCGAGGTCGCGCGGCTGGAGGGGCTCGGCGCCCGGCGGGCCGACGTGGGCCAGGGCCCGGACGTCAGCTGGGTGGTGCTGGCCGACCCGGACGGCAACGAGTTCTGCGTGCTGAGGCCGCTGACGCCGGAGGAGCTGGCCACCGGTTAGGCCCGGTCACCCCCGGGCCGCTGCCGGCCGTGCCGCGGTCACCGCGGGCGGGCGGCGTTCACCAGGTTCCCGGCAGCGGGCTGCCGTACCAGGACTGGATGATCTGGTGCGCGATCGACACCGGCGGCGGCAGCAGCAGCTCACCCGCCGCGACCTCGCTGGCCAGCTGCTCCCGGGTGAGCCAGCGCGCCTCGGCGATCTCCTCGTTGTCCACCCTGATCTGCTGCCCCTGCCCCGCCTCGGCGCGGAACCCGAGCATCAGGCTCTGCGGCATCGGCCAGGGCTGGCTGCCGACGTAGCGGATGCCGCTGACCGCGACCCCCGTCTCCTCCCTGACCTCGCGGGCGACCGCCTGCTCGGCGGACTCACCCGGCTCGACGAAGCCGGCCAGGATCGAGACCCGGCGGGGCGGCCAGAGGCGGTTGCGTGCGAGCAGGCAGCGATCCTCGTCGTCGGTCACCAGCATGATCACGGCCGGGTCGATCCGCGGGAAGTGCTCGCTGCCGTCGACCGGGCAGTGCCGCGCGTGCCCGGCCGGGGCGGGCACGGTCGGGCTGCCACAGCGCGGGCAGTGGGTGTGCCGTGCGTGCCAGTTGGCCAGCGCGACCGCGTGGGTGAGCAGCCCGGCGTCGCGGTCCCCGAGCAGCGGCCCGGCCTGCCGCAGGGCGGCCGGACGCACCCCGGGCCCGGGCGGCGCCATGTCCGTGCCCGGGGCCGGGGCCGGGCCTGCCCCGAGCCCGCCCGCCGGGCCGGCCAGCCCGAAGTAGGCGATCCCTTCGGCGTCCACGCCCAGCAGGAACTTCAGGCCCTCAGGCGCCTGCGCCGGCGGCACCAGCACCAGCTCGGCACCGCCGTCGTCGCCGAACCGGACCAGTGCCTGGCCCTCGTCAAGCACCAGCACCCTGCTGCGGCCGTCGGCCCAGGCGGCGGCGATCCAGTCCGGGTCCTCGCGGCGGGCGCTCGCCCGGTCCACCTCGCTGCGGGCCAGGGCGAACCCGCCCAGATCCGCCGCGACCTCACGCTCCTGCTGATCGCGCGCCGCGCCGCCGCCCTCAGCCACCGTCCAGCGCCGCCAGCTCGGGCCACAGATACGCCACTGCCTCCGCGCCCTTGAGCAGCAGGTCCATCTCGGCCTTCTCGTTGGGCGCATGGATACGGTCGGAGTCCAGGCCGACCGCCACGAACACCAGCGGGGCGCCGAGGATGCCGGTCAGGTCAGCCTCCGGCCCGCTGCCCCCTTCCCTGGTGAACAGCACTTCGCGGCCGAAGGCACGCTCCATCGCGCGCCTGCCCGCCCGGACCGCGGGCGAGGTGACCGGCGAGAAGCACGGCCGCACGCCGGGCCCTTCGAAGGTGACCCCGGCCTCGATGCCGGGCGGGGTGTGCGCAGCCACGTACTCCCGCAGCCCCGCGCAGACCTCGGCGGGCTCCTGGTGGGCGACGAGCCGGAACGAGACCTTCGCGTGTGCCTCACGCGGCACGATCGTCTTGGCGCCTGGGCCGGTGTGCCCGCCCCACATGCCGTTGACCTCGGCGGTGGGCCTGGCCCAGATCCGCTCCAGGGTGCTGAAGCCGGCCTCACCCGCGGCCGCCTGGCTGTGCCCGGCGTCGGCGAGCCAGTGCTTTTCCTCATACGGCAGCCGCGCGAACAGCTCCCGCTCCTGCCCGGTCAGCGGCACCACCCGGTCGTAGAAGCCGGGGAGGGTGACCCGGCGATCGGCGTCATGCAGCCCGGCCAGCAGCGCGGCCATGGCGTGCAAAGGGTTCGGCACCCCGCCGCCGAAGGAGCCGGAATGCAGGTCGGAGACCGGGCCCCGCAGCGTGATCTCGGCGGCCACCAGCCCGCGCATCCCCGTGCACATCGATGGCACGTCAGCGGCCCACATCGTGGTGTCCGACACCACGATCACGTCGCAGGCGAGGCGGCCGGCCCGCGCGCGGACAAGGTCGGCGAAATGCGGCGAGCCGGATTCCTCCTCCCCCTCGATCAGCAGCTTGATGGTGACCGGCGGGGCGGTGGCGCCGGCCGCGGCCAGGCAGGCCCGGACGCCGAGGGTGTGCAGCATCACCTGCCCCTTGTCGTCGGACGCGCCCCTGGCCAGCAGCTGGCCGTCCCGCTCGGCCGGCTCGAACGGCGGCGAGTCCCACTCGGCGAGCGGCTCGACCGGCTGCACATCGTGGTGCCCGTAGACGCACACCACCGGCGCGGCGGGGTCGGCCGCGGGCCAGCAGGCGAACACCGCCGGCATGCCCGGCGAGCCGGCGCTGCCGGTCTCCCATATCTCCACCTCGGGGAATCCGGTGGCACGCAGATGGGCCGCGAGCCATCCGGCGCTGGCCCGCACGTCCTGGTGGTGGCCTGGATCGGCGGAGATCGAGGGGATGACCAGCCACTGCTTCAGGTCCTCGAAGAAGCCGCTCGCCTGCTGCTCGATGTAGTCACGGACGTCCACGGCCGCTGACCGCCTCCTCACCCGGGTTCTGCTCCGGGCACTCTAGCCGCGTGCCCACCTCGCCGGCCCACGGGATGCGCGATCCCGGGGCAGCCCGCGCCGCGGGGACGTCAGGGCCGGGTGGCACGGAGCAGCAGGTAGTCGATGATCTGGTGCCGCCACAGCAGTTCCACCTGCCACAGCAGGACGCGGGCGGCCACGCGGTGCCCGAGGGGCGCCTGCGGTGAGCGCGACAGCCGGGCCGCGATGACGGCGAGCGCGGGGGCGATCACGCGGTCGCCGCACCGCGTCACCTCCACCTCCACCAGGCCTGCCGCGCGGGCAGCGGCCGCGATCTGCCGGGCGGTCATCGCCGCGCCGGGACGGAGCCCGAACACCCTCAGCTGGGCCAGGCCGGAGGCCAGCTCGGCGGGGCCACGCGGCCATCGCTCGGCCGAGATGTCGGTCATGCTCAGCACGCCACCGGGCCGCAGCACCCGGTAGCACTCCTCGAAGAAGGCGCGGCGGGAGCGGAAGTGGAACGCCGCCTCCACGCTGATCAGCCCGTCGGCGGTCCCGCTGGCCAGCGGGAGCCGGGCCGCATCCCCGGCGACGGGCGCCGCGGCGGCTTCGGCCAGCCGGTCCTTGCCTGCCGACAGCTGCCACTGCGCGATGTTCACCGCGATCAGCCGCCGCGGGCGGATGCTCTCGGCGATCAGCGGATCCTGGGTGCCGAGGCCGTTCCCGGCGTCCACGATGACGCCCCCGGCGGGCAGCGCTGACGCCACCGTCTGGACGAGCCGGCGGCAGGCGGCCCCCGCCTCGGCCTCCGTGCCTGGCCCCTCCCACAGCCCCAGGTTCAGCCAGCCCGGCGCCAGCGCGAGGAAGCACTCCGGCCCGATGCTCTCGTAGACCCGGGCGGCCGGGTTGCGGCCCTGCCGGATCATCTCCGCGACATGCCGCAGGTGCTGCCCGGTCCAGCCGGTGGCCCGCCAGGCTCGTTTTGCCGCCGCCAGGCCCGCCTCGCCGATCTCCGCCGGCATCCCCCAGCCCATGCAGTGCCTCCTCCTGGCGGGCACGCTGCCCACGCGCGGCGTTCCGGTCACAGGTTCCCGTGGCCGAAGCCGCCGGGCACCACCCACCGCGGGTGTGCCGTTCCCGGTGTCACAGGTCGAGCACCAGGTCGCCGCGCGGCTGGGAGCAGCAGATGAGCGCGCTGCCGTCGGCGGGATCATCGACCGGGTCGGGGCGGTAGCCGACCGTCCCGGACATCAGGGCCGTCTCGCAGGTATGGCACACGCCGGTCCGGCATGACCAGCGCACCGGGACGTCGCAGGCCTCGGCCAGCTCCAGCAGGCTGGCGTAACCCGGGTCCCAGCGCACCGTCAGGCCACTGCGCGCGAACCCGACCTGCGGGCCGCCGCCGGGGTCCCCCGCTGGCGGGTGCGGTGGCCGGGCGGCGACGGGCGCGATTCCCGGTGTCTGCGCGGGTGCGGCGCCGAAGATCTCGGTGCGGACGCGGGCGCCGATGCCCATGCCGGCCAGGGCGGCGGACACCTCCGCCATGAACGCGGCCGGGCCACAGATATAGGCATCGGCGTCGTGCGGCAGGCCCAGCGCGGCCAGGACCGGCGCTGACAGCCGCCCCAGCGTCTGGTAGTCGCGCCCACGAGCATCGCCCGGGCCCGGCCGGCTGTAGCAGATGTGCCGGTGGCCGCTGGGCAGCGCCGCCAGCAGGGACCGCGACTCGGCGGCGAACGGCTCCTCGGCCCGGCTGCGGGCGCCGTGCAGCCACCAGATGTCACGGCCGGAGCGGGCGGCGGCCAGCGCGTGCAGCATCGCCATCACCGGGGTGGCGCCCACTCCCGCGCTGATCAGCAGGACCGGCGTCTCGCCGGGCCGCAGGACGAAGGTGCCGCGCGGAGCGGCCACCTCCAGCCGGTCGCCGGCCCGGATCCGGGTGTGGATGAACTGGCTGCCCGCGCCGTGCGGCTCGCGCTTGACGCTGATGCGGTAGCTGCCCGCGCCCGGGGCCCCGGACAGCGAATAGCTGCGCAGCAGCGGCTGAGCGCCCGGGCTGACGGGCAGCCGCAGGGTCAGGAACTGCCCGGGCAGGGCGGGCGGCACGGCGCCTCCGCCGGGATCGGCCAGGTGCACCGACACCACCGAGACGCTCTCCGGCTCGACCGCGGTCACCGCCAGCGGGCGGAACCCCGGCCAGGCCGGCGGCGGGCTCACCGCCGTCAGCCCGGCGTTGCCGGTGGCACCGCCGCCCGCCCCCGGCTGCCCGAGCATCGCCTGGAACGAGGCTTTCCAGCCCTCGGGCAGCGCCGGGATCCGCAGCGCGCGCTGGATCCGCTCGCGGGTGTGGCCAGGCAGGTAGAGCAGGGCGTCCACCTCGGCCACCGTCATCGGCTCGGGCCCCGCGGCCACCTGGACGATCTCATCGCCCGCCTGCACCGCGCCCTCGCGCAGCACCCGGAAGTAGAACCCGGGCCGGCGATGGGAGACCAGCAGGGCCGGCATGCGCGGCTCGCCCATCCGGATGCCGACCCGGTAGCAGGTGACCCTCGGCTGGGTCACCTCGAACACCGCCTCGCCGATCCGGTACCGGTCGCCGATGCGCACCTGGTCATCGGCCAGGCCCTGCACGGTGAAGTTCTCCCCGAACTGGCCATGGCTGAAGTCATCGCGGCCGAGCTGCTCCTGCCAGTACCGGTACGACTCGATCTGATACACGAACACGGCCCGGTGCTCCCCGCCGTGCCCGGCCAGGTCGCCCTGGCCGTCACCGTCGAGGTTCAGCCGCCGCGCCATCACCGGGCCCGCGGCAGGCCGCTTCCACACGGCGGTGTGCACCACCTGGCCGTGCCAGGCCACATCCTGCGGCAGCCCCACGTTGACCGACAGCAGGCTGCCTGCCCGCTGGCCCGTGGTCACCGGCCGCGCTCCGCACCGCCGCGGCTTACCCGCTCCGCACCGCCGCGGCTCACCAGCTTCTCACCGCCGCGGCTCACCGGCGCCGCGCCAGCCCGTCCCGATCCTGACCGCATTCCGGCAGCGTCTCATGTGGCCGGTGGCTCCTGCTGCCCCGGCTGCCGCCGTTCGAGCGCGGCCAGCCGGGCCTCAAGCTGGTCGACCCGGTGCCGGAGTATCTCGAGCTGGGCCTGGTCGGCCAGCCGCCGCTCCGCCGTGCGCCGCAGGCGCGGCGAGGCCTCGGCGCGGGCGGCGACGAGCGCGAGGGGCACCAGCCGCTGCGGCCCGTGCGGGCCGTTGACGAGCCGGGACGGGATCTGCCCGGTCCGGTACCAGCTGCGCAGGGCGGCGCGGGAGACCCCGGTATCGGTGACCGCCCGTTCCAGCGGCACCCAGTCGGAGCTTTCGAGCTGGGCGTTCAGCTCGAGTTCGAGCTCCCAGTCGTCGAGCCGGTCTTCCCAATCCATGACCAGTGCCCTCCTGACCGGCCAGTAACCCTATCAATAGTATGGCTTCCCTATTAATAGCATGGTATTGACAGGGTTGCAGGAATGCCGCACGCTGATTCTCATGTTTGAGCGATTCACCGCCCGCGCCCGGCACGCTGTCGTCCTTGCCCAGGAAGAGGCCCGGCGGCTGCACCACAACTACATCGGCACCGAGCACGTCCTGCTCGGGCTCCTCGGTGAGCCCGACGGGGTCGCGGCCCGTGCCCTCCAGGGCTTCGGGATGTCCCTCGACGGTGCCCGGCAGGAGGTCACGGCCATCGTCGGCACCGGCAGCGCGGCGCCCAGCGGGCATATACCGTTCACCCCGCGGGCGAAAAAGACCCTCGAGCTGGCGCTCCGCGAGGCACTGCAGCTGCACCACAACTACATCGGCACCGAGCACATCCTGCTCGGCCTCATCAGGGAGGGCGAAGGCGTCGCCGCCCAGATCCTGCGGCAGCACGCCGACCTGCTGGCGATCCGCATGGCCGTGCTCGACGCGCTGCCCCCTCCGGGTACCAAGGCCGCCCGCGGGCGGCGCTGGCTGCGGCGCGGAGCCGCGGGCGACCCCAGCGAGCTTGGCGAGCCCGGCGAGCCCGGCACGCCGGCCGAGCAGCCGGTACTGAGCGCCACGCCGGCCGCGGACACCACCCTCAGCGAGGCGGCCCGGCTGGCCGGCTCGCAGCCGGTGGGCTCGCACCACCTGCTCCTCGCCGCCCTGGCCGATCCCAATACGGCCGCCGCCCGGGCCCTGGCGGCCCTCGGCGTGGACCTGGACCAGGCCAAGGAGGCGCTCCGCAGCACGGACGTCACCGGCACCAGCGACGAGCAGCCCGAAGAGGCGGGCCGGCGCCAGATGGTCATCCATGTCACCGATGAGCGGCTCACCATCGAGGCGGCCGATCCGGTGATCGTCGAGGCCGGCCGCGCCGCGCTCCAGGCGCTCGGCGACCAGGCCGGCCCGGACGGCACCATCCGCGGCGACCTGCCCGCCTGCGCCAGCCTCAGCACCGTCTGGCAGGCGCTCCAGGACAGCCTCGGGGCCATCCAGCGGCGCGCGGCACCGCCGTCCCAGCCCTCCGGCAGCCCGGACGAACCAGGCAAACCGGGCACCGAGGCCGCCTAGGGTCACCCGGGCTGGTCGCGGCGATGACCAGGCCGATGGGGGCGATGTTCATGCGGGCCCAGAACGGTTAGCATTCCGGCACGGGAGTGTCATGCGGGTGAAGCCAGCAAGGCAGCTGCGGCCGCTGGTGGCCAGCTACGTTGATTTCGACATGGCAGGCTGGCCGCCGGGCCGGCACCGCGGCCTGCCCGACGGGACCCTGGTGCTGGTGGTCAGCACCAATGCGCCGCTGACCGTGCGGCGTGCTGGCCGGGCGGATGTGGTGGCTGCCGCCACCGTCGCCGGATTGCGGTCCAGCCCGGTCGGGATCGTCCACGACGGCACCCAGCGCGGTGTCCAGCTCGCGCTGACGCCACGAGGCTCGCGGGCCCTGCTGGGTCTGCCTGCGGCCGCGCTCGCCCAGGGGGTGTGGCCGCTGGAGGAGGTCATCGGGCGCCGGGCGCACGAGCTGGCCGATCGCCTGGCCAGCGCACCGGGCCCGGCGGGACGGGCCCGGGTCCTGGACACCGTGCTGGCCCGGTGGGCGGTAGCAGCGGACTATCCGGCGGCGGTCGATGCCGCCTGGCGCAGGCTCGCCGCCTCCGCTGGCCGCCTGCCCGTGGCCAGCGTCGCCGCCGGGATCGGGCTGGGCCGCCGCCATCTGGGGCAGCTGGTCCGCACCGAACTCGGCCTGACCCCCAAGACGGTGGCCCGGATCCTGCGCTTCGATCACGCCTGCCGCTGCCTGCGCTCCGGCCGGACGACGGCCCTGGCGGAGACCGCGGTGATGTGTGGCTACTTCGACCAGGCCCACCTGACCAGCGAGTGGAAGCAGCTCGGCGGCTGCACACCGGGCGAGTGGATGTCGGAGGAACTCCCTTTTCTCCAAGACCACCGATCCGGCCGTGGCGCACGCTGAGGGCATGAACAGCACCGATCCGGCGGTGACCACCGCCGTCGCGCCGAGCTCATCCGACCCGCCGCCGACCATCTGGCCCAGCGTTCCCTACCCCGACCCGCAGGCGGCGATCGACTTCCTGGTCGCCACCTTTGGCTTCGAGCCGACCGCCCTGATCCCCGGCGAAGAGCCAGGCAGCTACGCCGAGATCGAGCTGCGCTGGCCGCACGGCAGCGGGGGCATCATCATCCGCCGCTGGGACCGCCCGGCACCGAACTGGCTGTACGTGGTCACCCCCGATCCCGACAGCCTCTACCAGCGGGTCAAGGCCGCCGGCCTGGAAATCACCCTGGAACTCCAGGACACCCACTACGGCAACCGCATGTTCACGGCCGTGGATCCCTGGTCGGTCAGCTGGAGCTTCGGGACCTACCCCGGCAGCTGACAGGTTCCGCCGCGCGAGCCCCGCGGCGCTGCGGCTATCCCGGCTGGCGCGGGATGCTCTCGATGAGCGCGGCCAGCCCGGCCTCGTCGAGCAGGTCCGCAGGCCGCAGGGTCAGGTCCTCGCGCACGTAGTAGAACGCCGCCCGCACCTGGCCGAGCGGCACCCGGGCCAGCCCGGCCCAGGCCAGCCGGTAGGCGGCGAGCTGGACCGCCGCCGCCTGCCGGTCCTCATCGGTGGCGGGCGGCTGGCCGGTCTTCCAGTCCACCACGTCATACCCGCCGCCGGCCGCGTCGCCGAACACGGCGTCGATCCGCCCGCGCACCGCCCGGCCGGCGATCAGCGTCTCGAACGGTACCTCCACCTCCAGCGGCCAGCGGCCGCCCCACTCCCCCGCCTCGAACCGCGTCCGCAGCAGCGCCAGGTCACCCGCGTCGCCGTCGTCGGCGGGCTCGTCGGCGGCGCCGAGCAGGTCCGCGGCGTCGATCAGCCGCTGCTGCCCGAACCGTTCCTCCAGCCACCGGTGGAAGGAGGTGCCGCGGCGGGCCTGCGGCGCGGGCGGGCGGGGCATCGGGCGGCGGATCTGGCGGGCCAGCTCGGCCGGGTCGGCAGCGATCGTGACCAGCGACGACACCGAGAGCCGTCCGGGCAGCGACACCGCCGCGGCCGCGTAGCTGCGCCGCTCCGCACGCTCGGCGAGCAGGATCGCGGTATCCCGCTCCCACGCCTGTGCCAGCAGCAGGTCATGCTCGCCCAGCAGGCCGGCGGCCGCTCCGGCACCCTGTGCCGGTGCTCCCGGACCGGCTGCCGGCCCTGGCAGCCCGCCGGCCGCCAGCCCGCCGTAGGCCAGCTCGCCGGTCCCCAGCTCGCCGGTGCCCAGGCCGCCGTCCGCCAGGCTGCCGTCCAGCACGGCGCCGGCCGCCAGCGTGGCCCGGGCGCGGCCCACCAGCTCCGCCGCCTCGCGGACCGCCTCGTAACGCGACCCGGCCGGGGTCAGCGGCCACCGCACGGGCTCCGGCTCGGCCAGCGCCGGGTTCGTGGCGTCCTCCTCCGGGGGCGGCGCCCACTGGTCCACGGACCCCGCGCCCGCCTGGCACGCGGCCCGGATCTCGTCCAGGAACAGCGACGGGCCGAGCGGGGAGATGCCCTCGCCCCACCAGTAGCCGGTGCAGGCCACCCAGAACGCCGCCCTGGTCACCGCCACGTACGCGAGCCGCCGCTCCTCCGCCAGCTCGCGTGCCGCGCAGGCGCCGTCGAAGGCGTCCAGCGACTCCGCGGTCAGGTCGGGCAGGGCGGGCAGGTCACCTGCGTCTCCCCGCAGGCCGAACGGGAGCAGCCGCGGGTTCTGCGTCCACCGCGGGCTGGCCACCGGCCGGGCCGGGAAGACCTGGGACTTCGCCCCGGCGGACAGGCCCGGCACGACCACCGCCGCCCACTGCAGGCCCTTTGCCGCGTGCACGGTGGTGAGGGTGACGGCGTTCGTGCCGCTTGGCCGGCCCGATTCCAGGCCGAACTCCTCGGCCTCGGCGGCGGTCAGGTAGGCGAGGAAGGCGCCGAGCGTCGGCTCCTCCTGGTCGTCGGCGAACGTGGCCGCCGCGTCCACGAACGCGTCCATGTCGGCACGCGCGGCGGCGGGGTCGCGCCACGGCTGGGCCGCCACCTCGATATCCAGCCCCAGCACCCGCTCCACCTCGCCCACCAGGTCGGGCAGGGGGCGGCCGGTGTGCGCGCGCAGCGCCCGCAGTTCCGCGGCGAGCACGCTGAACCGCGCGAACCCCGGCGCCGAGTACGCGGCGGCGGGGCCGAGGTCGTCGAGCGCCTCCACCAGGCTGCCCTGCTCGGCGGTCAGGTCGGTGACCGCCTGGGCCAGCGCATCGTCGTCCGCCGCCGGTGCCGGGCCAGCCGGTGCCGGGCCAGCCGGTGCCGGGCCGGCCGCCCGCGGGGCGCGGCGCTCGCGGGCGAGGGCACGGGCGCGCCTGCCCAGCGCCACCAGGTCGCGCGGCCCGATCCGCCACCGCGGGCCGGTGAGCAGCCGGGCCAGCGAGGCCGACGCGGTCGGGTCGTGCAGGACCCGCAGGGTCGCGACCACGTCTGCCACTTCGGGGACGGTGAGCAGCCCGCCCAGGCCGACCACCTCGACACCGATACCGCGGGCCTCGATCGCCGCCCGCAGCGCCGGGAACTGGGACCGCTTGCGGCAGAGCACCGCGATGTCGGCGGCGCGCAGATCCACGTGGCCGGGATCGGGCCACGGGCCGCCGTCCGGGGCCGTGCCGGCCGGCAGGTCCAGCAGCCCCTCGATCTGGGATGCGACCCAGGCCGCCTCGTCCGCCGCGGTCTCCAGCAGGGCGCAGGCCACCCGCCCGCGCCCGGCCCGCCGCGGGGGCGGCACCAGCCGCGGCACCTGCGGCGCCTCCGCCCGCAGCCCCTCCTGCAGCGCGGCGGCCGCATCCAGCACACGCTCGGTGTTGCGGAAGCTGGTGGACAGCTGCCTGACCTGGGCGGGACGGGTGCGGCCACGCCCGCCCGCGCTGGTGCCGCCGCGGCCTGCCGCCCGGCCGGCGGTCACGCTCCCGCCGGCCGCCCCGCCGCTGACCGCCCTGCCGCTGACCGCCCTGCCGCTGACCACGGGGAAGTCGGCGACAAAACGGCGCAGGTTGCCGGCGCTGGCGCCACGCCAGCCGTAGATCGACTGGCAGGGGTCGCCGACCGCGGTGACCGGGTGGCCGCCGCCGAACAGCGCCTGCAGCAGCACCAGCTGGGCGTGGCTGGTGTCCTGGTACTCGTCGAGCAGCACGACCTGGTAGCGGGCGCGCTCGATCGCGCCCACCTGGGGGTGGCGGGTGGCGATCCGCGCCGCCAGCGCCACCTGGTCGCCGTAGTCGATCACTTCCCGCGCCGCCTTGGCCTGCGCGTAGGCGGCCACCATCGGCAGCAGCTGCTCCCGGGTGCGCTGGCAGGCGGCGATCCGGCGGACCCTGGCCGGCACCTTGCCCCGGAGAGCCTGGCAGGCCGCGTCCAGCCATTGCCCGGCCCGCTGGACGTCCCCCGGGGTGCGCAGGTGCTCGGCGAGCTCGGCGGCCAGGTCGAGCACGGCCGCGGTCACCCATTGCGGGGCGCGGTCGACCGCGTCCATCGGGCCGCCGTAGCTGGCGACCACCCGGGCCGCGATCTGCCAGGCCACCGCCGGGGTGATGAGGCGCAGCGACGGCTCCAGCGCCTCCCGCAGCGCGTGGTCGGCGACGAGCCGGGCGGCGTAGGCGTGATAGGTGGACACCACCGGCTCGCCGTCCAGTGCCTCGTCGGCGGCTGGGGGCCCGCCCCGCGGGCGCCCGTCACCCGGCGGTGCGGCCGGCCGGGGCAGCTGGGCCGGCCCGGCAGGTTCCGTTCTGCCGATGGCGAGGCCCGCCCGCCGCAGACCGGTCAGCCTGGCGCGGACCCGCTGCCCGAGCTCGGCGGCGGCCTTGCGGGTGAAGGTGAGTCCGAGCACCCGCTCCGGCGTGACCATGCCGTTGGCGACCAGCCAGACCAGCCGGGCGGCCATGGTCTCGCTCTTGCCCGAGCCAGCCCCGGCGATCACGGCCAGCGGCTCCAGCGGGGCGGCGATCACGGCCGCCTGCTCGCCGGTCGGCTCCGGCAGGCCGAGCAGCACGGCCAGCTGGGCGGGGCTGTAGGTGACCCGGCCGGTCACGGGGTCACCTGCTCTCCCGACACGTGTGCCGGGCAGCTGGCGGCGACCGGGCAGTGGCGGCAGCCCGGGTTCACCTGGGCCTTGAACAGCGGTCCCGACATGCCCGTGGCCACGGTCTCGACCAGGTCCCGCGCCCAGCCCGGCTCCGGGTCCCCGGCCAGCGAGCGCTGCGGCTGCACCCGGACCCGCGCGGCCAGGCTGGCCTTGCCGACCTGGACGAGCTCCGCGCCGCCGGGCTCGGTGAGGCCGAGCTGCTCGAACGCGCCGAGCATGACCGCGAGCTGGTACACCCCGAGCTGGGGGTGCCGGTCCAGGTCGGTGCCGGGCACCGGGGCCGAGCTCGTTTTCAGGTCGACCACGACCGCCCGGCCGTCTTCGTCGCGCTCCAGCCGGTCCACCCGGCCGGTGATCTCCACCGCGCCCACCTGGGCGCGCACGCTCTCCTCGTAGGCGACCAGCTCCCGCGGGTTGTCCCGGTGCCAGGCGAGGAATTTGCGCACCATCTGGTGGGCCGCCTCCCGCTGCTTCTCGCTGTACCAGGCGCTGCCGAAGTCCAGGTGGTGCCAGACCTCGTCGATCCGCTCCCCGATCACCGCGTCGGTGGCGCCCTCGGCGGCGAGCACGGCGGCGGCGTGGATGACGATGCCGAAGTGGCGGACCACATCCACCGACCCGGCGCCGGCCGCGGTCTCCAGCAGCCAGCGCAGCCCGCAGCGGGTGAACGACTCGACCTGCGACGGCGAGACCTTGATCAGCGCGTCGCCGGGTGGCTGGGCGGTGAGCGGGACCGGGACCGGGGCGGTCAGCGGCCCGGGATCGGACAGCGTGGTCAGCTGGTACCAGTGGCCGGGGTCGGCGCCGCGGACGCCGGCCTGCGCCAGCCGGGCCAGCTGGGTGGCCGCGGCCTGCCGCAGCGCGGGCGACCGCGTCCGGTCGGCGGCGGCCCGCCGCAGGTCGGCGGTGAGCGCGGGCAGCGAAAGCCAGCGCAGGTCCGACCCGGACACGTGCTCGATCCCTATCTCGTCGCCGGCCAGCTCGGCGAGGAAGCGGGACGGGCGCTCGTCGCTGTCCTCCCCGCCCGCGGCGGTCACCACCAGCGCCCGCCGGGCGCGGGTCGCCGCGACGTAGAACAGCCGGCGCTCC
>Ga0335079_10003026_pt1 | contig 19395 bp, 15 predicted proteins | sample Lox_Sample_33_FD_206719 | JGI IMG/M metagenome (GOLD analysis project Ga0335079, IMG submission 206719) | Soil microbial communities from Loxahatchee National Wildlife Refuge, Florida, United States - Lox_Sample_3.3 | ecosystem: Environmental > Terrestrial > Soil > Wetlands | place: USA... | reverse complement strand
AAGGCGTCACCAACTTCGACACCATCTCGCGTCACGCCGGCCGCGTGCGTCCGGGCACGATGCACACGAGCGGCGGCGGCTCACTCGGCTGGGGCAGTGGTGCGGCCATCGGCGCAAAGCTTGCCTGTCCCGACAGGCTCATCGCCTGTCTGACCGGCGACGGCTCGTACATGTTCTCGATACCGGCGACGGCGCACTGGATGGCCAAGCGCTACGAGACGCCGTTCCTGCAGGTCATCTACAACAACCAGGGCTGGCGCGCGCCGAAGTTCTCGACCTTGGGCGTGCACCCGGACGGCTATGCGAGTCGCGCGAAGGAGATTGGCGTCGCGTTCGATCCGCCACCGGACTACGCCGGCATTGCCGCTGCTGCGGGCGGGGCGCTGGCCATCACGATCCGCAAGCCCGAGGAAGTGATGCCGGCGCTCAAGCGCGCGGTCGCGACGGTACGCGAGGAGCGGCGCTGCGCGGTCATCGACGCCTGGCTCGCGCACCTGTGAGGTCCGCGAGCGCGGGCGCCGGCGCTTAGAGCGAGAACACCCGCTCGGCGTTGCTCTGGAACAGCGCCTTCTTGTCCGCGGCGCTGATCGGCACGTTGTCGGTGGCGATGACTTCATCGGCCGAGAACTGATACGGATAGTCCATCGCGTACATGACGCGATCGACCCCGAGCACCTGCTGCGCAAACTGAATCGCCGGCGCCCAGGCGACGCCGCTCGTGGTGATGTAGATGTTCTCGCGCAGGTAATCGCCCGGGAGCTTCTTGTTCGGTTTCCAGTTCGGGTAGCGCTTCGAGTTGAGCGTGGCGCGATACATGTAGTCCAGGCGATACAGCCAGAACGGCAGCGCCTCGCCCATGTGACCGATCACGATCCGAAGTTTCGGGAAGCGATCGAATACACCCGCCACGATGAGGCGCAGGATGTGCAGTCCCGTCTCAACGCCGAAGCCATAGATGGCGCCATCGAGGCCGGCCTCGAGGAAAGGCTGGATCATGTTGTCGGGCGCGGTGTTGGGGTGGATGTAGATTGGCGCGTTGAAGGCTTCGGCGGCGGCGAATATATCCCAGAACTTCTCCTTGTCCAGGTACTCGCCGTAGACGTGAGAGTTGATGACGATGCCCTTCAGCCCGAGCGAGCGCATGCCGCGCTCGATCTCCCTGGCCGCGGCTTTCGGATCCTGCGGCGCCACCGCCGCAAGTCCCGCGAAGCGGTCCGGCCACTTGCGCACCGCCTCGGCGAGCTGATCGTTGCTCGAGCGTGCGAGCGAGGTGCCGGTCGCAGGGTCAAAGACCTGCACGCCGGGAGAGGTGAGCAGCAGCAGCTGCTTGTCGATGCCGGTCGCATCCATGTCCGCGATGCGCCGCTCATCGAGCCACTGGATCTTCTCGATGATCTGCGTGGCGCGGGCGCTGGAGCTGCCGAGGTAGAAGGCCCACATGGAGTTGAAGCCGATGCTGTTCACGCTCTTCTTCGCGAGCGCCTCGCGGTACATGCGGAACATCTCGGGCGGCGCCCACGCCTCCTCGGTCGCGATGCGCTTGTAGCCGGGGGATTTGTTGATGGCGCTCATGGGCTCAAGCCTTTCTTGATTTCGACCACTCCTGGAACGTGCTCTTTTTGGCGGCGAGCTCGGCGAGGAGCGGTGCGGGCTCCCAGTAGTGGCCGTGCAGCGCGTGCAGGCGCTTCATCTCCGCGAGCACGTTCGCAAGGCCGATCGAGTCGGCGTAGAACATCGGCCCGCCGCGAAAGCGCGGGAAGCCGTATCCCGTCGTCCAGATCACATCGATGTCGCCAGAGCGATAGGCAATGCCTTCGGCGAGGATTTTCGCGCCCTCATTGATGAGCGGGTAAACGCAGCGCAGCTGCACTTCCGCATCGCTGATCGAGGCGCGGCGCTTTACGCCGAAGCGTGCCGCCACCTTGGCGATGATCGAGTCGGTCTCGGCATCGTGCAGCGGCGTGCGATCGCCCTTCTCGTAGCGGTAGAAACCGACGCCGGTCTTCTGACCGAGGCGATTCATTCGCGCCATCTCATCAATCGATTCGTTGTAGGGGCTGGGGCGCTGGGCGCGGATGCCGGTGGTCTCACGTGCGCGCAGCGCCACGTCGTTCCCGCCCATGTCGTTCATCTTGAACGGCCCCATCGCGAAGCCGAAATCCTCGATCACACGGTCGACCTGCTCAGGGGTGGCACCCTCCAGCAGCAGTTGATCGGCCTCGCGCACGTAGCCATCGAGCATCATGCGGTTGCCGACGAAGCCGTAGCACACGCCGACCACGACGCCGACTTTGCGCAGGCGCTTGGCGATGGCGAGAGCCGTCGCGAGCGTCTCCTGCGAGGTGTTCCTGCCGCGCACGATCTCGAGCAGCCGCATGATGTTCGCGGGGCTGAAGAAGTGCAGCCCCACGACCTGGGCGGCACGGCCGGAGACGGCCGCGATGGCATCGAGGTCGAGCGTCGAGGTATTGCTCGCGAGGATCGCATCGGCGCGGCACACCTTGCCGAGTGTGCGGAAGATGTCCTGCTTGAGCGCCATGTCCTCGAACACGGCCTCGATCACGAGGTCCACATCGGCCAATGCCGCAAGCTCATTCGCGCCACGCACGAGTGCGGTGCGCTCGGCCTGTTGCGCGGCCGTGATGCGGCCGCGGGCAACGGAACTCTCGTAGGTCTTCTTGATGGAGCTTAAGCCCCGCGCGAGCGCCTCGGCACCGGCATCGATGATCGTGACCTCGAGGCCCGCATCGGCGCAGGCGATCGCGATGCCGCTGCCCATGGTGCCGGCGCCCACGATGCCGACCTTGCGGATATTGCGCGGCTGCACCGACTCCGCCAGGCCCGGGATCTTGGCAACCTCGCGCTCCGCGAAGAACAGGTGGCGCAGGGCCTTCGATTCGAGCGAATCGAGTGTGAGGTTCGCGATCTCGGTCTCGCGATCCAGGCCCTGCTCGAAGGGCAGGGCAATCGCGGCCTGAATCGCCTCGACCGCGTAGTCCGGGGCGCGCTGACCGCGCATCTTCTTGCGCACACCGGCGAGGCTCGACTGGATGAAGGCCTCATCGAAGCCGCTCGTGTCGACCGAAAGCTTCGAGGTGGGCCGGGGTTGCGCGCCCTGGCTGACCAGCTCCTGCGCGTAGGCGATGGCACCGGCACGCAACTCGCCGTCCAGCACACGGTCCACGAGCCCGATCTCTTTCGCCTTCTGCGCGGCCACCGGCGCGGCATTCAGAATGAACTCGAGCGCGGCGCGCGCGCCGATGACGCGCGGCAGGCGCTGGGTGCCGCCCGCTCCGGGAATGATCCCAAGCGTGAGCTCGGGCAGACCGATCTTGGCATCCGGCACGGCGCAGCGGTAATGACAGGCGAGCGCGAACTCGGCGCCCGCACCCAGTGCAGTGCCGTGCAGTCCCACGATCACCGGCTTGGCCGATCCCTCGAAGGCCGCGAACAGGTCGCGGTGCAGGGGCGGGTGCACGCCGGTATCGAATTCCTTCAGATCGGCGCCGGCGATGAAAGTGCGTCCGGCGCACAGCACCAGGATCGCCTTCACGGCGGCATCGCTGCTCGCCGTGCGGAAATGCTGATCCAGGCCTGCGCGTACGCTCTGGGACATCGCGTTCACGGGCGGGTTGTCGATCGTCAGGACCGCAATGGGTCCCTCGCGGCTCAAGGTCACCACGTCAGCCATCGGTATCGCTCTCCCAAGGGTGCAATGCATCGCGGGCAGGCGCGCCCATGATAACGAAGTATATAGTTGCCCGCGGCAATCATAATCACACGAAGCGGGGGGATCATGATCGAACAGTCCGAGCGGCGGCAGCTGCGCTATGCCTGGTACGTCGTGTGCGTGCTGACGCTGTGTTACACACTGTCGTTCATCGACCGCACGATCCTGTCCTTTCTCGTCGGCCCGATCAAACACGACCTGGGCGTGAGCGACACGCGCATCGGCCAGCTGCTGGGCTTTGCCTTCGCCCTGTTCTACACCTTCCTCGGCCTGCCGATGGGCTGGCTCGCCGACCGTTATCACCGCGGCCGCATCATCGCGGCCGGCATCGTGTGCTGGAGCATCATGACCGCGGTGTGCGCGGCCACCACGAGCTATATCGGCCTGTTTCTGGCGCGCATGGGCGTCGGCATCGGCGAGGCGGCTCTCGCGCCCTCGGCGTTCTCCCTGATCGCGGACTATTTCCCCAAGAACCGGCTCTCGCGCGCGCTCAGCCTGTACTCGGTCGGCGTGTTCGGCGGCTCGGGCATCGCGCTTCTGGCCGGCGGACTCATTGTGCATGCGGTGAGCGGCCACCCGCCGGTCACGGTGCCGCTGCTGGGCACGATCGCCTCCTGGCGCCTCACCTTTCTCATCGTGGGTCTTCCCGGCGTGCTGGTAGCCCTCTGGGTATTGCTGCTGCGCGAGCCGGTGCGCAAGGACACGCTGCGCGCCGCCAGCGGAGCCGATGCGAGGCTCTCGCTCGCCGAGATCGTGCGCCACGCGCTGCTGCGCTGGCAGTCGATCATCGGCTTGGGCGTCGGAATGGGACTCATTGCCTTTTGCAACTATGGACTGGGTGCCTGGGCGCCCACGCTGCTGCAACGGCTCTACGGCTGGGGTCCGGGGCGCGCCGGTCCCGTGCTCGGGCTCATCACCGTCGTGTTCGGTTGTCTGGGCCTCGCGGTGGGCGGACTGATGACCGACCGATGGCAGAGCGCGGGCGTGCGCGCCGCCCCCATCCGCACCTGCCTCATCAGCGCGATCGGCGGTGGCATTGCGATCACCGCGGCGCTCGCGAGCGACAGCGTGGGCGCGACGCTCGCGCTCCTTGCGCCGGCCAATTTCTTCCTCGCGCTGCCGACCGGCGCCTCCTATGCGGCAGTGCAGGCGGTGCTGCCGAATCAGGTGCGCGGGCAGGTCTCAGCCGTCTTTCTCTTATGTCTCAACCTGATTGGAGCCGGTCTGGGTCCCTTCTTTCCCGGGTATTTCTCCAATCATCTGTTTCACGATGAGCAGCGGATCGGCTCGGCGATGCTGGTCTCGTTCCTGGGCGCGACGGTGCTCGCGAGCGTGATTTTCGCGGCGATGCGCGGTGCCTACCGCCGCCACCACGCACTCATGCAGCCTTAGGGGCGGGAGCGGGCGACCAGCTTGTTCAGAAGCTTCAGCAGCTGCGCACGCTCGCGCGCGCTCAATGCCGCAGTGGAGCGCACGTCGTTCGCGCGCGCCTCGGCAATGACGCGGGCGAGTTTGCGCGCGGCGCGGGGCGCGACCCACAGGCACACGCCGCGCCCATCGCGCGCCTCGCTGCGCCGCTCGATCCAGCCGCGGCGCACCAGAAGGTCGAGCAGCTTGGTCATATTCGGGCGCTTGATCGAGAGCGCATCGGCGAGCGCCCCCGGGCGGATACCCGGATTGCGGCTCACGGCGACCAGTACCGAGAATGCTCCCGGGTGCAGGCGATGCCGGCGCCACAGGCGGCGGTGAAAGCGCTCGAAGACCTGCAGCTGCGCCATGCGCACCGCGAAGCCGAACTGTCCGGCGAGGACCGACAGGTCGGGAGCATTGCTCGGCATAAGGCTGTAACTTTAAGGTAGTTGGATCTTATAATTATCTCACCGGACGGACTGCAAGCCCATGGCCAAGTACACCACCAACCTGAAGCTCGACGAGCTCGTCGCCATCGACGTGCACACCCATGCCAACATCTCCGGGCGCGCGCCGCGCGATCCGTGCGCGCGCGCGTTCGATGACGCGATGGCGAAGTACTTCCGCTCGGGCAAGCCGCCCACCATCGCCGAGGTGGCGCAGTACTACCGCGAGCGCAAGATGGCCGCGGTGATCTTCACCGTCGATGCGGAATCGGAGGCCGGACACTGGCGCATCGCGAACGAGGAAGTGGCAGAAGTCGCCGCGGAGAACAACGATGTGCTCATTCCGTTCGCCAGCATCGACCCGGCGCGCGGCAAGATGGGCGTGCGCGAGGCGCGGCGCCTGATCGAGGAATACGGCGTGCGCGGCTTCAAATTTCATCCCTCGATGCAGGGTTTCTATCCGAACGAGACGCGCGTGTATCCGCTCTACGAGGAGATCGCGGGCGCGGGGCTGCCGGCCCTGTTTCATACCGGTCAGACCGGAGTCGGCGCGGGTCTGCCTGGCGGCATGGGCGTGAAGCTCAAGTACTCCAACCCGATCTATCTGGATGATGTGGCGGCGGACTTTCCCAACCTGACGATCATCATGGCGCACCCCTCGTTCCCGTGGCAGGACGAGGCGCTGTCCATCGCGACGCACAAGCCGAACACCTACATCGATCTTTCCGGTTGGTCACCGAAGTATTTCCCGGCGAATCTCGTGCAGTACGCCAATTCGATCATCAAGGACCGCGTGGTATTCGGCTCGGACTATCCGGCGCTGACGCCGGATCGCTGGATCGCAGATTTTGAAAAATTGCCCATCAAGCCCGAGGTGCGCCCGCTCATTCTCAAAGAGAATGCGATCAAGCTGCTGAAGCTCGCCGCGTAGCGCTTGGGGCCCCGGCCGTTGTATCCTGCAGCGTTTGCCGCACCGCGCTTGAGCGCAGGCGGCCCCACTTTTCATATGTCTCGCCCGCCATTTCAGGGATAACCCGAGGGCGCGGGGCGGGGCCGTCAGTCACTACGAGGAAGAGGTATGAGCAAGCAAAGTCTGGAGAGTCTGCTACAGGGCGGCGGGAACACCGTGAAGATGCTGCGCAACTCGCAGCTCGGCGCCTACGTGTACCCGGTCGTTCCGAGCGAGTTCAGCAACTGGCGCGATGAGCAGCGCGCGTGGCGCGAGTCCGCGGTGCTGTTCGATCAAACGCACCACATGGCCGAGTTCACGATCAAAGGTCCCGATGCGCTGAAGCTCTGCTCCTACCTCACGATCAACAGCTTCAACAATTTCACGCCCAACAAGGCCAAGCAGATGGTGCCGGTGAGCTATGACGGCTACGTCATCGGCGACGGCATTCTGTTCTACCTCGCCCCGAACGAGCTGGTGTTCGTCGGCCGCGCGCCCACGGTGAACTGGCTGCAGTTCCATGCCGAGACCGGCAACTTCAAGGTCGAGACGATTCGCGATGACCGCTCGCCCTCGCATCCGCGCGGCAAGGCCGTCACGCGCCGTCACTATCGCTTCCAGGTGCAGGGACCGAACGCCGCCAAGGTGCTCGAGAAGCTGAACGGCGGTCCGATCCCGGACGTGAAGTTCTTCACCATGGACGCGATCACCATCAAGGGCCGCAAGGTCCGCGCACTGCGCCACGGCATGGCCGGCGCACCCGGACTTGAGATCTGGGGTCCGTACGCCGAGTACGACGAAATTCGCGACGCCATCGTCGAGGCGGGCAAGGACTTAGGGCTCGTGCAGGTCGGCTCACGCGCCTACGCGAGCAACACGCTCGAGTCGGGCTGGATTCCCTCGCCGCTCCCGGCGGTGTATTCCGGCGAGAAGATGAAGAAGTACCGCGAATGGCTGCCGGCGGCGGGCTACGAAGGCACCGGCTCCATCAGCGGCAGCTTCGTCTCCGACAAGATCGAGGACTACTACACCGATCCGTACGAGCTGGGCTACGGCCCGTTCGTGAAGTTTGATCACGACTTCATCGGCCGCGAGGCCCTCGAGAAGAAGGCCAATCAGCCGCACCGCAAGAAGGTCACCTTCGCGTGGAACGGCGAGGACATGGCGAAGATCTACGGCTCGCTCTTCGTGCCGGGTGCCGAGCACTACAAGTTCTTCGATCTGCCGATCGCGAACTACGGCTCCTCCTCCTTCGACAAGGTGTCGATGGGCGGCAAGGTCGTCGGCTTCTCGATGTTCGGCGGCTACAGCTACAACGAGCGCACGGCCCTCTCGCTGGGCATCGTCGACCCGAACATCAACATCGGCGACGTGCTCACGCTTACCTGGGGTGAGGAGGGTGGCGGCACCAGGAAGACCACCGTCGAGCGCCACAAGCAGCTCGATGTGCGGGTCCGCGTCTCACCGGTGCCCTATGCGAGCACGGTGCGTGAGAGCTACCACGAGGGCTGGCGCACTCGCACCGCCTGAGCGGCGGCGACGGGCTGTTGCGCCCGTTGAATGCAGCGTCGATTCCGCGCCCGCCGGCCTCAAAAGACCGGCGGGCGCGGTCGTTTTGGGGTCTCAAAAAAGCTCGCTCGAGGCGTTCGCGACGGGGCTTGCGCCGGCGGCAATGATCGCGGCGCTCGCGCGCGCCCGCGGCAGGATGTGAGCGGCATAGAAGGCGGCGTCCGCAAGGATTGCGCGTGACAGCGGATCCTTGGGCCGCGCCACCGCAGTGTGCGCACTCAAGGCCCATTGCCAGGCACCGGCAGTTACGGCAAGCCACTGCAGGAACGGATAGGCCACGCTGCCGGTGAGGTCGCGTTCACTCGCGCGCAGCTGCATCAAATGGCTCGCGGCGGTGGTGAGCGCGGCGCATTCCAGCGGCAGCTGCTCGCGCAGCGGGCGCAACGCCGGCTCATCGGCGGGCAGGACCGCGGCCGCCTGCCGCATCTGCTCGAGCCAGTCACCGAGCGCCGCGCCGCCGTCGCCGAAGACCTTGCGGTTCAGGAGGTCCTGCGCCTGGATGTAGTTCGTGCCCTCGAAGATCGGGCCGATGCGGGCGTCGCGGTAGAGCTGCGAGACTTCGCACTCCGCCATGTAGCCCATGCCGCCGTAGATCTGCACGGCGAGCGAGCTCGCCTCGACGGCGATATCCGAGCACCAGGCTTTGACGATGGGTGTGAGGAGTCCCAGCCGCAACGTCGCCTGAGTCCGTGCGTCGGCACTCGCCTGCTCAGACTGTGCGACATCGATCAGTCCCGCCGCCGTGTAGGCGAGCGTACGCGCCGCCTGCGTGAGCGTTGCGATCGTGAGCAGCATGCGGCGCACATCCGCATGCGCGATGAGTGTGGCGGGCACACCGCTCGCATCCCGGCCCTGGCGCCGCTCGCGTGCGTAACTCAGCGCGAGCTGGCGTGAGCGCTCGGCCACGCCGCACGAGTGCAGGCCGACGCCCAGGCGCATGTGATTCATCATGGTGAACATGCACGCCAGGCCCGCATGCAGCTCGCCCACGAGCCAGCCGCGCGCGCCGCCGTGCTCTCCTAAGGTGAGCGCGCAGGTCGGGCTCGCGCGGATGCCGAGTTTGTGCTCGAGCGAGATGACGCGGATGTCATTGCGCGCGGACTCGCCTCTCGCCCCGGGCAGCAGCTTCGGCACCACAAAAAGCGACAGGCCACGGCTGCCCGCCGGCGCCCCGGGCGTGCGCGCGAGCACCAGGTGCACGATGTTCGCCGTCAGATCGTGCTCGGCCCAGGAGATGAAGATCTTGCGCCCCGTGAGACGCCAGGCGTCCCCGTCGGGTACGGCGCTCGTCGTCACGGTGGACAGATCCGAGCCCGCCTGCGGCTCGGTCAGCGCCATCGAGGCAGCCGACTCCCCGCTCACCAGGGGCAGCAGGTAGCGCTCGCGCAATGCGGGTGAGGCGTGCAGGCGCAGCGCCTCGATCGCCCCGACCGCCACTTCCGGACACATCGCGAAGGCGAGATTGGCGCCGCCCCACATCTCGGTGGTGGCGGCGGCGAGCAGCAGCGGCAATCCCTGTCCGCCAAATTCGCTGGGTGCGGCGAGCGCCGTCCAGCCATCTTCACAGAAGCGCTGATACGCACTCGCAAATCCCGGCGCCGTCTGCACCCGGCCGTCGGCGGCGAGCTTCGCGCCGAATTCATCGCCGGTGCGGTTCAAAGGCGAGAGCAGCTCGCCGGCGATGCGGGCGGCACCCTCGAGCACCGCTTGCGAATAATCCTGCAGCGCTTCGGCGGGGCCCGGCAGCGCGGCAAGACCCGAGGCCTGCGCGGCCTGCTCGAGCGCCAGTCGCATCCACGGGAGCGGGGCTTCGTACGGCATCCGAGCTATATTAATCGCACCCTGCAGGAGCACTCCCATGAAAGTGAAGGCGGCAGTCTCATTCGCGGCCGGCAAGCCTCTGGAGATCACTACGGTGGATCTCGATGGTCCGCGCGCCGGTGAAGTGCTGGTGGAGATCAAGGCTTCGGGTGTGTGCCACACCGATGAGTTCACGCGCTCGGGCGCCGATCCGGAAGGATTGTTTCCCGTAATCTTCGGGCACGAGGGCGCCGGCATCGTCGTCGACGTGGGGGTCGGCGTGACCTCGGTGAAGAAGGGCGATCACGTGATCCCGCTCTACACACCCGAATGCCGCCAGTGCAAATCCTGCCTGTCTCGCAAGACGAACCTTTGCACGGCGATCCGCGCCACGCAGGGCAAGGGCGTGATGCCCGATGGCACCAGCCGCTTCTCGCTCGGCAAGGAGATGGTGCATCACTACATGGGCTGCTCGACGTTCTCCAACTACACGGTGCTGCCGGAGATCGCGCTCGCGAAGATCCGCGAGGACGCGCCGTTTGAGAAGGTCTGCTACATCGGCTGCGGCGTCACGACGGGGATCGGCGCGGTGATCAACACGGCGCGAGTGGAGCCGGGCGCCAATGTCGTCGTGTTCGGTTTAGGGGGCATCGGCCTCAACGTGATCCAGGGCGCCCGCATGGCCGGCGCCAACAAGATCATCGGCGTCGACATCAACCCCAAGCGCAAAGTGCTCGCCGAGAAGTTCGGCATGACTCACTTCGTGAACCCGAAAGAAGTGGGCGGGGATCTGGTGGCGCACCTCGTGGCGCTGACCGATGGCGGGGCGGACTACAGCTTCGAGTGCGTCGGCAACGTCGAGCTCATGCGTCAGGCGCTCGAGTGTTGCCACCGCGGCTGGGGCGTGTCCGTCATCATCGGCGTCGCCGGCGCAGGCCAGGAGATCAAGACACGGCCGTTTCAGCTGGTGACCGGGCGCGTGTGGAAGGGCACGGCGTTCGGCGGGGCGCGCGGCCGCACGGATGTGCCGAAGATCGTCGACTGGTACATGGATAAGCGCATCCGCATCGATGAGCTCATCACGCACGTGATGCCGATCGAGAAGATCAACGATGCGTTCGAGCTCATGCACCAGGGCGAGTCGATCCGCAGCGTCGTCACGTTCTAAAGCTCGCGTGCGACCTCGATAAAGAGCGAACGCAGCCAGGCGTGGCCCGGATCGGGCTCATTGCGCTTGTGCCAGAGCAGCACCTCGTGGCTGTCGAGCACGTCGAAGGGCAGCGCCAGCGTCTTGATCGGCAGGATCGGTGTGACGAGCGTGGCGATACGCTCGGGCAGCGTCGCCGCAAGCGGGGTTCCCGGCAGCATGAACGGCAGCTCGAGCAGGCTCTGCGCACTCGCGCGCACGTCGAGATCCATGTTGAGCAGCCGGCGCACGAGCTCCTCGACCGGAGCCGTGTGACCGTTCGGCCGCGCGAACACGTGCGCTAAGGCCTGATACTGCTCGAGCGTGAGCTCCTCGCCCACGCTCGGATGATCGCGCGCCACCGCACACACCCAGCGCACGGGCCGCAGCTCGATGGAGCGCAGCGTCTCGGGAAAATTACGCAGGCCGTACAGGCGCAGGATGTCCAGGCACAGGCACAGGTCGGCATCGCCGTATTCCAGGCGCGTGAGACTGGTCTGTGAGATCTGCTCGATGTGGCACTGGATGCCCGGGGCTTCCCGCGCCAGGCGCTTCATGACCGCCGGCACGACGCGCGGGGCGGCTTCATCGGTCACGATCACCGTGAACGTCCGCCGCAGCGTCGCCGGATCGAAGGTGACCTGGGTGCCGAGCGTCGCCTGGATCCGCAAGAGCGCCTCTCGCACCGGCTCCACCAGCGACAGCCCGCGCGGGGTCAGCTCCATGTCGCGGCCGACGCGCACCAGGAGCGGGTCATCGAAGTAATCGCGCAACTTCTGCAGTGCAGCGCTCATCGCGGGCTGGGAGACGTACACCCGCTCGGCTGCCCGGGTGACGTTCTTTTCGTGCAGCAGCGCATCGAGTGCTATGAGCAGATTGAGGTCGAAGCGATTGAGCTGCATGACGTTATTTTCGCCGCCGGAGACCGAAAAGGCGGCCCTATTGGACCCGAACGGGGACAATTCGCAAAATTGCTTGTCGGGACAGGGTGTTAGCCGCTAATTTGACGGGCTAGCCATGCCCAAGTGCCCCTCAACTCCGCGCCCCGTCCACAGGGTGGTCACACCATGAGCGTCGAGGTGAAAGTCGAGCGCTGGGTGAAGGGCGAGATCACGCGCACCACCGATCAGGTCGCCGAAGAGCAGCCGGTCGCGCTGCAATACCACGGGGTGCCCCATGTGGTCATGCTCGCGACCCCCTCGGACCTCGAGGATCTGGCCTACGGATTTACGCTGAGCGAGGAGCTCGTGGACAGCGCCGCCGAGATCCGCGGCGTCGATGTGACGAAGGGCCCGGAAGCGGCCGAGGTGAGCATCTCGATCGCCTGGGAGCGCTTTCCGGAGCTGCTGCGGCGCCGGCGCAATCTCACCGGCCGCACGGGCTGCGGGCTCTGTGGTGCGGAGACGCTCGCGCAGGCGGTGCGCGGGCACCGCGAGGTCAAGACGGGCCCGCAGGTGAGCATCGCGCAGCTGCACGCCGCGATTGTGCAGATCGAGTCCCTGCAGCCCATGAACGCCGCCACCGGCAGTGTGCATGCCGCGGCCTGGGTCCTGCCCGGGAAGGGGATCTGGGCCGTGCGCGAGGATGTCGGCCGGCATAACGCGCTCGATAAGATGATCGGCGCGATCGTGCGGGCGGGACGGGGCTTCGATGAGGGCTTCATGCTGGTGACGAGCCGCGCCAGCTTCGAGATGGTGCAGAAGGCGACCGCCGTGGGCATCGGCTTCATGGCTGCGCTCTCGGCGCCCACGGCCTTTGCCATCCGGGATGCGGAGCGCAGTGGCCTCACGCTGGTGGCCTTTGCCCGCCGCGAGCGGCATGTGGTGTACGCTCACGGGCATCGGCTGACGCCTTAAGGCCACTGGCAGGCATAGCGGTGGCAAATAACTCCTATCGTTTCTATCTATTTGCCGGCCCGAGTGGCCAGGGGCTAGGTTGCGCGGCTACCGTCGTGACCTCAAACCGCACGGAACACCTATGAATCTCGCTGATCATTCAGCGGCCGCAGGGAGCAGGCCGGGCGATACCGAGCACTCCGTCGCGGGTACGGATTCCCCGCCGTTTCGGTTCTACGACAATCGTCAGAAGTACCTGGCGTTCGTCAACACCTGCAACGAGAAGTCTGCGGTCGCGCGCCGTGCGATCCAGGAGCTCACGCACCTGCGGCCGACGCCCCCCGCGGTGCGCCTGTTCGATGCCGGGATGGGGGATGCGACGGTGCTGTCGCGCCTGATGCGCGGTACGCATCACCTGTTTCCCACCGTGCCGATGTCCATCGTTGCCAAAGAGATCTCGCTCGAGGATGTGCGGCTGGGCCTGGATAAAATGCCCGACCGCTTTCAGGAGCATCCGGCGACAGTGCTGGTGCTCACGAACCTCAACTACGCCGAGGCGCCGCGCCTGATGCCGCGCGATGCGGCGCTCTCCGCCGCGCTCAACTGGCAGGAAGTGCGCCTCACGGGCAACTCGGCGCATGAGTACGCCGAGCAGATCGAGGAGCTGGGTCCGACGCTCGCCTATGGCTGGCAGACCAAGCCCAGCCCCAAGAGCGGCAACCCGATCTTCGTGCGCCCCTCGGTGCTCGTGGTCTATCGCGAAGACCACAAGTTTCTCCTGGACGGCGTGATCCCCAAGCCGGGCCGCATCTTCGAGAACTACGACCTCATCATCGCTTCCCAGCCCTGGCGCGCGCGCATGAGCGCAGAATTCAAGGCGCAGCGCGTGCTGGCGCCGCTCGCCCGCTCGCTCGCTCCGGGCGGGCGGCTGCTCGCGATCCAGTCCGCGGGCAAGGACCCGGCGCTCGAGATCATCCAGAAGCTGTGGCCGCAGGAGAGTCCCTTTGCGGTCGATCGGCATCAGCTGCTCGGGGCGCTGAAGAACGAGCTGGGGCGCGATGCGCGCGACTACTCGCTCACGGCGCTGCCCGATGACAAGGCGATCTTCCGCTACGAGATGCATACCTTGCCGTCCGAGATCGGCGATCGCATCGGCACCTCGACGCTGTTTGCCGCCTGGAATGCCGCGATCTACGTCAATCAGATCGAGGACGAGCGGCTCGACTCGGTGGTGCAGAACGGCGCCTACCTCGATGCCACCCAGCAGGTTCTGCAGAAATACGGCGGGCTGTGGTTCAACGACGAGACCTTCGTCGTCAGCCGCCGGCGTGTCTGACTCAGTTAAGGATTCCCCGTCATGAATGCACAGATGACCTCGCTTGCCGCGACCGGATCGCTCCCGGACCTGAAGCGCACGATCACGGAATTCGCGCGCGCGGCGTCCGCCGAGATCTCGACCCACGACGAGGGCATCCTCCCCGACCTCGCCAACGTCCTGCCGCGCGGCACGATGATCTACGTCGCACATACGCCGAAGGCGCAGGTCACCGACGTGGTGCGCGTGGCGGCGAAGTGCGTGACGCTCGGCTTTCGCGCCTGCCCGCACATCGTCGCGCGCCGTATCTCGAGCCCCCAGCTGCTGCGCGAGGCGCTGCGCACCGCGCGCGACGGCGGCGTCGAGCAGGTGCTGCTGGTGGCCGGAGACCTGACGCCGCCGGCCGGTGAGTTCACGAGCACGCTCGAGATTCTCGACAGCGGCGCCATCACCGACGCCGGCATCAAGAACGTGGGCGTCGCCGGCCATCCGGAAGGTCATCCGGTCGTGGGTGCCGAGGTGCTCTGGAGCGCACTCGCGCGCAAGCAGGCGTTCGCCGAGCGCACGGGTGTGCGCGTTCACATCGTCACGCAGTTCGGCTTCAACCCCGAGGCGGTGGCCAGCTGGGACCGCGAGCTCACCAATCACGGCATCAAACTGCCGGTGCATGTCGGTATGGCGGGACCTACCCCGCTGCCGAAGCTGATCAAGTTCGCTGTCCAATGCGGCATCGGTGCCTCCTTCGGCTCGCTCATGAAGAACATGAGCGCACTCGGGGGACTCACCGGCTTCGCCGGCACGCCCGAGCAGATGCTGACGGGCCTGGTGCGCGTGCGCGCGGGGCTTGAGTCCTCCCATATCGTGCAGCCGCACTTGTATGCATTCGGTGGGGTGATGGCGACGGCGCGCTGGCTGCGCGCGGTCATCGATGGGCGCTTCGAGCTCGATGCCGAAGGCCACAAATTCAGCGTGGAAAGCTAGGAGCCCAGTCCGTGACCCATGCGCGTCATGCCCTGATCTGCGGCTCGCTGGCCTTCGACAGCATCATGGTGTTCGAAGGGCGCTTCAAGGATCACATCCTGCCCGATCAGATCCATGTGCTGAACGTGTCGTTCCTGGTGCCGCAGCTGCGGCGCGAGTTCGGCGGCTGCTCCGGCAACATTGCCTACAATTTGAAGCTCCTGGGCGATTCGGGCCTGCCGATGGCGACGGCGGGCACGGACTTCGCCCCCTATGCCGAGTGGATGCGCCGCCAGGGTGTGGCGCAGGACCACGTCCGCATTGTCGACGGCACGCACACCGCGCAGGCCTTCATCACGACCGATCTCGATGACAATCAGATCACGGCCTTTCATCCGGGCGCGATGCAGCAGGCGCATTTGAATCGTGTGACGGATGCGAAGGACGTAGCTCTCGGCATCATCGCGCCCGACGGGCGCGACGGCATGATCCAGCATGCGGCGCAGTTTGCCGCGGCGAAGATCCCGTTCATCTTCGATCCGGGTCAGGGACTGCCGATGTTCGACGGTGCGGATCTGCGCGCCTTCATCGAGCAGGCGAGCTGGGTCGCGGTGAACGATTACGAGTGGCAGCTGATGCAGCAGCGCACCGGCTGGACCGCCGCCGATGTGACGCAGCGCGTGAAGGCGCTCATCGTCACCCGCGGCGCGCAGGGCTCGAGCATCTACGTGCCCGGACACGAGTACCGCATCGCCTGCGCCCGCGCGCGCGCGGTGGTCGATCCGACCGGCTGCGGCGATGCGTATCGCGCAGGCCTCATGCACGGCCTGCTGCACGGCCTCGACTGGGAGACCACGGGACGCATCGCCTCGCTCCTGGGCGCGATCAAGATCGAGGTCCGCGGCACTCAGAATCACCGCTTCACGATGCCGGAGTTCGCGCAGCGCTTCCGCGAGAACTTCGGCGTAGCACTCGCCGGGCCGGCAGCGGCTGCGGCGGGCGCACCCGCGGCGCGGCGCGCGGCACCCTAAGGCATCCATCCGAAAGTCCACGACACAAGGTCAACGACACATGGCGAATAACTTCCTGTTCACCTCCGAGTCCGTCTCCGAAGGCCACCCGGACAAGATGGCGGACGCCATCTCCGACACGATCGTCGATGCGGTCCTGGCGCAGGACAAGCGCGCCCGCATCGCCGTGGAGTCTCTGGTGAAGACCGGTGTGGCGATCGTCGCGGGCGAGCTCACCACGAGCGCCGCCGTCGAGTTCGAGGCGCTCATCAGAAAGACGATCCTCGACATCGGCTACGACTCCTCCGAGATGGGTTACGACGGCGCGAGCGTCGGCGTGATCAACATCATCGGCAAACAGTCGCCGGATATCGCGCAGGGCGTGGACCGCAAGGACGAGAAGAAGCAGGGCGCGGGCGATCAGGGTCTGATGTTCGGCTATGCGACCAATGAGACCGACGTGCTCATGCCGGCACCGATCACGCTCGCGCATCGCCTCGTCAAGCGCCAGGCCGATGTCCGAAAGCGCGGCAAGCTCCCCTGGCTGCGTCCCGATGCGAAGAGCCAGGTGACGCTGCGCTATGAGGATGATGTGCCGGTGGGCCTCGAGGCCGTGGTGCTCTCCACGCAGCACAGCCCGGATGTCTCCACCAAGACGCTGCGCGAGGCCGTGTACGAGGAGATCTTAAAGCCCGTGCTGCCGGCCAAGTGGATCGACAAGCGCACCAAGTACCACATCAATCCGACCGGCCGCTTCGTCGTGGGCGGCCCGGTGGGCGACTGCGGCCTGACCGGCCGCAAGATCATCGTCGACACCTACGGCGGCTTCGCCCGCCACGGCGGCGGTGCGTTCTCCGGCAAGGATCCCTCCAAGGTCGACCGCTCGGCCGCCTATGCCGCGCGCTACGTCGCGAAGAACATCGTGGCCGCAGGACTTGCCGAGCGCTGCGAAGTGCAGGTGTCCTACGCGATCGGCGTCGCCGAGCCCACCTCGATCATGGTCGAGAGCTTCGGCACCAGCCGCCTGTCGCGCGAGCGCCTTACGCAGCTCGTGCGCAAGCACTTCGATCTCACCCCCTATGGACTGCGCGAGATGCTCGATCTGGCGCGCCCGATCTATCAGAAGACTGCCGCCTACGGCCATTTCGGCCGCACTGAGAACGAGTTCACCTGGGAGCGTACCGACAAGGCTCAGGAGCTCGCGGCCGATGTGAAGGGCCAGGTACGGGCCGCCTGAAGGAGCGAACGATGAATGCGAATCTGAAGCCCGTGAAGGGCGCCAAGGAATACAAGGTGGCGGACCTCGCGCTCGCCGACTGGGGCCGGCGTGAGATTGCGATCGCCGAGAGCGAGATGCCCGCTCTCATGGCGATCCGCGAGGAATACGCGGCGCTGCAGCCGCTGCGCGGAGCGCGCATCACCGGCTCGCTCCACATGACGATCCAGACCGCGGTGCTGATCGAGACCCTGAACGCGCTCGGCGCCGAGGTGCGCTGGGCGTCCTGCAACATCTTCTCCACGCAGGATCACGCCGCGGCCGCGATCGCCGCAAGCGGTACGCCGGTGTTCGCCTACAAGGGCGAGACCCTGGAGGAGTACTGGGAGTACAGCCACCGCATCTTCGAGTTTGCGGACGGCAAGGGTCCGAACATGATCCTGGATGACGGCGGGGATGCGACGCTCCTCATGCACCTCGGCGTCAAGGCCGAGAAGGACCCTTCAGCGATCTCCCATCCTGCGAGCGAGGAGGAGAAGTATCTCTTCGCCGCGATCAAGAAGCGGCTGGCCTCGAGCCCCGGCTGGTACTCGCGCATGTCCGCCGAGATCCGCGGCGTGACCGAGGAGACGACCACCGGCGTGCACCGGCTGTATCAGATGGCGAAAGAGAATCGCCTGATGTTCCCAGGGATCAACGTCAATGACTCGGTGACCAAGAGCAAGTTCGACAACCTCTACGGCTGCCGCGAGTCCTTGGTCGACGGTATCAAGCGCGCGACGGATGTGATGGTGGCGGGCAAGGTCGCACTGGTGTGCGGCTACGGCGATGTGGGCAAGGGTTCCGCCCAGGCCCTGCGGGCCCTGTCCGCGCAGGTGTGGGTGACCGAGATCGACCCGATCTGCGCGCTGCAGGCCGCGATGGAAGGCTATCGCGTCGTCACCATGGACTACGCCGCCGACAAGGCCGACATCTTCGTCACGGCGACCGGCAACTTCCATGTGATCACGCACGATCACATGAAGCGCATGAAGGACCAGGCGATCGTCTGCAACATCGGCCACTTCGACAACGAGATCGAAGTCGCTGCGCTCGAGAAGTACACCTGGGAGGAGATCAAGCCCCAGGTCGATCACATCATTTTCCCCGACGGCAAGCGCATCATCCTGCTCGCCAAGGGGCGGCTGGTGAACCTGGGCTGCGGCACGGGCCACCCGAGCTACGTGATGAGCTCCTCGTTCGCGAACCAGACCATCGCGCAGATCGAGCTCTTCACCAACACGGCGAAGTATCCGATCGGCGTGTACACGCTGCCCAAGCACCTCGATGAGAAGGTCGCGCGCCTGCAGCTGAAGAAGCTGAACGCGCAGCTCACACAGCTCACCGATCAGCAGGCCCGCTACATCGGCGTCGCTCTGGAAGGTCCATTCAAAGCCGACCACTACCGCTACTGAGCGCGCCATGACTGCGATCATCATCGACGGCAAGGCCGTCGCGGCCAGCGAGCGCGTCAAAACCACAGCGCGCGCGAAGGAGTTCGCGGCGCGCTATGGCCGGCGGCCCGGGCTTGCCGTGGTGCAGGTGGGCGAGGATCCGGCCTCCACCGTCTACGTGCGCAACAAGCGCCGCTCGAGCGAGGAGAGCGGCATCGAGTCCTTCGCGCACGATCTGCCGGCGAGCACGCCGCAGGCCGAGCTGTTATCGCTCATCGACAAGCTCAACCGCGACCCGCGCGTGGATGGCATTCTGGTGCAGATGCCGCTGCCGAAAGGCATCGACTCCAACCGCATCATCGATGCCATCGATCCCGCCAAGGACGTGGACGGCCTGCATCCCTTCAACGAGGGCCTGCTCACCGTCGGCCGTCCGGGGCTGAGAGCCTGCACGCCCAGCGGCTGCATGCGATTGCTCGCGGAAGTGAAATGCGATCCGGCCGGCAAGCGCGCCGTCGTCGTCGGGCGAAGCATTC
>Ga0335079_10003025_pt1 | contig 19397 bp, 17 predicted proteins | sample Lox_Sample_33_FD_206719 | JGI IMG/M metagenome (GOLD analysis project Ga0335079, IMG submission 206719) | Soil microbial communities from Loxahatchee National Wildlife Refuge, Florida, United States - Lox_Sample_3.3 | ecosystem: Environmental > Terrestrial > Soil > Wetlands | place: USA... | reverse complement strand
GTGCACGGGAGAACTCCCAACGCCTGATTAATCTCAAGCTGGACGTCAACCACATTGACCGCCCCGTCGGAGTTCAGATCGCACGCACTGCTGGCACCGAAAGCAATGCGCGGCGCCGGCAAACCGGGCAACACAATGAGTGCCACACTGATCAGGTACCGGCGCATGCCTCTTCCTGCGGTCTCTTCGATAAAGTAAGGTTGCGCCTTGAGCCGTCATTTTTCAAGGTTGGCTGAGGTTATGGAACTGGTACTTGCCGTACTTGTTAACCGTTTCAGAATCCACGTGACCGGTACTGCTCAAAATCGAGAGGGGGAGTAACGTCAAGTTCGCGGCATGCGGAGTGTGCGGTCATCGGCCACTGCAGCAGGAACAGGACGTGTTGACCGGTGGAGCGCATTGCCTGCCGCAGCGCCTCGGCTTCCTCGGCGTCGTTGAAGTAACACTCGCCGAGAATCCAGGGCTGGCGGTGACCCGCGTTGTGAAGAATCTTTGCAGCCTGTTCAAAGTTCTTCTGCGCCGCGCGATAAAAATGGAGATCCAGCACAGGCGGCTCGCCGTGATTGCCGAACGGGCTGTCGCCGTAAACCGCGCTGACCAGGGGGAGGCGGTCGGCTGCGGGAATGATGGAAAAGCCAACGGTGTCGCGTGTTCCGTACGCGGCGGCGTATTGGTTCCACAGTCGCTGGCAGTATTCGAGGGCGGCATGCTCGCGGGGAAGGGGAATGCCTTCGTTGCCGAGATCAATGCGGTAACGGATCCTGGCGGCAGCGATCAGCGGCCGCAAGTTCCGGATGAGCGCCCAGTTCTCTTCATAATAATCTTCTTGAAATGTGGTCCATCGTGAAGAATCATTCGGGCCTTGAGGAAAGAAGCCCACGATAATTTCCTGAAATCCAGCTTTACGAATCGCACTCAAGAGATTGGTGAGGTTTTGACGGTACCGCGCAGCGAGATCCCCGCCAGTGGAATCAAGCAGTGTGCCGCCGCCCAGACCGCGGCCGAAGAAAATGGGAATGCGCAGCCGTCTTTGCCCGTGGCGATGCATAGCCTCAAGCTGGTGATCGATCTCCACCTTGGCTTTGTCGTAATTGGGAATGACGCCATACGGGCCGCGCTTACAGCCCGGGTCAAGATGATACCAACCGTAATTCGAGCCACCGCGATCGCGGCCGGGCATTGCCGAGCAAAGAAGCAGTGCGAACGCGAGCGCCCTCGACATGCGCTCCTAGTTTGTCAGGAAAACAACCATGCTCGCGCTGGCGCAAATGAGTCTCGCGGGAGCGGGCTCAAATTTTTTGCCGGAGTTCTTGGGCTTGGGGGGCGAACCTTGCATCATCTCCACACGGCCGTACGCGACAGCCCACCGGTCGTACTCTTCGGATCCAAATCGAAAGCTGGCGAGCGCGGTTTGCCGCTTGATGATTTCCAGCTCCTTGTAGACGAGATTGCGATCGACGGACAACCCTTGCGGAGGTTTGGGAGCAGCTTTTGCATCGAAAAACACTGGAATCACGTTGGAAGAGGCCTCTCCAGGCTTCAATCCCTCGCAGGTCTCCTCGCTGATAAACCGGCCCTCTTCGCGATAGGAAAACCGCCCGACGACCGCGACAACTTTGCCCGCATACACCGGCAGATCGCGGATCACGTCGCAGACCCGGACAACCTGCACGGGAGCCTCCGCGGCCCCGAGCGCGGTGTTCCAAAAGAACGCCGCTCGAAGGACACAGATCAAAAGCGTGGGTCTCAAGACGTTTTCGGGGCCGCGGGCTTGGGCGAATTTGGGTGCTCGATCCGAACGTTGATGGCCTCCATTTCTCCGTCGGCGTAGCGTTTGGTTTCCACCGTCACCCGCGCACCCGGCTTGACATCCGCCAGTTTAATCTTCTTATCGCCGTCGAAGTAGTGAGTTTTTCCCGAGCAGATGAATCGCAGCGTGTTGGAGTCGTCTTCCTGAAGCGTGAGCGATTTCTTGTTGACATTCTGAACTACACCTGCAAATGTAGCCGGAGGCACATTCACAGAAGTGCCGCTCCCTGCGGGCGGGGCGCCGCGCATCCGACGGCTTTGCGAGAAACCGGGCAACGCGAGGGCGAGCAGCACCAGCACACTCAGAGCGCAAATCCGAGGGCGGATTTCCATCAGAACCTCCTATCCTTGTAGAGACGGTGGGGCAGGCAGGAAAAGTAACAGCTATTGTTGGCGTATTTGCGCAGCTGCGATGCGGTGAGACAAACTCGACATGGACGCCGCATTGATGTACACTCCCTGCAACGAAGCAGTCAGGCTGGTATGGGTTGCCGTGGCTAAGAAGAGTGACATTCATCCCGCCGATCTTCTCGGCTACAGCCGGCTGGCCGTCGACGCTACTGCAGGAATCACGGCTCTGGTAGAGGCACTGCATCACAATATTGCTCTCGCTCCGGGGCTCCTCGACACGCCTGCCCAGGGGCCGGCCGCCGGCATTGCGGGTCTGGTTTACGAAAGCATCCGCTCAGTAACCGGGTTGGTAAGTAGCGGGATCGAGGCCGCTCTTGCTCCGCTTCCACCCATGCTGGCGGAACGGAGTTCGCCACCCGAACGGCAAGCCGTGCTGGCGGCGCTGAACGGTGTGATGGGTGATTATTTGGCGGCGACTGACAATCCGCTCGCCATTTCCATGCGCTTGCGCCGGCGGGGCAAGCCCTTAACGCTCGAACGGCAGGCCTTGGCGGATGCCATTCCGAAATTGAACGGCAAGCTGGTCGTCCTGGTGCATGGGCTCTGCATGAATGATCTGCAATGGACGCGAAAGGGGCACAACCATGGCGCAGCGCTGGCCCGCGACCTGGGATACACGCCGGTCCATCTGCTCTACAACAGCGGTCTGCACATCTCCACGAACGGGCAGGCCTTAGCCACGTTACTTGAGGCCCTTCTCGATCAATGGCCTGCACCTTTCGAAGAGTTCGTGATCATCGCCCATAGCATGGGAGGCCTGGTGTCACGCAGCGCCTACCACTACGCCGCGGCGGCAGGGCACAAATGGCCGCAGCGCTTGCGCAAGATCGTGTTCCTTGGCACACCGCACCACGGTACGCCGCTCGAGGTTGTGGGCAACTGGGTGAACGGGGCCCTGGATCTAAGCCCTTACACTGCCGCTTTCGCTCGTCTGGCTAACATTCGTAGTGCCGGCATCACCGATCTGCGCTACGGCAATCTACTGGACGATGATTGGTACGGGCGTGACCGCTTCGACCACACGGGAGACCAGCGGCGCCCCATGCCCCTGCCGGAGGGAGCGCATTGTTACGCGATTGCGGCGACCGGGGACAAGACGGGCGGCCTGGAAGACGAGCTTCTCGGAGACGGGATCGTGCCCGTGGAGAGCGCCTTGGGCCGTCATAAGGACCCTGCAATGACCTTGTCATTCACCGAATCCCGGCAGTGGATTGGTCATGACATGAACCACTTTGACCTGCTCAGCAAGCGTGCAGTGTATAAGCAGATCAGGCGATGGATCGATGAGTAGTCATGTCATCTACTGGCGGAAATTCGGCATGCTACGTCAAGGGTACTGTGGATGTCACTTCGCGAAAATCTAGCTCAAGCTTGCCAACAAAGGTCTGGGATGCCGGGCGTGTCCCGGCCAGAGGCCATCGACGGCGCTCTGTGTTATGGCTGGGTTGACGTCCAAGACGCGCCGCTTACCATTTTCCCCTTCAGCAGGCAACATATGGAGCCCCCTCACACCTGGTCCGGCTCCGGATGCGCCCACGGGCCGCGGTAGGGGCGCCGCAAAAGGCGGTTGGCTTCGTCATCATCCTTCACGCTCCCGGTTGCGGGGTCCCAGGTGAACGTGCGGCCTAGCTGCATCGAGAGATTGGCCAGGATGCAGCTCGTGGTCGAAATGTAGCCCTGCTCGATATCGGCCACCGGCTTCGTGCGCGCGTCGATCGCCGCAAGAAAGTCCAGCATGTGATGGCGGACGGCTGGGGCGCAGTGTTTCTCGAGATCCTTTTCGGTCTTGTCTTCCGGATACTGCTCGAGCTCGTAGGTTACGTCGCGGTGGACGCGCTTGCCTCCGTTCTCGGGAATGAAATCGTAGCTATAGACGCTCGTTTTGAGCGTGCCCTTGTCGCCATAAAACGTCGCCGCCCACGGATAGTCCGGGTCCGGCGCCGCGCCCCACGTGCGGTGCTGCCAGACGATGCGCAGATCGGGATACTCAAACGTCGCGGTCTGAGTATCGCTGATGTTGGCCTTGCTCTTCTTGTCTTCGAGGATGCCGCCAGTTGACGAAACGCGCGTGGGCCAGCCGAGATTCATCATCCAGCGCGTCATGTCGAACATGTGGATGCACATGTCGCCCACAATGCCGTTGCCGTATTCCATGAACGCGCGCCAGCCGCGCGGATGCACCAGGCTGTTGTAGGGGCGCATGGGCGCCGGGCCGGTCCACATGTCGTAATCGAGATTGGGTGGCGGATCGGTGTCCGGCGGATTCTCGGTGGCGCGCATGTGGTAGTAGCAGCAGATGTCCACAAACCCGATTTTGCCCAGTTTGCCCGGCCGGATGAATTCGTTCATGGCTTCCACCAGGTGCGGCGTGCTGCGCCGCTGCATGCCCACCTGAACCACGCGGCCATGCTTGCGCGCGGCAGCCACCATCGCCTGGCCTTCGATGATGTCGACGCTGATGGGCTTCTGGACATACACGTCGACGCCACTCTGGACGGCGGCGATCATCGCCAGCGCGTGCCAGTGGTCGGGAGTTGCCACCTCGACGATGTCCAGGTCTTTCTCCCTGAGCATGTCGCGGTAGTCGTGATAGAGGCGCGGCTTCTTCTTGGAGCGCTGGCGCGATGCCACCAGGTCGGCGGCGTCCGCCAGCATTTGTCTGTCGACGTCGCACAGCGAGACGATTTCGACCGGTGCGACCTGAATGAGCCGCAGGATATCGGATTTGCCGTACCATCCACTGCCGATCAGCCCCACACGGCGCGGCTTCTGGTCGGCATAGGGCACGGCTAGCCCTCGGCCCGCGGCAAGCGCCAAACCGGCGCCGGCCGTAAGAAATTGGCGGCGATTCATGGATGGTGCCTCCAAACAGACGTGAAAAGGAAAGTATAGGTCAGGTGTGGAGGCGTTTGGGGGAAGCTCGCTCTACACGCCCCGGCGGTTGCCCCACAGTTCGATGTGCAGGCGTGGGCTGAACCGGAACCCCTGGCGCTTGGCGATTTCGGCGAGCCAGACGCCCCGCTTCTTCAGCTCCGCCGACTCGACGCCTTCGGGCATGAGAATCACCCGGCTGCGGTCGGCTTGAATCCGATCAAGCATCAGCTCCAGCTCGTTGAGATCTTCGGGCTGCGAAACCACGAACTTGAGCTGGTAAGGATACGCCGCCATGAGCCGGCACAAAACATCCGGTTGGAACCGCAATCGTTCGTGCTGGAGCGCCAGACGGCCCTCGGGCGTCGAATTCGCGAGCTTCGGACTGATGCTCATCAAATCGCACGCGACGGGCTCGAATACCGTACCCGCAGTTTCGATGGTGATGTGGAGGCCGCGGGCGCGCAGTTGCTGGGTGAGGGCCACTATGTCAGGAGCGATCATGGGCTCGCCTCCCGTTACTACGACGTGCCGCGCAGGGTGAGCACTCACCTGAGCGAGAATCTCGTCGAGCGAAAGCTCATCGCCTTCTGGCTCCCAGGAGGTGTGCGGCGTGTCGCACCATGCGCAGCGAAGGTTGCAGCCACTGGTCCGTACGAAGACCGACGGCACGCCGATTAGCGAGCCCTCGCCTTGGATCGAATAGAAGATTTCGGCGATTTTCATGTAACGTCAGGTGCCAGGTTTTAGGTGTTAGGTGCTAGGGTTCCGAAAGTCCACGAAATCTGCCCTAAAACCTAACACCTAGAACCTCAAAGGATCCTTCACTCCCGCTTCTTCAAATCCCTTGCGGCGCAGCAGGCAGGAATCGCACTGGCCGCAGGGCCGCCCGGCTTCGTCGGGATCGTAGCAACTGTGCGTCAGGCTGAAATCCAGGCCCAACTGCGCACCCAGTTTCACGATCTCAGCTTTCGACAGGCGAATCAACGGGGTGTGGATTCTCAGGCGCATGCGGCCCTCCACGCCGGCCTTGGTCGCGAGATCGGCCATGTGCTTGTAGGCTTCGATGAATTCGGGGCGGCAATCGGGGTAGCCGGAGTAATCCAGCGCATTCACGCCGATGAAAATGTCGGAGGAGCCCAGCACTTCGGCCCACGCCAGCGCCAGCGAAAGAAACACGGTATTGCGCGCGGGCACGTACGTGATAGGGATTTCGGCCGTCATCTGATCGGCGGAGCGTCCTTTGGGAACCGCCACGTCGCTGGTGAGAGCAGATCCGCCGAACACCCGCAAGTCGATGGGAACCACCAGATGCTGCGCTGCGCCCAGGCTTTGCGCCACACGCTTTGCCGATTGGAGTTCCACGCGGTGCCGCTGGCCGTAATCCAACGACAGCGCATAGCACTCGAAGCCCTGGCTGCGCGCCAGAGCCAGGCAAACCGAGGAATCCAGGCCGCCGCTCAACAGGCAAACGGCTTTCAGCGCGCTGCTCATCTCAAACGCGTTGCTCGCGCGGCAGTTTCAGCGCCAGAAAAAATCCAATCACCGGGAACAGCACCAGTCCGATGAATGCCGTCTGCATCGAGAACAAGTCGGAGATCCATCCCGTTAGCGGAATGAACAGCATGCCGGCGGTTCCCCAGGCGAAGCCCATCATCAAGGCCGATACCGTGCCGGTTTGGGTGGGCGCCAGTTCCTGGCCCATCAGGACATTGACCGGAGTCGTAAACAGCAGGATCAGCCCGCCCGATATCAGGCTGAGAGTGGAGACGATTCCGGTGGTGAGAACAAACGCGGTAAGAAACGGCACCGAGCCGATCATCGAAATGAGAATCACGCGCCGGCCACCGAAGCGGTCGGCCAGATTCCCGCCCAGAATGCCGCCCATCGCGCCGAATGCCAGGTACAGGGTGAGATGGAGGCTGGAATTTGCGAGCGAGTAGCCGCGCTGCGTGTGCAAATATAACGGCAGAAACTGCGTGAACGTCACCTGAACGATGGACCGGATGAACACCAGAAAAAACAGGATGGTCATCGGTTTCCAGACTGCGCGCAGCGGCGCCCAGTCGAAGCGGGGCCGGTTTAGCGCGCCATGCGACGGCGGGCGCAGAAAGATCAGCAGCACAACCGATAGAGCCACGCCCGGCAGAGCCGCCCAAGCGGCTCGCGGAAGGCCCACACGCACGGCAACCGCCGAGAAAAACGAAGGCCCCAGTGCCAGACCCAGCGTGCCCGAACTGATGAAGATGGCCATGGCGCGGCCCCGGTGCTTTTCAATGCCTTCGGTGGCGCGTGACGCGGCCTGCGGATGAAAAGAAGCGATGCCGGCTCCACCCAGGAACACCATCGCGAGCAGTGCGGGGTATCCAGGCGCCCAGCCTACCGCGGAAATGAAAATGCCAGCCACAGCTGGAGCTAGGGCCGTGAACAAGCGCGAATGGAAGCGGTCGGAAAGATAGCCGTACGCGGGCTGAAGCACCGAGGAAGAGAACGACAGAACGCCCGCCAGAATTCCCGCCTCGGTGAAGTTCATGTGGAACGGGCCGACAAGCAGCGGCTGCAAAGCCCCCAGCGCGCCGGAATAGAGGTCGATGAAGAAATGCCCAAAACAGAATAGAAGAAAGGTCAGGAACGTGGCGCGCACTGCCGGCGCGAGCGACACCTGGTGCGCGGATTCAAGCAGACCTGTCTTGGGAGGCATCGAGCGGGTGTCTTGTTCATTATAGCGGCGTAGTGGTTGAGCAGGATCGTGACAGCTATATCCCGCAGATGTGCGATGTTGGTCTCATGAACCGTGGAGGCCGCAGGGATTCCTCGTTGCGTGTCGCCTTCATCACCTCCACGCCCCTTAACGTTCGCGAGGGTAGCGGCACTTTCGTCGCCATCCGGACTCTGGCCGATGCTCTGAAAACGATGGGCGTCCAAGTCGACCTGGTAGCACCCAATAAACACTTGCCCGTCAAGACCGCGGAGCGGCTACTATTCAACGCGGGCTTACATTTCCGGCGGTGGGATGGCTATGACGTCACCGTGGGCTTTGACCTGGACGGTTACCGGATTGCCGGCCACACCGGGCGCCCGCATCTGGCCTCGATCAAGGGAGTGATTGCCGATGAGATGCAACACGAGCGCGGCCTGACTCGCGCGACAATGGCGCTGCAGGCAAGGCGCGAAGCGCTGCACGTACGCCGTGCGGACCGTATCGTGACCACCAGCCGTTACTCCGCGGGGCGGCTTACGCAGTTTTACGGGCTCAAACGGGCGCCCGCCGTAATCCCGGAGCTGATCGAACTGGATCGATGGCGCGAGGCGTTTCGCCGCGAGGGTGGCGCGCCGGATGCCAGCCGGTTTGTTGTGCTCTGCGTTTGCCGGCTCTACCGGCGGAAGCGCGTCGATCTGTTGCTACGTGCGGCTGCGGAGTTGAAGCCGCGCATTCCCCGGCTTCAAGTCAGGATTGCCGGCGAAGGGCCGGAGAGCAAAGCGCTGGAGCGCCTGCAGCAATTGCTTGGGCTGGGCGAAGACGTGAGCTGGCTGGGCACTCTCAACGGGGAAGAGCTGGCCCGCGAGTACAATCGCTGCGACGTTTTCTGCCTGCCGAGCGTGCAGGAAGGCTTCGGCATCGTACTGCTCGAAGCCATGGCGGCAGCGCGGCCGATCGTCGCCGCGCGCGCGGCGGCGGTCCCTGAGGTGGTTCCGCACGCGGTTCTGGTGGAACCGGACAACCACGGGGCGCTGGCTGACGGAATCGAAACGCTCTACCGGCAGCCCGATCTGCGCCGGTCCATCGCGGCTGCCGGGCTGGCGGCCGTTCAGCAGTTCGATGCCCCGCGCGTGGCCCGGCAATTCCTAACCGAGCTGGAACAACTGGTAGTTCCCGCCGAATCCGCCCGCCTCTACAATAGTTCGTGATGAGCAAACGGGCCGGCTGGGCCCTCACCCTTGCAGCTCTGGCGGCCTTCCTTCTGCTCAACCGGGCAGCCTACAAGGGCTACTTTCAGGACGACGACCTGGATACGTTAGGCTGGGCCCGCGCGGTTCCCGCCAGCGAGTTTCTCGGCTACCTGGTCACACCGCGCTTGTCTCCCGCTAACTTTCGGCCGGTGGGCGCATTCTATTACCACGCGCTCGAAACCATGTTCGGCCTCGACTTCCCGAAATACGTGGTCGTGTTGCATGCCTTGCACTTCCTCAACATCTGGCTGGTGTGGCTGGTTGCGCGAAAGCTCGGCATCGGCCCGTTAGGAGCTGCGGTGGGCGCCTTTTTCTTCGGCTTTCACGCCGTGCTGATGGATGCGTGGTGGAAGCCCATGTATGTTTTCGATATTCTCTGCGCCACTTTCTCTCTTGTCGCGGTCTTGCTTTACGCCTACGATCGCTGGATCCTCAGCCTCATCTCCTTTTGGCTGGCTTACAAATCCAAAGAGCTTGCCGTCATGCTGCCCGCGGTGCTGGCCTGTTATGAGCTTTGGTTCGGACAGCGGCGCTGGAAGCGGCTGATTCCTTTTTTTGCGGTGTCGCTGTTGTTCGGCGTGCAGGCGCTCATTATTCCGGTGCACCGGGGCACCCGGTATGAAATGCAACTGGGCCTGGGCGCGCAAGCCGGCACGATTCGCTTTTATTCCTCGCAGCTTTTTCTGCTGCCGTACGCCGGACTGCTGTTGCTTGTTTTGCCGTTCGTCATCCGCGACCGCAGACTGTGGTTCGGCCTGGCGGCGATGGGCCTGCTGATCCTTCCGCTTCTGCTGTTGCCGGGACGTCTGTACGCGGTCTACTGGTATGTTCCGCTGGTGGGCGCCGCCCTCGTGCTGGCGAGCCTCGCCGGCGGCCACTATCGTTGGGCTGCGGTGGCTCTGTTAGTCCTGTGGATTCCGTGGGACTTCGTGCATTTCCGCGAACTGCGCCGCGTCAATCAGCGCCTGGCGCAACAAAATCGCGCGTACGTCGCGGCCATCGAGAGGTTCGCCGGCCTGAATCCCCGCCAGCGCCTGTTCGTGTACGACGCTCTGCCGGAGGGGTTCCATGACTGGGGAGTCACAGGAGCGCTGCGGACTGTATACCGTGATACCAGCGTCACCGCCGAGCACATCGATCAACCCCGTGCGGTGGAGCTGATCCAGACTGGCGATGCCGCCTGGCTCCACTGGAGTCGCGGCCTTCGCCGGCTGGATATTGTCCGGTATCCACGCGAGCGGCCACTGCTGCCGTACCTGAAAATGGACATCAGCTCGCCTCCCAACCAGTTGCTCGAAGGCTGGTACAATCCGGACGACGATTTCCGGTGGACCCGGCCGGATGCCACAGCCGTTCTGCTGAAGCCCGCGGGCGCCCGCCAATTCGAAATGGTGGCCTGCGCGGCGCCGGAGCAGATCCGGCTCTTTCACAGCGTGATCTTGCGGGTGTTGGCGGATAAACAGCCGATCGGCCAGCACGAGTTCACGACTCCCGGGTGCGACACGGTCGCGTGGCCCGCGCCGGGAGGAGCCGCGCGCACAGTCACGATTGAGTTTCACAGCGCACCACCGTACTCGCCTTCGAATGGCGACCCGCGCATCCTGGGCATCTCGATAAAGGCGTTTGGATTCACTTCCCAATGACCGCCAGCGAACTCTTTTCTAAAAAACGCCTGTGAAAATTCCGCGACTCCGCTGGATCATCGCCATCCTGCTGTTCCTTTCCACCATGATCAACTACGTGGACCGCCTGGCGCTTTCCATCGTCTCGCGCGACCTGAGGGCGGAGTTCCATATGACCGAGCAGGATTACTCCTACGTGGTCACGGCCTTTCTCTTCGCCTACGCCATCATGTACGCGGGTTCGGGATATCTGGTGGACCGGCTGGGTACACGGCGTGGCTTCGCGGCCTTCATCTCGACGTGGTCCATCGCCGCCTTGCTGCACGCGGTGGTCGTGGGACGGTGGTCGTTGACCACCGTCCGTTTTCTTCTCGGGTTGGGCGAACCGGGAAACTGGCCTGCGGCCGCCAAGGCCGTCGGCGAGTGGTTTCCGCCGCATCAGCGCGCGCTGGGCGTCGGCATCTTCAACGCGGGTTCGTCGCTGGGGTCGGCCATTGCTCCGCCCATGGTCGCCTATCTGACGTTGCGCTATGGCTGGCGTTTCGCGTTCCTGTTCACCGGAGCGCTCGGTGTGGCGTGGCTCATCGCGTGGCTGTTCTTCTATCAGCCGCCGCATCGTAACCGCCTGCTGCGCGCTGAAGAATACGCCGCCATGAAAGACCAGGTTGAGCCGCCGGGAGAGACCGAGGCCGTTCGCTCCCGGGTAAACTGGCGAAAAGTGATCGCCATGCGCGAGTGCTACACGCTAATCCTCGCCCGCTTCTTCACCGACCCGGTCATCTACTTCGTCATCTTCTGGCTGCCGGAATACCTCAGGAAGGAACGTGGCTTCAATCTCCAGATGGTGGGCGATTACGCCTGGGTTCCATTCACTGTGGCGGGCGGCGGATATCTGTTCGGCGGATGGCTCTCGGGCCGGCTGATGCGCGCCGGCTGGAAACTGCCAGACGCGCGAAAGTTCGGCCTGCTGCTGAGCGCGCTGATTATGCCCGCCGCGATCCTGGCGCCGCTCGTGCCCCATGCGTGGATGGCCATTGCCGCCACCTGTTGCATCACCGTCGGCCACTCGTTTTTCGTCTCCAACATTCAAACCCTGCCCACGGATTTGTTCCCCGGCAACGAGGTCGGGACTGCGTCAGGATTTTCAGGAATGGGCGGAGCGGTTGGCGGCGTCCTGGCGAATCTGGGCACCGGCTACATCGTGCAGCATTTTTCCTACGCGCCGGTGTTTTTTGTGGCGGGCCTGATGCACCCGCTTTCGGCGGGCCTGGTCTACTGGCTGCTACCCAACCGGTATTTCCCGCAAAGAAGCTATGAGAAGAGCTGATGGAACCGCGAGCCTTGACGCACGATCGTCTGATTCCGCTCGGGCCCGGTGGAAATGCAGCCGACTTCGATCCCCGTCCGGTTCTCGAGAAAGGCTAGGTAGCCCTTCGCCTGCTGCGGCAGTTCTTCGTACCGTGAGATGCCCGCGGTCGAAGAGCGCCATCCCGGCAGACACTCGTATACCGCCTCGGCGGCTTCGAGGCCCGCGATGGTGGCCGGCATCTCCGTCACTTCGTGCCGTCCCGTGCGATAGGCCACGCAAACCGGGATCTTCTCCAGTTCATCGAGGACGTCGAGCTTGGTGACAACCAGCGAATCGATGCCGTTGAGCATGCCGGCATAGCGAGCTAGCGGGACGTCGAACCATCCGCAGCGGCGCGGACGTCCAGTCACCGAGCCGAATTCGTTGCCGCGCTGGCGGATCTCGTCACCCATCGCATCGAGCGCTTCGCTAGGAAACGGCCCGCTGCCTACGCGCGTGGTGTAGGCCTTGGCCACTCCGACAATCGCGTGGATGCGCGTTGGCGGCACGCCGGTGCCGGTGCAAGCCCCGCCCGCAGACGCGCTCGAGGACGTGACAAAAGGATATGTGCCGTGATCCAGATCGAGCATGGTTCCCTGAGCGCCTTCGAACATGACCCTCTTGCCCGCGCGGATGGCGTCGTTTAGCAGGCGCGCAGTGTCGCAGACCATGGGCCGGATACGATCGGCGAAGGCTTCGTAGTCGGCCCGGACATGCGATACCTCCATCTCCTGCGTAATCCCGAACGCCCGGGCAACGTTTTCTTTTTCCGCGGCCCGCGCCTCGAACTGCGCACCGAACCGCTCCCGGTCGAGCAGATCGGCGATGCGAATCCCGCGCCGGCCCGCTTTGTCCTCGTAGCACGGGCCGATGCCGCGCGACGTTGTGCCGATGGCTTCGAGCAGCCGCTCCATGGTGCGGTGAAACGGAAACAGCACGTGGGCGCGGTTGCTGATAGCGAGCTGGCCCTTGACGTCTACGCCCACCTGTTCAAGCGACTCGATCTCCGCCAGCAGCGCCGCCGGATCTACCACCAGGCCGTTGCCGATCACCACCCGCTTTCCAGGGTGCAGAATCCCTGACGGGATCAGCTTCAAAACGAACTTCTTGTCCCCGATTTGAACGGTGTGGCCGGCATTATGCCCGCCCTGGTAACGCGCCACGATATCGAAGGGCTCGCAGAAAAGGTCGACGATTTTGCCCTTACCCTCATCGCCCCACTGTGCACCCAGAATAATCAGATTACTCATGACCAAACCCCGATTATTGTAGCGCGTGCAGCGAGCCCCCCGCCGCAATCACGCCTTGTACGATCTGCCGCCAGACTTCCCACCCCGCTGTGTTACGCTGCGAGCATGCGGCTTTGCGAGGTGTATCAGCAACTCGGAGAGGCAGGTTTCGCTCAGCTCGTTCGCGGGATTTCCATGGGAAAGTTGAAGACCTACCAGCTCTATGACGCGCTCAAAACGCGCACGCACCTGGTGAAGCTCAATACCGAGCATTTGCGCAAGGCCACCCCCCGTTTGTGGGCACGCATCCAGGAGAACGACGAGGAATTCGCCACGGATTTCGCGCAGGCTGTGTTGGTGTCGCACCTGGACATGATTGCGGCGGTGCTCGAGTTTTTGGGCATCCCCAACCAGAACGGATTTTTTGAGAAAGACCTCGATGCCGGCCACTACTTGACCGAGGGGTGGGCTGCGCGTGCTTTCCAGAAGTTTCGGGGATTGTATCCGGAGCCGCTGCTGCTGTTTTATTTGAATCACCTCGGCTGGGAAATGAAGGTGGCAGAGCAGCCGTTCGCTCCGGTCGCGTAGCGTGCGTGCCATTATCGACTTCATAAAAGGTTTTTCTCGGAAGATGGCTGGAGCTCTGATAAAATAACCAGGAAGACCAAAAAAGGGGGAATGTTCAATGAACCGAAAGCATCATGCAATTTACTCCGATCCCACTGGTGCCGCCGCTGCTGCAAGTCCCGTGAAGCGCCGGACAACGCGCACCAAGAGCTCGGAATCTTCAACCTCTGAGACCGCCCCCCCGAATTCAAAGGCAACAGTCGATGGAGAAGCGGTGATTGACCGCCAAGCCATCGCCCGCCTGGCATATTCTTACTGGGAAGCACGCGGCTTTACCGGCGGATCACCCGAGGAAGACTGGTTGCGGGCAGAGCAGGAACTTCGCAGTGGCAGGGCAGAAAGCGCGATAGCGTAACTGCTCGCTTTATCTGTACTTCCGAAGCACCGCGAGCAACCGTCCCTGGATCTGAACTTCCGACGCCGATACAAAGATCGGCTGGAGCGATGAGTTGGCCGGCTGCAACCGGATGCGGTCGCCGGCCTCGCGGTAGAAGCGCTTCAGCGTCGTTTCCAATCCAGAAACCAGCGCAACGACAATATCCCCATCCCGCACTTCGGCGGTTCGCTCCACCAGAATCATGTCGCCGTCGCAGATGTGATCTTCAATCATTGAGTCGCCACGGACCTCCAGGGCGTACGTGTCGCGGTTCCCCGCGAAATCCGCGAAGCTGAGCGTCGCGCGGTGCTCGATGGCTTCCACCGGCTGGCCCGCCGCGATCTTTCCGAGTAGCGGTATTTCCAGTTCCCGCTGCCGCCGGTGCTCCTGCACATACCTCGGACCCAGATCGAGCGAGCGGCTGCGGTTGAAGCCGCGCTTCAGGTAATTCTTGGCTTCGAGCGCCGAAATGTGTTTGTGGACCGTAGCGAGCGACGCGAGCTTCAGCCCGTGCGCGATTTCCTCATAGCTGGGGCTGTAGCCGTTGTCGTCGACAAACTTGGCGATGAAATCCACCACTTCCTTTTGCCGCTTGGTGAGTGCCATTTGCAATGATTATGGGCGAATAAAAGGGGAAAAGCAAGCGGTAACTGCAAGCCACTCTTCATTTAGCGTACATGGCGATAATGCGTTCGATGGCCCGGCGGCAAACCGCGCAAAAGCCGACTTCATCGCGTGTGAACATAATGCAGTCCTGTTGAGGCCGGTAGTAGCCCAGGGACTCGTACTGGGCTCCCTCGAAAGCCCCGACCTTGCCCGCGTTGGGTCCGGAGGCGAGGAACTTCGTGATCTGCTCGCGCTCTTCGGTGAACAGCCTTTCCATCTCCTGTTCAGGACGATGCTGCGCGCGGATCTGGCGGCGGCGCTCCTGGGTTTGCTTTTCCAACCGTTCGAACTCCTGCTTGGGCCATGGAGTTGGCAGTTCGATGCCGGGGCTCAGCAGTTGACTCCATTTGGCGGCATGCGGGTCGGCCGTGGCATTTGGCGCCCAAGGTTCGGGCCGTTTCGCATCACTCGCGTAGGCCACGTCGGATGTGTAGTATTCGTCCGCCAGACCGGCGAAGTGGTGCCCGAATTCGTGTACGAAAATGTACGGCGTGAACGCATTGTCGGAGGCCACCGTCGCGTACAGATTGAAAATTCCGCCGCCTCCATATTTGCGGTCGTTGACCACGATTTCGATGAACTCGTACGGCGCCGCCGAAGCGATTTCCCGAAGCCGTCTGTTGTCAAAGGTGAGAACATACCGCTCCGACCCGAAGGCATCGTAGGCGGCGCCCAACGGCGAGCGGCGGTAGAGGCCATCAGAAGGCCGCGAGACGCCGCTCTCTTCGGCCGGAGTGTCGATGGCCCAGACGTTGAAATCCTGCCGGTGCTCTTTGAACGGCGATGCCGCGAATAACAATTCGGCCGTCTGGCGCGCATCGCGATGCCACTTGTTCATCTCTGCCGCCGTGTATCCATCGCCCAGCAGCAGCAGGTCGACTTTGTCCCGAGGAGGGCCGTTTTGGATGACCGCCCAGACTTTTAGCTTCGGCGGAGCGCTCCGGTCGATGGCTGGATCCGAAGGATCGACAGTCACCGACCACAGATCCCGAAACTCATTCGCCGCGCCACGGCTCTGAATCACCACTTCCACAGGCGATGCAGGCGCCGGGAAGCGGACACTCTCGTGAAAGGCCCGCCGTAGCTTCTTCGCCTCTTCCGTCTCTTGCCATTCGCCGAAAATGCTGGCGAAACCGCGGGAATAGATGACGCGCCGCGTGGCGCGGTCCAGGACCTGGAATCGGTAGGGGCCGAGATTGGTCTCATCGATCCAGCGGTCCAGCGGTCCGGGCCAGTCACCCTCCAGCGTGATGCCATCGAGGGCGAACTGCTCGTCAGTCGCGGCGCCCGTGTGAACGTAATCGACTCGCAAGGTACGAAGGGACTGTGCGGGGTTTGAAACCGCAGCGGCAGCCAATAGAACAAGCAGGGGGCGCATCGTCTACAAGCCGTACCGTTCCGGGTTGCGGCCGATAAGCATGACCGCGACCACTTTGGGCACGTATTCGCGCGTTTCCGGAGGCACCGCGCGAGCGCGATACAGATACCAGAAGTTTCGCTGCTTGATCGGGTCGCTGACCTTGCGGATGGCTGACTTGACCTTCGCCGGACCCAGGTTGTAGGCCGCCAGAGCCAGCATGACCGAACTGCCGGCGCCGAAGTCCAAAATCAGCTCGCGAATGTATTTGCACGCCGCGCGTGTGCACTTGGCGGTGTCCAGCCGTTCATCCACGTGGTCGTCCACTTTCAACCCGTAGGCTCTGGCCGTAGCCGGCGTGAACTGCCAGAGCCCTACGGCACCCGCCGAACTGCTACTGTCGCTCCTGAGCGCGCTCTCGACCAATACGATGTACGCCAAGTCCGGCGGCAGATTGTTCTCCTCGAAGATCCGGCGCATCATATCCATCTGTTTGCTGGCTTCGCCCAACGCGTGCTCCATGTTCGAACGGTCTGGTCCCTGATTTTGCTCGATGAAATGCTTGACGCGGGCCACAAATTCCGGCGGGATGCTGTACGTTTCAGCACCGAATTCTTTCATCAAAGCACGGATTTCGTGCTTGATCGCTTCTTCATGTTCGAAGGAAGACACGCGGTAGAGGAGGTTGCTCTGCAGCGCCACCGCCTCGTCTTGATATTGGTCCAGCTGGTCAATGAGCTGATCCGTCTCCGGGGAGTCCTCCTTCGCGTGCGCCAGCATGGCCTCCACCTGCTGAATCTGACTGTCGATCTGGCTTTTCTCTTTCTTGAGCCCCTGAATCTTCCAGAAGCCGTACGCGCTGATGCCCACCAGTGCGCACGCAAGCACGGCAATTACCGCCTTGAATTTCCGGCTGGTACGGTGCAGGGCGGTATCCAGCATTTCGCGCATGATGACGATGGTGGAGTCGCCTCTGCCCATATGCCGCGCTAGGCGAGCCCGCTCTACAGCTTCGGAGAGCAGTTCGTCGTGTTCCTTGCTCGCCGCGGGCGGCTCGGGCTCGTTCTCGGGGGGAATAACCAACGGAGCCGAAGGAGCCAACATGGTTTGATTCAAGTCAACCGCAGGAGCCTCTTCTTCCAGAGTGAGACTCAGTTCCGGACCGTCTGCGCCCAGCCGGATGACGCATGGCGGCGAGAGCAACGCTTCCTCGGAGACCCGCAGTCCGTTCAGATACGTGCCGTTCTTGCTGTTGAGATCGAAAAGGCGGTACTCATTTCCTTCCTTGCGGATCTCAATGTGGTGCGAAGAGACGATGGCCGCGTCCGTAATGACCACGTCGTTATCGGAACTGCGGCCGATACGCGTGACGTCGTCGCGAAGCGAGTGACGTGTCCCCGCCAGCCGCCCGGACTGATGAACCAGCCATGCGTTCAGGTTGGCGCTTCCCACCTGGAAGGAACTATAGCAGAAAGGCTAAGGGCCGCGAATGCACGGGAGTTAAGCGGACAATTTCGTTTGATTCCCGTGCATGCGCGTTTTGTTGGGTGGCCAGTTGTGTTAATTCGCGGCTAGAACTGCACATCTTTGATATGCGTGGCGATAAACCAGGAGTTGCCGAAGGGATCCTTCACGCCGGCCGCGCGGTCTCCGTAAGGCTGGTCGGCGGGTTCGGTGATGGATGTGGCGCCGGCCTGGATCGCCTGGCGGTAGACGGCATCGGTATCGCTGACGTACAAATGGATCCCGGTGGGCATGGGCTGATAGGGGCCGTGAGCCTCACCCATCTCGAGGATCGAGTCGCCGATCTTGATTCTGGCGTGCGCGATGGTCCCTTCGGGTGATTCGTAGCGCGCGGCTTCTTCGGCATTGAAGGCGCGCTTCAGGAAGTCGATCAGTTCCGGCGTTCCTTTCGGGTGCAGGTAAATGTTGACGGTATGGAGGCCTTCCGGTATGAATTTGCCCGCACCTGCCTCCTTGTGTGTGGCGACGTACCAATAGTTGCCGCAGGGGTCTTTTACGCTGGCCTCGCGGTCGCCATAAGGCTGGTCCACGGGTTCGTGTGTCGAGACAGCGCCGGCCTGGAGCGCACGCTGGTAAACCGCGTCGGCGTCGCTCACGTAAAGGTGGATCGCGGTGGGCCTCGGAGGAAATTTTTCGTTGGCATCGGCGAACTCCACAGGCGAGTCGCCAATGCGGACTTCGGCATGCATGATTGTGCCGTCGGGCTTGGGGACCCGGACCTTCTGCTCTGCGCCAAAGGCCTGTTTCATAAACTCAAGAAGCCGGTCGGCCCCTTCTACGACGAGGTAAGGCGTGAGGGAGTGAAATCCTTCGCGGATCGGGTGGACTGTTGCGGTTGCCATAATAGATGCTTTCCTTTCTAACTCAGATCTAAGACGTGCTTTAAACTCACTGCTGGGAAGATCGCGTAGATACGTCGCGATGCGGACATGCGGAGTCAGGCGCGCATCCACGATCGGGAGCGGGAATTCCGGGCCGGCGAGCATGGCTTGAACGGCTTGGTCAAGTTGCTTGCTGAGCGACCGCTTAGCCACGGACACCCCCCATTCGCTCCCGAAGATTCTCGATCGCGCGGAACTGAAGCTGCTTCACGGCGCCCTCACTGCGCCCGAGTTCCTCTGCAATTTCGCGGGTGCTTCTTTGCTCGACAAAACGCCGCATGATGACGTGACGCTGATCCGCGGGAAGACTGTCGACGAGCTGGAAGAGCATCGCGCGTTGTTCGATTTCGTCCAGGCTGGACGGGTCCTCGGCGTCGCGCCGGGGATCCACCTGTTCCCTGGACACACTTTGCCAGTGATCCACAATCGCGTTGGCGGCCATCCGGTAGAGCCATGCGACGAACGGAGTGCCGCGCCACTCAAAGCGCTCGATATTGGCCAACGCCTGATGAAATACCTCGGACGTCAGGTCCTCCGCCTCTTCTCGCTTGTGGACCCGCCGGACGATAAACGCATACACACGTTCAAAGTTGCGCTCATAGAGGTCGGCGAAGCGGCGAGGATCTCGCTGGGCCGCTTCGATGAGCAGCCGTTCGTCAGTCGAGTTGTCGCCGGCTTTCAACAATGGTCGCCCATGCGCCATTTTCAAACAGGTATAACCTGCG
>Ga0335079_10003023_pt1 | contig 19404 bp, 19 predicted proteins | sample Lox_Sample_33_FD_206719 | JGI IMG/M metagenome (GOLD analysis project Ga0335079, IMG submission 206719) | Soil microbial communities from Loxahatchee National Wildlife Refuge, Florida, United States - Lox_Sample_3.3 | ecosystem: Environmental > Terrestrial > Soil > Wetlands | place: USA... | reverse complement strand
GGCTTTCTTCGCGCTGGTCTTGCCCGACGTCTTGTGGGCGGTCGTCGTGCCCGCTTGCGTCGGATTCGCGTCCTTGTTCGCCGGCACGCTCACCTTGTCGGGCTGGGGCTCGGTTGCGTTCTTGGGTGCCTGTTGAGGTTGTGCTTGCGAATCGGTTCCGCTGCTGTTCGGCATGCCGGTTTGCGCCCCGGCCACGGTCCACGCCAGAGCGACGGCAATACCCGCCAATGTCTGATAGAACTTCATCTACTCCTCCGAAGGTTGATTCAGAATCGCTACGACGATACCTTGCGCCGGCGTCTCTCGGTATCGGCGCCGCTCCGAATCGCCTGTAGGAGCGGCGCCGACGGACGATGGATTTTACTTCCGGCGTTTGACGTACTGAATGTCGCGCTCGTGCTTCTCGGCTCCCGTCAACACTGTCAAATGCGGCCCATGAGCACTAGGATGACCAGCACGAGCAACACGAGACTCACGCCCCCGCTCGGCCAGTAGCCCCAGCCGGTGCTGTACGGCCACGCCGGCAGCGCTCCGAGCAGCAGCAGAATGACGATGACCAGCAAGGCGAGTGAGGGGGACGTGCGCCTTCTCCTCAAGCGACCGCGATCACGTGCGGTCTCGCCAATTCGCTCGCATGGGCCGTGCCAGCTCGACGCCCCCGCAGAAACAATAAGTTCCCGCGGCCGTGCCTGTAAGTCTTACCGGTGGGCGTGCAATTGCGGGACGGTAGGCGTCCCTGGAGCTCGCGTATGCGGCGAGGTCAAGCGAGCGGCGCGACCTTCACGACTTCCTCCACCGTGGACAGCCCGCTCGCGATCTTCATGGCTCCTGAAACGCGCAGCGGCTTCATGCCTTCCTTGTACGCCTGGTCGCGGATCTTGCCGTCGTCGCCTTCGGCGTGAATCAGCCGCCGCAGCGTCGGCGACAGGGTCATGATCTCGTAGAGGCCGACGCGTCCGAAATAGCCGGTCATCCGGCACTCGAGGCAGCCGACCGCCTGATGCGTGTGCTGCGGCACTTCGGCCCGGAATGGCGCAGTCAGCATTCGCCAAGTGTCCTCGTCCGGCGCATCGGTAGGCTTCTTGCAGTTGGGGCAAAGTGTCCTCACCAGCCGCTGCGCCATCACCCCGAGCAGCGTCGAGTTGATCAGGTAGGACGGCACGCCGAGATCGAGAAGCCGGGTCACCGCCGTCGGCGCATCGTTGGTGTGCAGCGTAGACAGGACGAGGTGTCCCGTCAGTGCCGCCTGCACCGCCATGTCCGCCGTGTCGCGGTCGCGAATCTCGCCGACCATGATGATGTCGGGGTCCTGACGCATGAGCGTGCGTACGCCGCTGGCGAAGTCGACACCGATCACCGGTTGGACCTGCATCTGGTTGAACTCCGCCGCGATCATCTCGATCGGATCCTCGACAGAGCAGACGTTGACCTCCGGCGTGGCGAGCTGCTTCATCGTCGAGTACAGCGTGGTCGTCTTGCCCGAACCGGTCGGGCCGGTCACCAGGATGATTCCGTTGGGCTCGTGGATCATCCGCTCCCAGCGCGACCGATCCTCCGGGGTGAAGCCGAGCTCTTCGAAGTCGCGTATCAGCACCTCGGGCGTGAAGATGCGCATGACGATCTTCTCGCCGAAAGCGGTGGGCATGGTCGAAATGCGCAGCTCGATCTCGTCGCCGTTGGGCGAGACCGTCTTGATGCGTCCGTCCTGCGGCCGACGCTTCTCGACGATCTCCATCCGCGCGAGCAGCTTGATGCGGCTCGTCATCGCGATCAGCACGGGGTTCGGAATCGCGTACACCTGGTGCAGCACGCCGTCGATGCGGAAACGCACGATGCCGGCGTCGCGTCGCGGCTCGATGTGGATGTCGGAGGCGCGCTGCTCGAATGCGTACTGCCACAGCCAGTCGACGATATGGACGACGTGCTGGTCGTTGGCGTCGAGTGTCCCATGCCGACCCAGTTCGACGAGCTGCTCGAAGTTGCGGGCAAGCGAGACTTCACCGCGCTGGGTCTCCGAGGCCTTCTTGATCGAACGCGCCAGGGTGAAGAACTCGCCCAGGAAGCGCTTGACGTCCTGCGGATTGGAAAACACCAGCTTGATCTTGACGCGCAGGATCTTTTCCAGCTCGTCCGCCCAGGCGCGCACGAAGGGCTCGCCGGTGGCGACGGTGAGCTCGCCGTTGGAGAGCGCGACGGGCAGGATGCGATAGCGCTCGGCGTAGGCGTTGGACATCGTGTTGGTGACCGCGACCAGATCGATCTTCAAGGGATCGATGTGGTGGTAGGGCACGCCGAGCTTCCCTGCGAGCCACTCGACCAGCCACTCCAGCGTCATCAGCGGATGCGTCGCGGAAGGAGCCCGCCATTTCTGGTCCGCGATCATCTCCAGCGGGTGGTCGAAGCGGTGGGTGCGCGAGCGGGCGAGGCGCTCGGCATCGGCCGGTGCGATCAGACCGTCGGCGAGCATCAGCTTGAGTATGTCCTCCAGCCGCAGGCGGCGGTCCGGCGGCCGGTTGGGCCGCGGCTGCGCATCCGCGGCAGGCGCGGTAGAGGCGGTCGGCTTGGGCGAGGCCATCGTCGTACTATAAACCCAAGCTAGACTGTTGTGCGCGGAAGCACCGGTGCCAGGCCATTCCGCGCATCCGAGAGTATTCCACGATGGCCGTTTCGCTCGCCGCGCTGCACGCCGACATCACGACGCTCGCCGTCGACGCGATCGTCAATGCGGCCAACACGACGCTGCTCGGGGGCGGCGGCGTCGACGGAGCCATCCATCGCGCCGCCGGCCCGCAACTGCTGGAAGAATGCCGCGGCCTCGGCGGTTGCGCCACCGGGGAAGCGAAGATCACCGCGGGTCACCGGCTCGCGGCGCGCTACATCATTCACACGGTGGGTCCGGTGTGGCACGGCGGCGCGCATGGCGAGCCGCGGCTGCTCGCGTCGTGCTATCGCCGCTCGCTCGAGATTGCGGTCGACAGCAGGCTCGCCTCGATCGCCTTTCCGGCGATCAGCTGCGGAGCATACGGCTATCCGCTCGAGCAGGCGGTACCGATCGCGGTCGGCACGGTCCGCGGCTTCGCTCGACTCGACGCGCTGACCGAGGTGACCTTCGTCTGCGCAACTCGCGCCATTCTTGCGCTCTACGAGGCCGCACTGGCAGCCGAGGGCTAGTCGGCGTCGATGCCCTCGGGGACGTGCAGCTCGGGCGACTCGCGCACCTCGAACACCTCGCGCAGGTAGGCGACGTAGGACGGATCGTAGTCCATCGACTTCGAGGGCTCGTCGCTGATCTTGGCCACGGGCTGCCCGTTGCAGCGGGTCATCTTGATCACGATCTGCAGCGGCCGATAACCGAGATCGTTGGTGAGGTTCGTGCCGACGCCGAAGGCGGTCTGACTGCGGCCCTTAAAGTAGTTGAACAGGCTGATCGCGAGCGGCACGTCGAGCGAATCGGAGAACACCATCACCTTGCTGCGCGGATCGATGCGCATCTTCTGGTAGTGGGTGATCAGCTTCTCGCCCCATTCGAAGGGGTCGCCCGAGTCGTGCCGCACGCCGTCGAAGAGCTTGCAGAAGAACAGGTCGAAGTCGCGCAGGAAGGCATCCATGCCGCACACGTCCGATAGCGCGATCCCCAGGTCGCCGCGGTATTCACGCGCCCAGGTGTTGAATGCGAAGACCTGCGAGTCGCGCAACCGCGGGCCGGCCGCCTGGCACGCCTGCAGATACTCGTGCGCCATCGTTCCGAGCGGCGTGAGGCCGTGTTCAAGGGCTAGCTTCACGTTGCTTGTCCCGACAAACTTGGCGCCGATGCCGTCCTTGAGAGTCCGGACGACCTCGTCCTGCCAGGTGCGCGAGAAGCGGCGACGCGTGCCGTAGTCGGCGATGCGAAATTCCGGATCGAGAACCGAGTTGATCTGCTGCACCTTGGCGGCGAGCCGTCGGCGGCCTTCGGCGAGATCAGGCGCCGGCTGCGTGTCCCGGAAATAGAGCTCGCTCACGATGGCCAGCACCGGTACTTCGAACAGGATGGTGTGCAGCCACGGGCCCTTGATCGTGATGTCTATCTCCCCCGCTACCGACGGCGAGCGCGTCACGCGGACGAAGCGCTCGTTGAGCTGGAAGAGTCCGAGCAGATCGATGAAGTCGCTCTTGAAGAAGCGCCAGGAACGCAAATAGTCGATCTCGCGCCGCGTGAAGCGCTGCTGGCACAAGCCGACGATCTCGCGCTCGATCTGGCCGATGTAGGGTGTCAGGTCGACCCCCGCCGTGCGGCACTTGAAGCGGTACTCGGCTTGTGCCGCCGGAAAGTGGTGCAGCACGACCTGCATCATCGTGAACTTGTACAGGTCGGTGTCGAGCAGCGAATCGATGATCATGGGACGGATCGCCGTGGACGGACGTGCGCCATGTTACGCGCCGCCGCCCCGCGTAGCCAAGCTTGTGCCCGGATATCCTCACAGTCCGGGGCATCCCACCCGGAAGGCTGCCGGCGCGGTGGCAGCGCGGCGCGGCAGCGGCTATGATCGGCCCAACGCGCCCCAAGCGCTTACGCTCATGCTGGTCAACTGCGTCGCCTATCAAGAAGGCCGGAAGCTCGCTGACATCCCGAAGCAGGACATCAGCGAGTACCTCAAGCGGCCCAATTGCTTTGTGTGGGTCGCGCTCAAGGACCCGGATCCGTCGGAGCTCGACGAAATGCGCGAGGAATTCGGGCTGCACGAGCTCGCGGTGGACGACGCCCGGCAGGGGCATCAGCGGCCCAAAATCGAGGAGTACGGCGACTCGCTGTTCGCGGTCATCCACACGATCGAGCCCACCGGCGACGAGCTGGTGATCGGTGAGGTGAACATCTTCGTCGGTCCGAACTACATCCTCTCGGTGCGCACGCGAACCGAGAAAGGATTCACCGCCGTGCGGGCACGCTGCGAGCGCGAGCCGCACCTGCTCAAGCACGGCTCCGGCTTCGTTTTCTACGCCCTGGTGGACTCGATCGTCGACCGCTATTTCCCGGTGATCGACGAATTGGAATCCGAGCTGGAGAAGATCGAGGCCAACATCTTCGTCAAGGGGACAGCACGCTCGAACATCGAGGCGCTCTACGCATTGAAGCAGAAGCTGATGACCATGAAACATGCGGTCGATCCGCTGCTCGAAGCGACGGGCAGACTCTGCGGGGGACGCGTCCCGCAGGTCTGCGAGGGCACGCAGGCTTATTTCCGCGATATTACCGACCACCTGCAGCGCATCCACGGCACCATCGAGAGCACCCGCGACATGCAGGCCACGGCGATCCAGGTGAACCTGGGGATGATCAACCTGAACGAGACCGAGGTCACGAAGAAGCTGGCGGCCTGGGCCGCCATCATCGCCGTGCCGACGCTGATCGCGGGCATCTACGGCATGAACTTCAAGAACATGCCGGAGTTGGACGCCGCCTACGGCTACCCGATCGCCATGGTCGGCATGGTTCTCATCGACGTCGTTCTGTTCCTCTGGTTCAAGAGGATCCGCTGGCTGTAAGGCGCAGTCAGTGCACGCCCGGCTTGTCGCCGGCAGCGGGGGCCAGCGGGATGACGCGCTTGCCGGGCGGTGGCGCGTGCCAGATCGGCTGCAGCGTGACGTGATCGATGCCGAAGCGCTGCGCGAGGACGCGCTGTGCCGCGCCGAGCATATCGGGCCAGGCGACCGGATCGCTGATCACCAGATGCGCAGAAAGCGCGCAGCGCTCGCTGCTCATCTGCCAAACGTGCAGGTCGTGCACCGCGACGACTCCTTCGACGCGGCTGAGGACCCGCCCGATGTCCTCGTAGGACAGGTGCGCCGGCACTCCTTCCATCAACACTGACGTGGAGGCCGTCAGCAGCAGCCACGTCGAGCGCAGGATGAGCACCGCCACGAATAGCGAGAGCAAGGGATCGATCGGCATCCACCCGGTCGCCGCCACGACGGCGCCGGCGAGCAGCGCAGCGATCGAGCCCGCGAGGTCTCCAAGAACGTGGACGAGCGCGGCGCGGGCGTTGAGACTGCGCCCGCGCGAAAGGAGCCACGCGCAGACGAGATTCACGGCGAGGCCTGCGGTCGCCACCGAGATCACCGCCAACCCCGCGACCGGCGTCGGCGCGAGCAGCCGGCGCACGGCTTCGACGGCGATCCAGACGACCACCCCGAGCATGAGCAAGGCGTTGCTGAACGCCGCCAGGACCTCGGCGCGCGCGTAGCCGTAGCTCGCGCGCTGCGACGGAGGGCGCCGGGCGAGCCGCTGGGCGATGAGCGCAATCGAGAGCGCGGCGACGTCGGTCACCATGTGGCCCGCGTCGGAAAGCAGCGCCAACGAGCCGGCGAGCCAGCCGCCAACGCATTCCACCACGGCAAAGAACGCCGTGAGCGCGAGCGCGATCCACAGGGCGTGCCTCTCCTTCGCTGGCACAGGCGGCAAGCGATGATCGTGCGGGCGGGCGCGGGAATCCGTGTGGGAAGGCATGGCGCTACGGCGGAGCCCGTCCCATTCTCGGGCAACGGTATGGCCCGCGCAACAGCATCTGCGGGCACCGCGACGTGCGGGCGTAGAATGAGGAAATGTCGCGGGCTCGCAATGGCGGAGACATCGATGCGCTTCTTCCGCGGGTCCGCTCCTCCGCGTCGGTCGCGCGCATCGAGGAAGCCGCATGCATCGGCTGCGCGCTCTGCCTCGCCGCGTGTCCTGTCGACGCGATCATCGGCGCGGCGAAGTCGATGCACACTGTTCTCGCCCACGACTGCATCGGCTGCGAGCTTTGTTTGCCGCCCTGCCCCGTGGACTGCATCAGCATGCTTCCGGCCGGCCGCGCATTCGACGAGGCGGATGCCGTGCGCGCACGAGCGAACTTCGCGCGCCGCGTCGCCCGCTCTTCGGCCGGCCGCAGCCGCGTCGCCTCGCCCGCGGCAGATGCCGGTGTCGACGTCGAGAAGATGCGCCGCCGCGCTGCGATCGCAGCCGCGCTGGCTCGCGCCCGTGCACGCCGCGCGCGCCGGTCGTGAGCGCGGGCTCTCCTTGGCTCCGGTGCATCGCCCCGGTCGCAGCTCTCGTGGTGGCGATGGCCGCCGCTGAGCCGAGCGTTAACGCGCCGCTCGACGTAGCGGCGCTCGATCGCTGGTGGAATTTCGATGACGCCGCGGCGTCGGAAGCCAAGTTCCGCGCCGAGCTCGTCAACCTGCCCGCCGCTTCGGGCGCGCGCATGGAGCTGCTCACGCAGGTGGCCCGCGCGCAAGGCCTGCAGCGACGCTTCGACGAGGCGAACGCCACGCTCGACGAGGTCGGAGCGGCGCTGCCTCGCATGCCGGCGCGCGTCTCGGTCCGCTACCTTCTTGAGCGAGGCCGCGTGCTCAACTCATCGCATCAGCCCGAGCGCGCCGTGCCTCTGTTCCACGCCGCTCTCGACCAGGCGCAGGCGACAGGCGAGGACTTTCTGGCTATCGACGCGGCCCACATGCTCGGCATCGCCGCCCCGCCCGCGCAACGGCTCGAGTGGAATCTCCGCGCGGTTGCGATGACGGAGAAAACCCGGGACGGCCGCGCCAAACGCTGGCTGGCTTCGCTCTACAACAACATCGGCTGGACCTACCACGAGCGCGGCGAGTACGAGCGCGCGCTCGAGTACTTCCGGAAGGCGCTGCCCGCCTGGGAAGCGCGCGGGAACCCTGGCGCGATCCGGGCCGCCAAGTGGTCGATCGGGCGGGCGCTGCGCTCGCTCGGCCGCAACGATGAGGCGCTGTCCATACAGCGCGCGCTGCTCGCCGAGCTCGAGCGCGAGCGTGCCGCCGATGGCTTCGTCCTCGAGGAGCTCGCCGAGCTTGAGCTGGCGCGCGGCGATCCGCTTGCGGCGCGGCCTTGGTTCGCCAAAGCTTATGCAGAGCTGTCGCGGGACCCGGGCTTCCGTGCCGACGAGCCCGCGCGCCTCGAGCGCATGCGAGAGCTCGGTGGCGTGCAATGAACCCTGCCAAGCGCCGCGCGATATACGAGCGCTTGCGCGCGCGGAACCCTAACCCGCGCAGCGAGCTCGACTACGCGACGCCGTTCGAGCTGCTGGTCGCGGTCGTGCTCTCGGCGCAGGCGACCGACAAGAGCGTAAATCTCGCCACCGCGCGCCTTTTCCCGAAAGCCAATACGCCGGACGCGATCCGCAAGCTCGGCGAACGGGGGCTCATCCCCTATATTCGTACCATCGGTTTGTATCGGACCAAGGCCCGGAACATCGTCGCCCTCTGCCACCGATTGCTCGACGAGCACGGCGGCGAGGTACCCGCGAGCCGGGAAGCCCTGGAAGCGCTCCCCGGCGTCGGGCGCAAGACGGCGAATGTCGTGCTCAATGTCGCCTTCGGGCAACCCACCATCGCGGTAGACACGCACATCTTCCGCGTCGCCAATCGCACGGGGCTGGCTCAAGGCAAGACCGTCGAGGAGGTCGAGCAGAAGCTCGTCAAGTTCACGCCGGAGGAGTTCCGCCGCGACGCTCACCACTGGCTGATCCTGCACGGGCGCTACGTGTGTCAGGCGCGCAAGCCGGGCTGCCCCGCCTGCGTGATTGCCGACCTGTGCGAGTACCCGCACAAGACGAAAGCATGAGTGCGCCGCGAGGCGCGGCTAGTGGCGGATAACGACGAGTACCGGCGGCTGGGAGCTGTAGTACGCGGCGAGATTCTCGATGTCTTGCGTCGAGAGGGTGCCGGCGAAGCCCGCCATGATCGCGTTCTTTCGCGCTCCCGACTTGTAATCGCGCAGCGCCTTGGCGAGATAGTCCGGTCGCTGCCCGCCGAGCTTGGGATAGTCGGGCACCGTGCTGTTGCCGTCGAGACCGTGGCACGCCTGGCAGACCTCTTTCACCTTCGCCGCCCCTGCCTGCAGATCGGCCCCCGCAGCCGCCGCCGCACTCGCCAGCAGGGCGGTCCCGAGTATCAGTCGCAGGTGTGACCTCTTCATCGCTTGTCGCTCTGGTGCGCCCTATTTGCCGGCGTGGGCGCCGCCGCCGTAGTAGGCGGCCAGGTCGGCCATGTCCTGCTCGGAGAGCGACGCCGCAATCGCCTTCATGGTCGGATGCCCGCGCTCGCCGCTCTTGTACTCCTGCAGCGCCTTCACAATGTATGCGGGATGTTGTCCGCCGATCTTCGGCACGCCGTACACCTCCGGATAGGCCGTGCGCCAGCCCTCGATGCCGTGGCAGCCGGCGCACATGGCCGTCTTGCGCTGTCCGGCAGCCGCGTCGCCTGCCGGCGCAGCGCTCTCGCACCATGCAGAGATCGACGCGGTGCAAGCGACAACCGCGACGCAGAGCGTTCTTATTCTCATCGGCTGATTTTAAGCGGTCGCGGCGACCAGGGTCAACGCTCGAGCAGCTGCAGCTTCGGCTTTACCGTCTTCCATTCGTCGGCATCGGCGGGAGCCGGCTTGCGCTCGATGATCGGCTTCCAGACCTTGGAGAGCTCCGCGTTGAGCGCCTTGAAATGCTGCTGGTCGGCCGGCACATCGTCCTCGGCAAAGATCGCCTCGACCGGGCATTCCGCAACACACAGCGTGCAGTCGATGCATTCGTCCGGATCGATGACGAGAAAATTCGGACCCTCGCGAAAGCAGTCGACCGGGCAGACGTCGACGCAGTCGGTGTATTTACAGCGGATACAACTCTCGGTGACGACGTAAGTCATGGGGAGATCCAGCGCGGCACGGCGCTGCGATTCTACCAAAATCACCGACGCCGGGCGCCGAGCACGAGCGCCGCGCGTCTTGCGCCGAGGGGGTCTTTCGGCTAAGTTAGAGCGTCCTCGCGCAAGCCGCGAGGCGATACCGGGAAAACGAAAGCATGAGTGAACTCGTCAAGCACGTAACCGACGCCAGCTTCGACAGCGACGTCCTCAAGGCCGGGATGCCGGTGCTCGTCGACTACTGGGCTGAGTGGTGCGGTCCGTGCAAGATGATCGCCCCGATCCTTGACGAGGTCGCGAAGGACTATGCGGGTCGGGTCATCGTGGCGAAGCTCGACGTGGACGCAAACACCGGGACGCCGGCCAAATACGGCATCCGCGGGATTCCGACCCTGATCCTGTTCAAGGGCGGCCAGGTCGCCGCGCAGAAGGTGGGCGCGCTGTCCAAGTCGCAGCTCACGGCCTTCCTCGACAGTCAGCTCTGAGCACCCGGAGTCGCGCTAATTTGACAGGCCCATTCGAACCCGTTAGGCTCCCCGTTTGACGCGCCTCGCTGGCGCCGGCCCTGGCAACAGGTCCAGCCGCGAGCCGCCATCACCGGCGCTGTTGAATTCTCCGGCGCCAAAATCCCCGATGCACCGAAGCGGCCTGTCTGCCGCGTCTGTTTCTCAGCACCCTTTGCCTATGCACCTCTCCGACCTCAAATCCAAACCCGTAACCGAGCTGGTCGAGATCGCCAACACGAACGAGATCGACGGCGCCAATCGGATGCGCAAGCACGACCTGATCTTCGCGTTGCTGAAGAATCAGGCGAAGAAGGGCGAAAGCATTTTCGGCGATGGCACGCTCGAAGTGCTGCCCGACGGCTTCGGCTTCCTGCGCTCGCCGGATACGAGCTATCTCGCCGGGACCGACGATATCTACATCTCGCCGTCGCAAATCCGGCGCTTCAACCTGCACACCGGCGACACGATCGAGGGCGAGATCCGCACCCCCAAGGACGGCGAGCGCTACTTCGCCCTGGTGAAGGTCGACAAGGTCAACGGCGAGCCCCCGGAGAACGCCAAGAGCAAGATCCTGTTCGAGAACCTTACGCCGCTGTTCCCCGACGAACCGCTCATCCTGGAGCGCGACATCAAGGCCGAGGAGAACATTACCGGGCGCGTCATCGACATCATCGCGCCGATCGGCAAGGGCCAGCGCGGGCTCCTCGTGTCTTCGCCGAAGTCCGGCAAGACCGTGATGCTGCAGCACATCGCGCACTCCATCGCCGCCAACTATCCCGAAGTGGTGCTCATCGTGCTGCTGATCGACGAGCGGCCGGAGGAAGTGACCGAGATGACGCGCACGGTGCGCGGCGAGGTCGTGGCCAGCACATTCGACGAACCGGCTACGCGTCACGTGCAGGTGGCGGAAATGGTGATTGAGAAGGCGAAGCGGCTCGTCGAGCACAAGAAGGATGTCGTGATCCTGCTCGACTCGATCACGCGGCTTGCGCGCGCCTACAACACCGTCGTTCCCGCCTCGGGCAAGGTGCTGACCGGCGGTGTCGATGCCAACGCGCTGCAGAGGCCCAAGCGCTTCTTCGGCGCGGCGCGCAACATCGAGGAAGGCGGCTCGCTCACCATCATCGCCACTGCGCTTATCGACACGGGCTCGCGCATGGACGACGTGATCTACGAGGAATTCAAGGGCACCGGCAACATGGAGATCCATCTCGACCGGCGCATGGCCGAGAAGCGCACCTACCCCGCAATTAACGTCAACCGCTCGGGCACGCGCAAAGAAGAGCTGCTGCTCAAACAGGACGTGCTGCAGAAGGTGTGGGTGCTGCGCAAGCTCCTCTATCCGATGGACGATCTCGAAGCCACCGATTTCCTCGTCGACAAGATCAAGCAAACCAAGAACAACGCGGAGTTCTTCGACAGCATGCGCAGGGGCTGACCGGGTTTGCCGCTTCGGTACCGGGGGCTTGTCGTATGACTACAACGCAACCATATAGCGTGGCAGCATTTCTGTTGCATTGCAGCGAAAACCGGCGCATAATGCTTCGTTGGCCGTTGTTGTCTACATAAGCCCTTGAAAAGACTTCGTTTTGGCAGCCGAGCCAAGCCCGAGGTGAAACCGATGAAAGCTGGAGTCCATCCCCAGTACAGCGAGATTCAGGTTACGTGCAGCTGCGGCAACACGTTCACGACCCGTTCGACTGTGAACAAGCCGCTGCATGTGGAAGTCTGCTCGGCGTGTCATCCGTTCTATACCGGCAAGCAAAAGATCGTCGACACCGCTGGGCGCGTGGAGAAATTCCGCCAGCGCTACGGTTCGAAGACCAAGGCAGCAGCCTAGTCCGCCCAAGGGCGGTAAGCCGGCAAAAGGCAGCTTTCGGCTGCCTTTTTCATTGGGGTATAGTCGCAGCGGCGCGCTCCCGCCCCCCACGACGCCCGCAGCGAGGACCGCTCCGGCCACAGCTCTTCATGCCGCCGTCCGATACCCTTGAATCGCCCTGACGCAGCGTCCGAGCTGTCCCCGTCCGGCCCCTACCGAGCGTACAAGCAGCTGGGGCTCGTGTTGCTGTGCGCGGCCTGGGTCCTGCTTGGGCTGCTCGGCCACGACCCGTGGAAATCAGACGACGCGGTCGCCTTCGGGATCGCCTACGACATGCTCAAGTCGGGCGATTGGATCGTTCCTCACGTTGCGGGTGTGGCCACGCCCGAGCGGCCGCCGCTCTTCTACGCCGTCGCCGCCGCGTTTGCATGGCTCTTCGGCGGAGTGCTTGCTCTGCACGATGCCGCGCGGCTCGCCGTCGCGCTGTGCCTAGCCTCGACGTTGTGGCTGCTCGGGATAACCGGGCGCGAATTGTACGGCCGAGGCTTCCGCTGGATGCCCGTCCTTTTGTTCATCGGCTGTGTCGGGCTCTGGGATCGCGCACACCTCCTCGGTGCCGACCTCGGGGTTCTCCCTGCCGCGGCGCTCGCCTTGTACGCTTGCGCGGTGGCCCCGCGGCGACCCGCCCTGGGCGGCGTGCTGCTCGGCCTTGCGGCCGGGCTCGCGTTCCTGTGCAGGGGATCCGTCGCCGCAGGCCTGGTCATGGTGACGGCGTTTCTTCTCGCGCTCTTCGGTCCGTGGCGAACTGCACGCTACGGAACCACGCTGGCGCTGGCGATCGCCGTAGCGATTCCGCTCGTCGGGGTTTGGCCCCTCGCGCTCTACCAGCGCTCGCCCGAGCTCTTCGCCGAGTGGTACCAGGCGCAGAACGTGGCCCGATTCCTCGGCCGCTCCGAGGGAGCCAGCCCTGTCGACCTCCTCTACTACGTCAAGAACCTGCTCTGGTTTGCCTGGCCTGCTCTGCCGCTCGCTGTGTGGACGCTCTGGGTGCGCGCCCGCGGCTTCAACGGCAGGCTCGGCGCCCCGGGCATCACGCTGCCGCTGGTCGCGTTCATCGTCGTGCTCGTGGCTCTTTCGGCAGCGGCGGAGCCCCGCGCCAACCTGGCGCTGCCGCTGCTGCTCCCGATCGCCCTGCTCGGTGCCGCCGAGATCGACAGCCTGAAGCGAGGCTACTCGGGTGCGCTCGACTGGTTCGGCATCCTGACGTTCGGGCTGCTCGCGGTAGTCCTCTGGGGCCTCTGGCTCGAATCGCTGTATCTGGGCCTGCCAGAGGACGTGGCGCGACTCTTCCGCGACACGCAGCCCGGTTATCGGCCTCCGTGGCAGCTGGCCGCGGTATTGGTGTCCGCGGGACTTACGTTGCTGTGGCTTGCTCTGGTGCGACCCGCACGACGCTCGAATCGGCGCGCTGTGCTGAACTGGGCTGCCGGCATGACACTCGTCTGGGGCCTCTCCGGCACGCTGTGGCTGCCTTACATCGACTCGCGCCGCAGCTATCGGCCCGTAGCGGAATCGCTGGCCGCGCACCTGCCGGCAGGGACCTGCATTGCCAGCCGCAATCTGGGCGAAGCGCAACGGGCCTTGCTGGAATACCTGGGAAATGTCGTAACCGTCCGCGACGAAGTTCAACCTGACAACAGCTGCTCGGCTCTGCTGGTGCAGCTCGCGCGCGATGAACCGGATGCCCCGCCGGATTCGTCGTGGGTGAAGCTGTGGGAGGGAGCCCGCCGCGGCGATGAAACCGAGCGCTTCATTCTCTTCACAAGGACGGCGGCCCCGCGACCCGCGCCATGAACTTCGTCGACGAAGCGCTGATCGAGGTCATTGCCGGTGCAGGTGGCAACGGGGCGGTGTCCTTTCGGCGCGAGAAATACGTCCCGCGCGGCGGACCGAACGGAGGCGACGGAGGCCGCGGCGGCAGCATCTATGCCGTTGCCGATCGCAACGTGAACACGCTCATCGATTACCGCTACGCCCGGATCCACCGTGCGAAGCCGGGCGAGCATGGGCGCGGCGCAGACCAATACGGGCGAGCCGGCGCAGACGTCGTCTTGCGCATGCCCGTCGGCACCACGATAACGGATGCGGACAGCGGTGCATTGATCGCGGATCTCGCCGTAGACAGCCAGCGCGCGACGCTCGCCAAGGGCGGCCAGGGTGGGCTGGGGAATCTGCACTTCAAATCGAGCACCAATCGCGCGCCACGCCAATCCACGCCCGGGGAGCCCGGCGAGCAGCGCAAGCTCAGACTCGAGCTCAAGGTGCTCGCCGACGTCGGGCTTCTGGGCATGCCGAACGCTGGGAAGTCGACACTGATACGCGCGGTCTCGAAAGCGCGCCCCCGGGTGGCGGACTATCCCTTCACGACCGTCGCACCGCATCTGGGTGTTGTCAGGATCGACGAGAACCGCAGCTTCGTCGTCGCCGACATCCCGGGCCTGATCGAGGGCGCCGCCGAGGGCGCGGGACTCGGGCACCGTTTCCTGCGCCATCTGCAGCGCACGCGCCTGCTGCTGCACGTGATAGACATTGCCCCGTTCGACGGGGGGGTCGATCCCGTCGCGGAGGCACGCGCAATCGTCAAGGAGCTCAAGCGCTACGACGAGTCGCTTTATGAAAAACCGCGCTGGCTCGTTTTGAACAAGCTCGACCTCATTCCCGCCGAAGAGCGCAGCGCGCGAATCGACGCGTTCGTCAAATCCCTGCGCTGGAAAGGCCCGGTATTCGGCGTCGCAGCGATCAGCGGCGAGGGCTGCACAACCCTTGTGCGCAAGGTTCAGGACTGGCTGCAGAAGCATCCGGCCGAGCCCGTGCTGGCAACATCGCCATGACGCCGGCGGCGGCCCAGGGCTGCGTCGCCCGCGCCCGGCGAATCGTCGTAAAGGTCGGGTCCAGTCTGGTGACCAACGAGGGGCGCGGCATCGACCACGCGGCAGTCGCCCGCTGGGCCGAGGAGATCGCCGCGCTCAAGGCGAGCGGCAGGGAAATCGTTCTCGTATCCTCCGGAGCGATCGTCGAGGGGATGCAGCGCCTCGGCTGGGCGAAGCGCCCCGCCGCGATCCACGCGCTGCAGGCGGCGGCCGCCGTGGGCCAGATGGGCCTCGTGCAAGCCTACGAAAGCGCGTTCACCCGCTTCGGTCTGCACACCGCCCAGATCCTGCTTACGCACGAGGACCTGGCCGATCGTCGACGCTATCTCAATGCGCGCTCGACGCTCATCACCTTGCTCGGCCTCGGTGTGATTCCGATCATCAACGAAAACGACACCGTGACGACCGATGAGATCCGGCTCGGGGACAACGACACGCTCGGTGCGCTCGTCACCAACCTGATCGAAGCCGATGTGCTGGTTCTGCTTACGGACCAGGGCGGCCTCTATCGGAGCGACCCGCGCCGGGATCCCGCCGCAGCGCTGGTGCGCCAGGCGCGCGCGGCCGACCCGGCTCTTGAGACGATGGCGGGCGGCGCAGGGACCCGGCTGGGCCGCGGCGGCATGCTGACCAAGGTGCTCGCTGCAAAACGGGCGGCTCGCAGCGGCGCGTCAACCGTCATCGCCAGCGGGCGTGAGGACAAGGTCCTCACCCGTCTCGCCGCAGGGGAGTCCGTCGGCACGGAGCTCCTCGCCGACGCGATGATGCTCGCGGCGCGCAAGCAGTGGCTCGCCGATCACGTCCGCCTCGCCGGACGTCTCACTCTGGATGCCGGTGCGGTACGGGCGCTCGTGCGCGACGGCAAGAGCCTGCTGCCGATCGGCGTCGTCGCTTGCAGCGGAGAGTTCGAGCGCGGCGAAGTTGTCGGCTGCTGTGACGCTGAGGGACGCGAGGTGGCGCGCGGCCTCGTGAATTACAGCGCCGCCGAGACGCAGCGCATCATGCGCAAGCCTTCTTCAGAGATCGAATCGCTGCTCGGCTACGTCGACGAGCCGGAGCTCATTCATCGCAACAACCTCGTCCTGCTCTGAAAGGGCGGCACCCGCGGTTAGACAGTCGACGCACCTTCCCCTAAACTCGTCGGGCGCCTGCGGGCGCCCCGCCGAGGGTCCGGCGCCCCTGGTGCCGCGCCCGCCGCCATAACGAGGAGGAGATCCCGTGAACCTGTTCGAGCGCGCGAGAAACATCCTGCTGCAGCCCAAGACGGAGTGGCCGGCGATTGCCGCCGAGGCGGCGACGCCGCAGTCGCTCTATATCGGGTACATCATGATCCTGGCCGCCATCGGGCCCATCGTGATGCTGCTCGGGTTCGGCGGGCTCGGCGCGCTGGGCTTGCGCGTTGCGATCCTCGCCTACATCAACTCGCTCATCGGAGTTGCCGTTCTGGCGCTCATCGTCGACGTGCTCGCTCCCAACTTCGGCGGCACGAAGGATTTCGTCGCGTCGCTGAAGCTCACGGCCTACAGCTTTACCGCCACCTGGGTCGCCCAGGTCGCTTTGTTCGTCCCGGTGCTCGGTTGGCTGGTCGTGCTGGCGGGAGCGATCTACGGGTTCTACCTCTTCTTCCTCGGCGCCCCGACCCTCAAGAAATGCGCAGTCGACAAGGCCGCGACCTTCACTATCGTCGTGCTCCTGTGCGCGATCGTATTGATGTACCTGGTGCGCCTGGTCGTTCTCAACCTGGGCTTCGGCGGCGGCACCGGCATGCCCGGCATGAACATGGGCATGCTGCGCTAGCTCGGTTCGAATCCTAGCCGCGCGCATCCCGCGCCGAAGCGTCGGGATCGCTTGCGCGCGCTTCAGGCCTTCTCGGGCGGGTTCGCGTAGGGCGAGGGTATGACAACGTGCGCCCAGCCGTACAAGCGTTCGCGGCGATTCTGCGGCCGGTGGTGCAGGAAGCGCTCCAGCTCCATCAAGGCGCGGCGGTAGACCTCGCGCTTGAAATCGATCACGCTCTCGAGCGGGATCCAGTAATCGTGCCAGCGCCAGGCGTCGAACTCGGGATGAGAGCTGGCACGCAGAGAAACGTCGCTGTCGCGCCCTACGAGCCGCAGCAGATACCAGATCTGCTTCTGCCCGCGATAGCTCCCGCGCCACTCGCGCTTGATCCACTGCTGCGGGACGTCGTAGCGCAGCCAGTCGCGCGTGCGGCCGAGGATCTTGACATGTTCCGCTGCCAGCCCGACCTCTTCACGAAGCTCGCGGTACATGGCCTGCTCGGGCGTTTCACCAGGGTGGATGCCCCCCTGCGGAAACTGCCAGGCGTGCTCGCGGACGCGCTTGCCCCAGAAGACGAGGTTCTTCGGGTTGGCGATGACGATGGCGACGTTCGGGCGATAGCCGTCGCGGTCCAGCATCGTGACCACCTGCGATTCAATCAGTTAAAACCATTCTTCCACAGTTTGCGGCGCTTGGCAAAGCACGCCGCGGCGCGATAGTCGCGCTAGTGGCTGCGCGGTGCCGACTCGCGCGGCGTCACCTCGAGCGTGAGGCGCTGCGCGCGGCGCAAGATGGTGAGCCTGGTCGGGTTTCCGATGTGCCCGCCGGTAAGCAGACGCTGCAGATCATCCACGCCCGCGATCGCGGCGTCGCCGAAGCCAATGATGATGTCGGCCGTCTGCACGCCTGCCGCGGAGGCAGGCGAATCCCGCGCGACCGTCTCCACGCGGGCTCCTCTCTCCTGGTTCAGGGCGAAGTGCCGGACGATTCGCCGCGGCAATTCGCAGTCCTGTGCGCTCACGCCGAGAAAGGCGCGGCGGACCCGACCATCGTGGATGAGCGCGGTCGCGACCCGTTCCGCTGTGTTCGACGCGATTGCGAAGCAAATGCCTTGCGCCGGGAGAATGACCGCCGTGTTCACGCCGATGACGGCGCCGCGCGAGTCGACCAGCGGCCCTCCCGAGTTACCAGGATTCAGCGCTGCATCGGTCTGGATGATGTTGTCTAGGAGACGCCCGCCCGCGCCACGCATCGAGCGTCCGACCGCGCTCACGATGCCCGCCGTGACGCTGTGTTGAAAACCGTAGGGACTGCCGATTGCGATAGCGACCTGGCCGACCCGTACGCACGCGGAGTCGCCGAGGCGCGCGAAGGCGAGACCATCCCCGCCGACCTTGATGACCGCCAGATCGGAGTCCGGATCGTCCCCGACCCGCTCGGCGGCAAGTACGCGGCCATCGGACAGAGTGACTTCCAAGGCCTGCGCATCGCTAGCGACGTGGCTGTTGGTGACGAGGTACCCATCGGGCGTGATCGCGAATCCGGACCCGGACCCGTCCTGCCTCCTGCCGCGTCGGCTTCGGCGCTCGACTCGGATGTGGGCCACGGCAGGCCGTACGAGAGCTACGGCGCCGGTCACCGCGCGCGAATAGGCGTCTAGCAGCTCGCTGTCGGCGCCGAGCGGCGTCTCGAGATCAGGACCGGTCGCGTCGCCGCCCGTGGAATCGCCGATCGGTTGGGGTACGGGCGCCCGACCGCGGTCAAAGGGAGCCATGCCACTTGAAGTGGCGGTTCGTCGCGGGCATTTCAAGGCGCCGGCCGAGGCAAACGGTGACGCTGCCCGGCCAACTTTCAGATGAGAACGCGCTGCCTCTCGACACTCGCGTCGACGACGGTGAGCGCGGTCATGTTCACGATGCGCCGCACTGTCGCCGACGGCGTGAGGATGTGCGCGGGACGGGCGACGCCGAGAAGGATCGGCCCCAGCGTAAGCCCGCCGCCCGCGGCGATCTTCAGCAGGTTGAAGGAGATGTTCGCTGCGTCGACCGTCGGCATGATGAGCAGGTTCGCGTCGGCCTTCAGGCGCGAGTTCGGCAGCACGCGCCTGCGCACCTCCGTCGACAGCGCCGCGTCGCCATGCATCTCGCCGTCGATCTCGAGCGACGGCTCCATCGCGGTGACGAGTCCCAGCACGGCCTGCATCTTCTTCGCCTGCGGATGGTTGCTCGAGCCGAAGTTCGAATGTGAAATGAGGGCGACTTGCGGGGTGATCCCGAAGCGCCGTATCTCCTCTGCGGCGAGGAGCGTGATCTCGGCCAGCTCCTCGGCGCTCGGATCGGCGTTCACGTAGGTGTCGGCGATGAAGATCGTGCGCTCCGGCATCGTGACCGCGTTCATGGCGGCGAGCGTCCGGACTCCCTTGCGCAAACCGAGGACCTGCTCGATGTAGCGCCGGTGCGATTCGTGCGAGCCGTAGGTTCCGCAGAGCATCCCGTCGGCGTGGCCCATGTGGATCATCATCGCCCCGATAAGCGTAAAGCGGCGGCGCATCTCGATCTTGGCGACCTGTTCGGTCACTCCCTTGCGTTCTGTCAGGCGGTGGTACTCGCTCCAGTACGCGCGAAACCGCGGATCGTCTTCGGGGTTGATCATCTCGAAGTCCACGCCTCGCTTGAGCCTTAGGCCGAAGCGC
>Ga0335079_10003019_pt1 | contig 19413 bp, 18 predicted proteins | sample Lox_Sample_33_FD_206719 | JGI IMG/M metagenome (GOLD analysis project Ga0335079, IMG submission 206719) | Soil microbial communities from Loxahatchee National Wildlife Refuge, Florida, United States - Lox_Sample_3.3 | ecosystem: Environmental > Terrestrial > Soil > Wetlands | place: USA... | reverse complement strand
CTGCACCACCTGGTCCGAATCGTGTAAGGTCAAAATCAGAACCTTGATCTGCGGATTGGCCTTGAGAATCTGGCGGGTCGCCTCCAGCCCGTTCAGGCTTGGCATGCCAACGTCCAGAATTACAACCTCCGGCTGTAGTTGCTGAGCTTTCTCAACCGCTTCGCGGCCGTTGCTTGCTTCTCCACAAACATCCCAGTCTGGTTGTGCCCGGAGCAGCGCACACAAGCCTTTACGAACAATCTCATGATCATCGGCTAATAGGATTCGCAAAGGCATTTTGTGTTCCCTCCTCGTCGACTTTCGCGGTTGCGTCAGTTTTCTAAATCAAGCCGGACTATCCGCATTCCGCGATCAGTTAACTTCCCTACAAAACTACATTGCACCGGCTCTACCAAATTCTCTTCCCCATAGATTCAGTATCTTCGCTGGTGGATTCTCGTTTTCCGCGGTAGCACTTGCCCCATGGGTGTAATTCTTACCCTTCATCAGGCTTACTCATTGTTGGCCCAACTACGATAACAATTTGATGACAAATTCCCCATACAGCGAACGCTGTACCTTTCCTCGGACGGTCGTGGAGAGCGGACCCTAATGGATATTCATCGTCATGGCAGCCGTTCCCCCCTTCGCACTATCTTCACGGCAGGCTGACAACCATTTTTTCAGGAACTCCAGAACTTCCTCTGGAGGGCGCAGCCAGAGCCGAGCCGCCGTAGGCCGCCACTGCGGGCGAGCCAGAACGGTCAACCCGCGGTCCCCGAGCGCCCGGAACGCGGCTTCGTCAGAGGAGTCGTCGCCCATGTATGCAGCCGTAACCTTCGCACCTTCTTCCACGAGCAATGCGCGAACCACATCCCCTTTGTTAACGCCGGGCGCTCGAATCTCGATCCCTCCGTCGAACTCGAGCAGCTCGAGCCCGCTTCGAGCTGCAATCAGTTCCCATCCCAGGCGCACGCGTCCGCGCATTTCATCCGCTTCGCTCTTCGCCATTCCGCGCCAATGCGCAGCGATGCTGCCAGTCTTGATTTCCGCCGTTCTCCGCAGTTGCTGGTAATCCAACCATCGGCCCGCATCCGCCAGCGCGTCCACATGTGTCTGGTCGATTCGTGTGGTTTGAACCTCTCCGTTCGGCCTGCGTCGCTGCATGCCGTACAACCCCCACAATTCCGGGCTCGGATGAAGTCCGATCTGCTGGTGCAGTTCGTTCACGTCACGCCCCGACACAATCACCACGCGTGTCCGCCCGCATTTCGAGATTTCCTGAAGAATCTCCCCGATTCCCGGATAGGCATGCGCCTTGTTGCGTTCGGTTTGAAATGGAGCCAGGGTCCCGTCATAGTCAAGCATCAGGAGTCTTTGCCCGGCCGCGGCCAATGTCTCCAGGAATTGGTCGATTTGCAGTCGCGTTGCAATTTCCAACTCATCTCTCCCGGTGCGGGGGTATGTCAGGCATGCAATTTCTCGTACGTGTCTGCGGTTTCGTCCAACCGCAGTTCACAAAGTTCCGCAATCAGGTTCCCTGCCCAGCGGTAAATGTTGTGTTCCCGGATGGTCTTCCGCATGCGCTGGATGCGCATCCGTTTTTCTTCAGGCTCCATTTCCAGAGCCACGTGGATCGCCTCCGCGGTCTGGTCGATGTCATACGGATTCACCAGTAAGGCATCCAGAAGTTCGCGCGCCGCCCCGGTAAACTGGCTCAAAATCAAAACACCCCCTCCATCCTGCCGCGCCGCAACAAATTCCTTGGCTACTAAATTCATTCCATCGTGCAGCGACGTAACCAGACAAACGTCGGCGGCCCGATAGTAAGGTGCGATCTCCTTGTGGCTGTGGTGGCGTGTTAGCAGCACGATGGGCTTCCATTTCCCCACCTGGAATCGCCAGTTGATCCTCTCGGCCTCCGCCTCCACTTCCGCCACCAGGTCGTGATAGCGTTTGATATGGGTACGGCTCGGTGCCCCGATCTGCACGAACGTGAATTTCCTTTGAAATTGCGGATACTTTTCCAGAAAGCGCTCGACCGCAAGAAATCGCTCGAGGATTCCCTTGGTGTAGTCAATCCGGTCCACCCCGATCCCTAAGAAGCGCGCCTCGTCTCCTCCCATGCTCCGTACCAGCGCACCCCGTTCCACAAAGGACGTCTCGTCGCCCCCGCCTTCCGTGTCGCCCGGCGGATCCACGCTGATCGGGAATGGGCGCACCAAGCTCCGATGATCCTGCCGCATGACCGAAAAATGCTCCCAGTCCACCCGCGATTCCAGCGCGCGGTCCACTGTCTGCAGAAAGTTGTTACAGTGCGCTTGAACGTGAAACGAAATCAGATCCGCCCCCAGCAGCCCGTCGATAATCTCCCGGTGCCACGGACAAATCCCAAACGCTTCCGGGTGCGGCCATGGAATGTGCCAGAAGATCGCCACCCGCGCGTCTGGCCTCATCTGCTTGATCATCCGCGGCAATAGCGCCAGATGATAGTCCTGCACGAGGACCACCGGCCGTTCCGTGTCTTCGAACTCCTCGACCACCGCCACCGCAAACTTTCGGTTGACTTCCTCGTAGTGCCGCCAGTCGTTGGCTCGAAAAATCGGCCGCGTGTGCGCAAAATGGCAAAGGGGCCAGAGCCCTTCATTCGCAAAACCGTAATAGTACCCTTCCTCTTCTTCCTTGCTTAACCAAACGCGGCGCAAGGTGTAGCGCGGGTCATCGGGAGGAACGCGCAGGCGGTCGTGCTTGTCAACCCCTTCCGCGTCGGCGTTCCCGCTCCCGTGCGCGATCCACGTTCCATCGCATGCTCTTAAGACTGGTTCCAGTGCCGTTACCAGACCACTCGGAGGCACCGACACCTCGATCTCCTTACCGTTACGCTGGTGTATGTAAGGCTCCCGATTCGATACCACAAACAGGCGGCTGCCTTCCAACCGCGCCTGCACCTGCACCGAGAGCCGTTCCGCCGTCCATAACGATTCCCCCGCATCCCGCAGGCGCGCCTCATTCTCGGCGGCGCTTCGCGCTCGGCTCAGGCTTTCCGACATGTTTGCCACTTCTTTTGCCAACGGACGAAATAATTCCAGATCCGGCATCTCGTGCCGCGGCGAAATTCTGCCCATACGCAGGGCTCGCATCCACTGCGCTGCCTGTGCAATCGGACCGGCGATACTCCATCGCACAATCAGCAACGTAATAAGTACGATCAGGAACACTTGCGCGAGAACGTGAAAAAATGTCTGGCGCCAGACGTCCATTGCCTCGGCCCTTATGTAACCGATGTCATGCACCACGGCGATGCCGCCCACCACCTCACCCTTTTCGTAGACAGGTACCGCCAGAATGTGCACCCGTTCATTGCCCAGTCGTCGGAAAGTGCTCTCGTCGTGTTTTTGCACCACCGCCGCCATCAGCGGATCGGGAACTGGATTCAGGATCGGCCCTAGTTCCGGAGTAACGGCCAGCACCTTGCCGGTGCCGTCAAATATGGCTATACCAATCAGGTGCTCGCGCTTGCCGAACCTCTCCACCAGCAGTTTTAACTCCTTCTGCGAGGCCCCATCCCACGCCCGTTCGACATTTCCTGTCAGGCTTTCCGCAAGTATTTCCGCGCGCTTCTCCAGATCGCTCCGCAACGCCTTCTTCTCTTCAACAATCTGGTAGTAGGAAAAGCCAAGAGACACCAGCGTCACGCCAATTATCAGCGACACGATCAGGCGAACGCTTAGAAAACGCATAGGTCAGACCTCTGAAAGGAGCCGTTTGGACGACGATTTTGATGGAAAGGTTGCCTGTTCGATCTCCCGCCGGCCTGCTACTTCAATCGAAGCAGAATCTCTAATCGAAGCAGAATCCCTCGCTTCTTGGAACGAGCGCAATTCCCCTTGCATCCAACCCCGCTGTTCAGACCACCACATCGTTCTGGAGGCTCCTCTATGCGACACCTCTTATTGCTTTCTGTGCTGATGCTCGCTGCCTGCTGGGCCGCGGCTCAGGACTCGAGTCAGACAACGCCTGCAAACGCCGGATCCCAAACAGGAGATGGCTCCCAAGTCACCGTTCAAGGTTGTTTGGGCGGTTCCGAAGGAAACTACACGCTCATGAGCGATGACGGCACCAGCTACCGGCTCACGGGGAATACCGCAAAGCTGAAGGACCACGTGGGCCATGAGATGACGATCACCGGCGCAGCCTCTTCATCCAACAGCAACGCTTCTAACGGTATGGGCGAGGAAGCGGGCAACAACCGCAAAAGCGGCATGGCGAACCTTGAAGTGGGCTCCTTCAAGCACGTTGCCAAAACCTGCAAGAACAATGGCATGTCACACTGAGCCGTTCACACTGAGGCGTTCCGGCGCCAGCCCAGCCCCACGCGGCTGGGCTCTTTTTTAGATAGTGGGCTGGACAGCCCACTACTTTTTTTTCATCGCTTGCAATTCAGCCGAACTTTCGGCCCCTTCATCGCAAGCGTTCTGGGTTGTGCAGGCAAAGCGCAGGCTCGCAGAGCTGCGGCCAGTTCTGGAGTTTCCTCGTTCTCATAGAGAACAGGATTCACGAAGAACCCGATAAATAAGCGGGAGATCAGGCCGGCGACAATCACAATCGCGAACCGCCTTTGCGTATCGGAGCCTATGCCGGTGGAAAGCGCTGCCGGAAGCAATCCCAGGCAGGCAACCAATGCCGTCATCGTGATCGGGCGGAGCCGTAGAAGCGAGGCTTCCCTCGTCGCAGGGCGAATCCCCATACCTTCGCCGCGTAACTTCCTGTCCTGCCTGCCCCCACCCAGCTTTGGGACCGCATAGTACAACGCTTATGCCGTCTTTTCCACGGAGTGCAACCGGGACGGTTGGTAGCTGCCCGGCACTGTCCTGGCAGAAATGTTCAGACGATTCCACCCATTGATGGTCACGACGGCCAGACTCAGATCCGACAGCTCTTTTTCGTTGTAGTGTCGCCGTACCTTCTCGTAAACATCGTCAGGCACGTGCCCGTCGCTGATCAAGGTAAGGGCTTCCGTCCATTCCAGCGCTGCGCGTTCCCGCTCCGTATAGAACGGCGACTCGCGCCAGGCGTCCAGGGAATACAGCCGTTGCTCGCTTTCTCCAGCCGCCCGCAGGTCCTTCCAGTGCATGTCCACACAGTACGCGCAGCCGTTGATTTGCGATGCGCGAAGGTGCATCAGGTTCAGCAACGATTCTTCCAGCCCGCATTCGCGAAGATACTGCCCCAACCCGAGCATCGCCTTGAGCGCTCCCGGGGCCGCTTTCATATAGTTAAATCGTGCTTCCATTTATCTCTCCTTCCATTGATCGGCATTTCACGTGCCTGTTTCGATGACGTTCGGCGATTCCAGGACTCGGCAGACCGGCCCACATCTTCATGAATCCCTCCTACAGCAAAGACCTGATCCCGCAGGATTCAGATTGGCCACTCTCTGAATCCTCACGCCCGGCCCGTGGATCGAAAAATTGTTGACACGGAGGAGACAAACATGACAGATATGGAGATCGATACTGAGGTGTTGATAGCAGGCGCCGGGCCGGTTGGCCTGTTCCTTGCCAATGAGTGCGCTCGCCGCGGCCTTAGTTTCCGCATCATCGAGGAGCGCTCTTCTCAATCTGAACACTCTAAAGCCCTCGCGATTTTTCCCCGGACTCTTGAGATCTTCGACATGGCAGGCCTTGTCCCGCCCTTTCTGGACGCCGCCAACCGCGTTACCTCGGTCGTCGTCACGTCCCGCCAACGCGTCCTTGCCCGTATGAGCTTTACTCCAGAAGGAACTCCCTACTCGTTTGTAGCCATGGTTCCCCAAGACGTGACCGAGCAACTGCTGCTCCGGGAGTTGCGGCACAGGGGCGGGGATGTCGAATATGAAACCAAATTCGTTTCTGCGGAGCAACAGGAAGACAATGTCATCGTCACCCTGGACCATAAGGGCCAACAGGTCGTACTAAGAGCGGCTTTCGTGGTTGGATGCGACGGGAGCCATAGCGCTGTCCGGCACCAACTGAACTTGCCGTTCGAAGGTGCTGAATATAAAGATCTGTTCCTGCTCGCCGACATCGACACAAATGACTCGTTTCCCCCTGACGAGCTGCAGCTATGCCCGAGCGAGCATGGACCTGCAGCCATTTTCCCCATGAGCGCGACTCGCCGCCGCGTTGTAGCCACCATCGAAAACAGCGAAGGCGACGCCCCCTCGCTGGAACTGGTGCGCAACATATTGGCTCAACGGGCCCCGCGTGGACTCGAGGCGCGCAGCTTGCACTGGAGCACCTATTTTCGAATCCATCACCGCTTGGTCGCACGCCTGCGGGACGGCCGCATTTTCATCGCCGGCGACGCGGCTCACATTCACAGTCCCTTTGGCGGGCAGGGAATGAATACAGGACTTCATGATATTTGGAACCTGATCTGGAAGCTCGACCTGGTTCTGCATGGTCACGGCAATGACCAGTTGCTTGACAGTTACGGTGCGGAACGCCTTCCCGTGATTAGGAATGTCATCGAAACCACTCAACTGCTCACCAAGGCCATGGGGACTCCTAATAAATTTGCGCAGGCTTTGCGGGATACCGTAATCCCGATGGTCTCCCGCCTCGCTCCCTTTCAGCACGCCTTCGTGAATCGGCTTTCCGAACTCGGCATTGTTTACCACGGAAGTCCCTTGGTCGAAGGAGATGGAAGGCGATATTTCGATGACTCGTTGCGCGGAGGAAGCGGGATTCGCAGCCGCTTCATTCTCGCCGTCCGCGACAACGCCGATTCATCGGCAAAACGTGCCGCTCAGCAACTCGCCAACTCATTCCCTGAGATCGTTGAATTGCGATGGGTGGCACGCGCCGGCATCACCCTCGTTCGTCCGGACGGCTATATCGCGTACTCCGCCTCCGACCGGGAGGAAAACAAGGCTTGGCTGTCGGTGCGCTCGCTGCTTGAACGCCACACCCATGCCCGGCAGCGGATCAGTGCAGCCTAGCCAGGCCCATCGGGTTCCCATCAACCCCAGTGGTCTTTAGGATGCTACGGTTCATGGGCGCTCTCACATGACCAACCGTCTTCCGGGGTGACATTGTGATTAGAGGCTTCCGGTCTGATAGCGCAGGACCGACAGCGCAAGCCGGTACTCGGAGTCAGCCTGCGCGTTGCCGATCTCGGCCTGCGTCTGTTGCAGCTGAGCTTGGCTCAGTTCGACAATCGAGCTGAGTCCAAGTCGGTAGCGTGTCTGCGCAAGATCCAGTGCCAGGTTTGCCTGCGCCATTAGCTGCTCGCTGACGTGAACTCGATCGTATGCAGTGCTGGCAGTCAGCCACGCTGTGCGGACGTCGCGCGAGATGTGGTTCCGTAGATCAGCCAGTCTCTGCCGGGCTGCCTGCGCTCGCAGCTCCGACTCCCGCGAACGGGATTGATAAAGGAAACCGTCGAACACCGGGATCTGTAAGTTGACTCCCGCCGCTCCATACGGTCCATAGACTCGATCATCCCGAACCGGTGAGTCGCCGTAGGCAGCCGAAGCCGAAATCGTGGGCAGTATTTCATCGCGTCGCGCCTGGCGAAATTTCTCAGCCGATTCCGTCTCAAACTCCAGTGCCAGCACTTCCGGGCGTCTTGCGAATGCGTCGGCGATCAACTGGTCGACGTCCGCAGGAGGAACAGCCAGCGGCTCTGTATCGTTGACAAGGTCGAAATTTTCAAGCGTTGGATAGCCAAGAATCGCCGACAGGCTGGCCATCGCAGACTTGTCGTTATTCAGGGCATCCAGATAGAGGAGTTTGGCCTGAGCCAGGTTTACGTTCGCAAAACTCAGATCCAGATCGGACTTCAGCTTGCTCTTGGTAAGAGCCGAAACCTGGTCGGAGAGCAATTGTCGCGATGCCACGGTCTGCTCAGCCACTCGCAGTACGGCGCGAGTTTGCAGCGCATTGTAGAACGCCTGGTCCACCGCCAGCAGCACATCCTCTTTCGTCGCGGCTGAGTTTTGCTCTTCTGCCTTCGCCTGTAGCCGCGCACTCGCAATCAGATTCGTCGTGTGGCCGAAGTCGGTGATGAGTTGGTTCACCGACATTCCACCAGCCGCGCGGCTGTATATGATCGGGTTGTTGAGAGCGCCGGCCGTGATCCGGCTATTGTCGCGCGCGTCGACTGCGGTCAGGTTCACATTCGCTTGCGGCCATAAGCTGGAACGAACTTCGCGCACCACTTGCTGCGATGCCAGGGCCGTCAGACGGGCCACCGTGATCGCCGGGTTGTTCTTGAGTGCGATAGCCTCAGCGTCCTTGACGGAAAGATGCATCGCCATACCCGCCACCTGCGCCGGGAGTTGTTTGGCTCCTGAACTGTCTTGGTCCGAAAGTCCCCCGGGCTTGGCGTCCGTCGCACTTCCGTTGTACGGCGAGGATTGCGCAGGCAACAGCAGTGCCCAGCCGATGACTACCAGCATTGCAGAGACGAATCGTGCTCTCACCCTTGCACCTCCAGTGCCGTCGCATCTTCCTTTCTGTGAATCCATAAATAAGCGGCCGGCACCAGGTAGACCGTCACCACCACCGATACCAGCAGCCCGCCAATAATCGATCTCGCTAACGGAGCGTACGCTTCGCTCCCCGTTCCAAGCTTTAAGGCCATTGGGATGAGCCCGAGGAGCGTTGCCAGCGAAGTCATCAGCACCGGGCGCAGCCGCTGCCGGGCGGCCACCGTCGCCGCTTCCTTCAGGGCTTTCCCCTGATGCCGTAGTTGTCGCGTGAATTCCACGATCAGAATGCTGTTGGAAACCACGATGCCCACCATCATCACCACGCCCATCAGCGACATGATGTTCAGCGTGGTGCCCGTCGCGAGCAGAAAAAGCAGAACTCCCGCAAGCCCCGGCGGCACGGCCAGCAGAATAATCAATGGGTCCACAAACGATGCGAACTGCGCTACCAGGATCAGGTAGACGAGCACCACCGCCAGGAGCAGTCCGATTCCGAAACTCTTGAAGGATGAGCGCATGTTTTGTACCGAGCCACGCAAGTCCACGCGCACTCCTTCGGGTAGCTTCGTACTGGCAACGATCTTGTCGATTTGCGAACTGACTCGCCCTAGGTCCTCCGTCTTCGGCGATACGTAGACATCGATCGCGCGGAATAACTGGTAGTGATCCACTTCCGTCGGACTTGGAATCGTCCTGACATCGACCACCGTATCGAGCGTGGTCGGATCTTTGCTGTGGGCGCCCCGTAATGGAATCTGTTTCAGGTCTTCCAGATTTCCCACCGCCTCTTCCGGGTACTGAACGGTCAGCATGTATGGATTGCCGCTCTTGGGGTCGACCCAGTAGTTGGGCGCGATCATGCCATTCGACGTCAGTGCCGTGATGACATTGTCGACCACTTCTTTCTGAGACAAACCGACCAGACTTGCTTTCCTCCGGTCGATATTCAGTTGCAGGGCGGGATAGTCAATATCCTGCGGAATCAGGACATCGCTCACCTCTGAGAGTCCTCGCGCTTGCGACGCGATTTCAGTTGCCACCGCGTAGCTCTTGCGCAAGCTGCTGCCGCTGATCTGTACGTCAATCGGAGCTGGCATGCCCATGTTCAAGACCGAATCGACCAGGCCCCCTGACTGGAAATACACGCTCACCTCGGGCAAATCCTGGCTGATCCGTTCCCGAACCCTCCGCATGTACTCATAACTCCCGACCTTGTGTCCCTCTTTCAAACTCACCTGCACAAAACCGGTGTGGGGCGCGGAATTGGGAGTGTAGATCGCCGAGAAATCGGTCGTGATTCCAATGTTGGAGACGATCATGCCCAACTCGTTCCCGGGAATCACTGTGTGCACAATGTCTTCGATCCTCCTGCAATACTGCTCCGATAGCTCGATACGGGTTCCTGATGCAGCCTTGTAGTTGATGACAAACTGGCCTGGGTCTGTGCGCGGGAAGAACGCCACTCCGAGCAGCGGATACATCCCCAGACAGAGCAGTGAGACTCCCGCAAGTCCGATCGTAGTGGCGGCCGGCTTTAGCACTGCCCGGCCCAGCGTCTCGTCGTATCTTCCCAGCACCCTCTCGAAATAAACGTTGAACTTCTTGGCGACCGCTCCAAACCTCGCCCCGATCGATCCCTCCCCAACTTCCTCGTCGGCCTGGTGCTTCTTGATCAGCTTTGCGCAGAACAGCGGAACAACCGTCATCGCCACCACGTACGATGCGAACAGCGACAGCACGACCGCAACCGCCAGTGCCACGAACAGAAATCGGCTCACGCCGTAGAGAAAGATGACGGGGAAAAAAACGATCGCTGTAGTTAGTGTGGCTGCCAGAACGGCGAGGGCAACTTCCTGGCCTCCCTTTTCCGCCGCTACCTCGGGCGGTTCGCCCATTTCGAGGTGGCGAAAAATGTTCTCGAGGACGACAACCGAGTTGTCAATCAGTCGGGAAAACGCCAGCGCTAGTCCTCCCAGCACCATCGTGTTGACCGATCCACCACCGGCGCTGATCGCCATGAACGCCGCCAGGGCCGAAAGTGGAATCGACAGGAAGACGCACGCGGTCGCGCGCATGCTGCCCAGGAAAAGCAGCACCATGAGTCCCGTCAAAACCAGGCCTATCGCACCCTCATGAAGCAGGTTTTCTATCGCCATCTTCACAAAGGCGGACTGATCGAAAACAACCTTCGCCTTCAGTTCCCTGGGAACGTCTACCAGCCGCGAGAGCGCATCACGGATACCGTTTACGACTGCAATCGTGTTGCTGTCCCCGCCTTGTTTCAGGACCGGAAGGTATACCGACCGTTGGCCATCCACTCGCACGATGTTGGTTTGAATCTGCTGTGCGTCCTTTGCCCGCCCGATGTCCCCAACCAGTACTGAAGCTTGCCCCACCGTCTTGATCGGCATCTCATTGATTTCGTCCGCCGTCGGCACCTGGCTGTTGGTGTAGAGGTTGTAATCGATGGGACCGATCTTCACATCTCCGGCCGGTAGGATCAGGTTGCTGTCGTTTACCGTCCGCACCACGTCCATCACCGACAACTCATGCGCATCCAGCTTCAGCGGATCGACATACACCATGATCTGCCGGTAGCGCCCGCCAAAAGGTTGCGGCACAGACGCCCCGGCAACACTCGCGATCTGGTTCCGGACGGTATATTGCCCCAGGTCCCGAAGCTGAGTTTCACTCAGGCCCTGCCCCTTCAACGTGATCAGGCATACGGGCAGGCTCGATGCGTCGAACTTGAGCACAACCGGCGGGAGTGTCCCGGGAGGCAGCCGCCGCAGATCGGCCATTGCCAGGTTCGAGATCGTGCTCAGATCGGAGTCGGCATTCGTTCCCGCCTGAAAATAGATCTTGATCAAGCTCACTCCTGGCAGCGAACGCGACTCGATGTGATCAATTCCACTTCCCAGCGTAAAAAATCTCTCGAACGGATTGGTGATGCTCGTCTCAATCTCCTGCGGCGGCATCCCCGAATAAAACGTCGCCACCACCACCACCGGGATGTTGATCGGCGGAAACAGATCCACAGGCATTCGCACCAGCGTGACCGTCCCGACGATCGCGACCATCAGGCACAGAACGATAATGAAAAAGGGATACCGTATCGCGAAGCTCGACATTTAGCTCGTTGCCTCCGGGTTCTGATTCTTCGGAAGGACGTTCTGCGGCACAACCTTCGGCTGGACCCGCTCCCCGCTATGAAATTCACTGCGGTTGCCGATAATCACCCGGTCCTTTTCGGCCAGGCCCGATGTAACTTCCACTCGGTCGCTCCCTTCTACCCCCAGAGTCACTTGCCGCTCTTCCACCGCCCCGCGCGCGTTCACGATCAGAACGGTCGCTCCCCCGGCATTCCGTTCTAGAGCCTGGATCGGAACCGTCAGTGCGTTGCTGCTCTGCCTCAGAATGATCTTCGCCTCCGCATACATTCCTTCCTTGAGCGCCCCGTCGGGATTCTCCACGTCAATTTCGGTATGCATCGTGCGCGTCTCCTCGTTCAGCGAGTCCGCGAACCGGGCAACACGGCCTTCAAAAGTTCTGCTCACGGCTGAGACGCTCACCTGCACCGCACTGCCAGGTTGCAGCCGTGCGACCGCCGATTCCGGCACCGGCACCACCAGGCGCAAACGTGACCACTCCGCCAGTTGCACCACCGGCATCGATTGCGTCTCGGAAGCCGTTCCGGCCTGAATCAGCGCCCCCGTGTCGGCATACCGCTTCGTGACCACTCCCGCGAAGGGAGCGCTGATGTGCGAGTACGCTTCCAGCGCCGACAAACGTTCCAGTTCGGCTTGTGCCCCGGCCAACTGGCTTTGCGACTCCGACATGGCTGCCCGTGCGCTTTCGATTTGAGCCTCCGTCTCCTGGTCTTTGGCCTGCGAATCGTCAAGTTCCTGCTCCGCTATCAGGCCGGGCCGCGATTCTGACGCCTGCTTCAACCGGCTATAGGCGGCGTGATATGCGGCGTGGTTCGACTCGGCGCGTTTGGTCTCGCTTTCCGCCCTTCGGATCGCATCCTGATACCGCCGGATCTCGGCTCTTGCTCCGCTCACTTGGGCGTTCAGTTCAGGAACTTCCAGAATCGCCAGCACCTGCCCCGCCCTGACGTGGTCCCCGACATCCACATAAATCTGCTTGATGTATCCCGCCACCTTCGCGTGTACATCAACCTGTTGATACGGCCGGAACTCTCCGGACAGCGTTACTGCATTCTCGACTGCATTGCGCTCCACGACAGCTACCGCGGCCACCTTCGCTGCGTCGGAATTCCGGCTGCTTGCGTCTGCGGACCTGGACGCCAGCCTCCACCAGATAATCGAACCCGCCGCAATGGCGATTGCCACGTAAACCAACTGCTTTTGGTTTAACTTCATCGGTTTTTTGCCTTTGTTATTCGTCACACTTGTCAAGCGGGCGAGAGCGTGGCTCTAACTCTGACTGCGTCTGCCTTCCGCAAGTTGTCCATTCACGCGCCGGCCATTGCTTCTTTCGGTCGGAAAGACGGCGTGACGCACTCGTTAGAAGGAGGTTGATGAACGGCGAATGGTTAGCAGGAGGGCGGCGGCCGGTTGTACAGGCTCTTGTCGAATAGAACACTGGCCAGGGAAGGACCTGCGGGCGCAACGTAGGGATGGAACGCGGGAACCTGCAGCGCCACAAAAACCGCTACCGGAGGTCCCCAGTGCCCGGCATCCCGATCCATGTGCTGCCGCGTCGCCTGGGTGTCGCCAGAAGTGACGCTTGTACTCTCAGAAATCCTGACGCTGAAAGTACGAGTCGCAAGGCTTACGGTCAACCCGCAGACCGCCAGGGCGATGATCAAGAACCCCCGCCTTGAAAACGCGGCGGCCGCCCCCCAGCGATACTTTGGCTGTTTCATCCGAACCCCGTGTTGAAATTATACCAAGCTACTGCCCAACTGCCCGGCGGTTCCAAGACTTCCTGAACCTGAAGTAACAGCACCCCATTTACTCGTAACTAACTGACACCAAGCGATATGGCTGGCTTCTAGGGCGCGTTGAGAGCGCTGATAAACGATGGCAGGACCACAATTCGACCATAGACTGTTATACTCTTTCTAACGCTATTTCCACGGTTTGCTCGTCATGCGGTGGTCACTTCTTTAGACCAGATTCATCTCCGCCTATCTTGCCCGCCGTTTATTTTGCGTGAAATCCAAAAGCAAATGTGAGCGGCTTCGCGGCTCTAGACGTGTGTCAGAGTGTGCGACCTCTCCAGAAAGAAACAAAGTCGAATGACAACATTTTCGGAACTGCCCCTGTCTTCTGCGCTACAGCGGAAACTCGCGGCTGCTCAATTCATTAACCTCACACCCATCCAGGAACGTGCAATCCCCCCTGCTCTCGAAGGTCGCGATGTGATCGGGACGGCCGAGACTGGCACTGGCAAGACGTTGGCGTTTCTCATTCCTCTGATTGAGATCCTCAACCACAACCCGGCGCGTCAGACCGTCGCTCTCGTGCTGCTGCCTACGCGGGAGCTCGCGATCCAGGTGCACGAGCAATACGAGCAACTACGCTCGAAAACCATGCCCAAGGCTGCGCTCCTCATCGGTGGCGTCTCCGAGAAGGCGCAAATCCAGAGTCTGCGGACCGGCTCGGAATTGGTAATTGCCACTCCCGGACGCCTTCAGGATCTCGTCAACCGCAATTTCGCTGACTTGCGCCAAGTCAAGCTGCTCGTACTGGACGAAGCGGATCGCATGCTCGATATGGGCTTTCTGCCGGCGATCCGGCGGATCTTATCGATGCTGCCTCGACAACGCCAGACACTGTGTTTCTCGGCCACTATGGAGCAGTCTGTTGCCGCCCTCATCAATGACTACATGCGCGATCCGGTTCGCGTCGCTCTAGGCTCCGTGCTTAAGCCTGCGGAAAGCGTGCAGCTCAGGGCCTACGAGGTGCGTCCGGGAGAGAAACTCGACGTTCTCCGCCAACTGCTCTATGCCGAAACGGGGCAAACGTTAGTCTTTACGCGCACCAAGCGCGGCACCGAACGACTGGCGAAGGAACTGGTACGCGATGGTTTTGCGGCCGCCATGATTCATGGCGATCGCTCGCAATCGCAACGCAACGGAGCCTTGAACGGATTCCAGGAAGGCCGTTTCCGGGTGCTCGTGGCCACCGATATCGCATCCCGTGGTCTGCACGTGGATGACGTTGCCCACGTCATCAACTACGATGTGCCCAAAATGGCCGAGGACTTTATCCATCGAGTCGGCAGGACAGGCAGAGCGGGGCTCCGGGGAAGGGCCTCGACCTTGGCTGCCGGAGCCGAGGTGCTGGAATTGCGGCAGATCGAACGCACTCTGAAGCTGAAGATCGAACGCTTACAGTCGGACCCGGCAACGGCGGAGCCTTCCCGCCGAATAATTCAAAACACTCTAGCCTCACGAACTCTAACCGCATTGCCGGGAGAGGTATTTGTGTAGCGCGCCAAGTCTTGTTGCCGGGGCGTAAAGCTCCGGCAACCTAGCAAGCGTCAGGCTATGCGGATCGCTCACGATTCACGTCGCGAGTCCCGTGGAGATGAGCCTTCTTTTCTGACTTTCTTCCGCGCGCGCTTCCGTGCCAGGGCCTGCTTTACGCGCTTTCTTTCGCCCGGCTTCAGGTAATAGGAGTGCCGTTTCACTTCTCTGATAATGTCTTCCGTCTGAACCTTGCGCTTGAAGCGACGGAGCGCATTCTCTAGGGACTCGCCCTCTTGCAATCGAATTTCCGCCACGCTTACCCTCCATTCATTACGGCGATATTGGATCTCTTCAGGAGCTCCAGGCGGAATTACCTGGCCTCGCCATGGCCGGAGGTGGTCTCCTCCGCAGCTTCCGCATCCTCTGCTCCTAGATTGAAGAGCGCTGCCTGCTCCGCAGCATGTTGGCGCATTTCGGCCATCTCATCCACGCCGCCTTCCTCGGGCTTCTCCAGTTTCCGCTGATTCCTGCGCTCCGCTTTGTCCTTTTGTTTCTGTTGCCGCGTGTGTTCCTTTTGCCGCTTTGTAAACGTTGATCGCCCTCTTGGCATACTTATCCCCCGAATCTTTAATATATCGCGAACTGGTCGTCTGGGACCGGCGGCATCATCTTGAACATTAAATCGTGCGCGCGCCGGGCTTTTCAGGATGGCAGGCCATAAGAACGGTCAGTTAGGAATGCTCAGTCAGGAATGATCAGTTAGGAATGAAGTCGCAAGGATGCCCGGCCAGACTTCGTGCCAAAGCATCTTTTTGTCGCCTTGTGGAAATTCCACGTTGATCGTTAGCTGTCTTCCATCCCGGTTCAGAGAGTATTTGAGCAGGTGGCCTGCTTGCGAGTTGCCGGTCTGGCGCGTACCATAGGGAGTGCGTTTGACCGAATCGGTCGTGAGCAGCTCTCGCCCAACAAGCCAGTAACCTGCCTTCAGTACCTCCGAATCTCTCCAGCGTAAATCAATCAAAAGGAACACGACTACCCATATGGCAGAACAAGGAACAGTAAAGTGGTTCAACGACGCCAAAGGCTATGGCTTCATCAGCCGTCAGAGTGGCGAGGATGTTTTTGTGCACTTCTCCGCAATCCAGGCAGGCGGTTTCAAGAGCCTGCAGGAGGGCCAGACTGTGCAATTCGACGTTACGAAAGGCCCCAAGGGATGGCAAGCTGAAAACGTACAGCCTCTCTGAGCTAGTGAATCGCGAGAAAGGCGATGTCCTCTGAGATCGCCTTTCTCACGATCGTCTCATCCGAGTTGGAATGGACTCTTTTTTGACACGCGACGAACTCACCTCTTCCTACGCAATCATCCGCTATAACAGTCGGACCTACCGGTCCGCCGGAGTCGTTGCTGTGGTCGGTGGCAGGCGCAACGCAGAGTCGGAATTGAAGAAGTTTGAGGATTCTCAAGACTCCTCAGATCGCCATGAGGGCTGGCGCTACCTCATCGATAAAACCAACCTCAAGGCAGGAACAGACCCGGCTGAAGCTACCCTGCATCGCCAAGCCGAACTGGAAGCGCGAGAATCGAAGGCTCTGAAGGAATCCGGCACTCCCATATTCCCTCCGCACGGTCTTCACAAATGAGTCTTGATCATGGCAATCCGGGAGACGTACTCGCATAATTATTGGTTGCCTTGGCCGATTCGGTTGAACCAATCGACAATCAATCGATCACGGTCCTCCCGATTCCGCGGCAACGGATGGCCATCGCGCTCGTAGACGTGCAGCGAGTACACCCTGCCTTTTTCCTGAAGTGCTTCTGCCATGCGGAGAGCTTGCGTCACCGGGACCATTCTGTCGGTCCGGCTATGGAGTATGAGAACGGGCACGTTGATCTGGTCGGCCCAATACACGGCCGAGCGTGCTCGATACTGTTCTTCGGCGCGGTGCTCATAGTCAGGCCAGATTTTGGCAAAGCCGTCGATAAATTCATTTCCGCTGACAATGTTCATCTCGGGCCGCGCGTCCACCCAGGCTTTCACGTCCGTGACTCCGCCGATGACTGCAGCGGCTTTGACGGCAATATTTCGTTTGAGTGCGAGATAAGTTTCGGTGCCGCCTCTTGACAGGCCGAGCACGTACAGCCGCTCCGCGTCCACGTAGTCGAGCGACTTCAGTGCCGGCACCAGATTGAGCACATCGTCAACCTCCACTCCGCCCCATTCGTCGCGTTTTACCGTAGCGCCCTGGTAGCGGTAGTCGGACGCGATGATCACGAAGCCGGCCTTCGCCAAGAGGTAGAGATCGGCAACGTCCAGGCAGGAAGTGTTGGTCATGCCGCCGCATGGCTGGCCGTTGTCCGTGATACGCCCGAGATCGCCGTTGCCGCCGCGATTGAAGATGATCGCCGGCCATTTTCGTGAACCAGCCGCTCTCGGCTTGATCAACAATCCGCGCACGGGAAGTCCGTCGCTCGCATAGGTGATTTCGAGAAGCTCAAACTGCTTTTGAGTGCGGGCCTCCTCGTAGACGGACTGCGAGAAATAGCTGCGTCCGAATTCGTCTAGAGCCTCATAATTCGGTAGGGGAGGCCAAGGCTTCGAATTCAGAATCTTGCCGTCAGGTTCTTGTGCGGCGACTGACGCCTCCAAGACAGGCGTCTGGTCTCCGTAAGCCCCGGCCACGCCGCCGATCAACAGCAAACAGATCAAAACGACTGCATTTCTCATGTGTCTCACCAGTGATGCGCCGAGCTCAGTCTCACTTCTTTAAGCCGCTTTGATACTGTGCATTCGCGAAATCCCAGGAAATCACCTTATAAAAGGCGGCAACGTAGTCGGCTCGGACGTTCTGGTATTTCAGGTAGTAAGCATGCTCCCACACGTCAATGCCGAGGATCGGAGTCCTTCCTGCCATCCACGGGCTGTCCTGATTGGGACTTGTTTCAATCGAAAGCTGATGTTTGTCATCCAGACTCAGCCAGGCCCAGCCGCTGCCAAATACACTCACGGCTGCCTTCGTGAACTGTTCTTGAAATGCGGAGAAACTGCCGAATCGCATGTCGATGCCTTTGGCTAATTCTGCTGTCGGTTGGCTGGCGGAGTTCTTCTGCATTACTTGCCAAAAGAATGAATGGTTCGCATGCCCTCCGCCGTTGTTTCGCACGGCGGTGCGGATGCCCTCTGGAACGCGGTCTAATTGTTTGACCAAGTCGTCGACCGGAAGCTTGGCGAGGTCCGGGTGATCTGCCAAAGCTGCGTTCAGGTTCTTGACGTAGGCAGCATGGTGTTTGTCGTGGTGCAGATGCATGGTTTGGGCATCGATGTAGGGTTCAAGCGCGTCGTACGCATAGGGTAGCGGCGGAACGGTGTACGGAGTTGTTGTCCCGTCGCTCGTTTTGGCTGTCTGTGCAGCCGCGATTCTTGGATACGCTCCGCAGAGACCCGCGATTGCAGTTATGCCCATCGCTTTTATCACTTCACGTCGTTCTGTCATCTGATTTCCTCCTAATCTCGGGTTTCGCTCTTTTTCCACTCAAAATAGGTTTTCGGTTTCTCTCCTTACTTGTGCGAGTAGTTCCGGCGGCGCGGACGAGTGTGCTGGCGCCGTTCTTTTGACGAGTAACCGTAATCGAAATACGGCAGCGACCATGAACCACGCCAACAGCGAGAACGGAAGTAGGTAGAGCCAGTACTTGGAGACTCCCGGTGGGTCGGCCAAGATTCTGGGGCCATATCGCGCAACATAGATGTTCCTGATCTCCTCTTCCGATCGTCCCTCGACAACCAACTTCTCAACTTCGTCCAGCATCTGCAGGGCCTCTTGAGAGCGATGAATCGCGATCGGCTGCCGCCAGCAACACGGAGCAATCAGTTCATGCGTCAACCGTTCGTACCGGCCCATCTGCTCGGTGGTGAGCTTTTGTTCTTCCAAAGCGAATGCCCCGCTCAGCACGATCAAGGCTGCAAACACGACTTGCACAGGACGAAGCATTTCAAGCTCACTCTCACTTCAACGTGTGAAGGTATGCGACCAGATCATCCAGCTCTTGTTCATTGAGTCGCTTGTCGAAGGCAGGCATGGTCCTCAGCCCCTCGACGATTGTTTTGCGGACTTGCACGTCCGACGCGGGAGCTCCACTCGGAAGCTGCTTGGCGGCGAACAAGTGTTCCAGCCGCGGTGGCTGCTTCTTCAGGTCGGGAGTCGGTCCCTCATGACAAAGAGCGCAGTGCAGGTCGAACAATTCCTGACCTCGCTCTGCTGCCGCGCTCGGAGAACACGCGGTGTTCAACGAGGCAAAGGCGGAGAGACTCGCGAAGAAAATCGCATATTGCGCGATTCGGTTCATCCGGCCTTCCTTTGCCCATCCGCTTTTGCAGGGACGGCCTCAGGTTTCTCCTGTTGCCGGAGTGCATCCTCCAGTTCAACAGTTGTCCACTCGGTCGACCAATATTTGGCAACCGTCCCCTCCGGAGACATCAGAACAATGACCATCGAGTGCGCAATCTGGTTGTCTTCT
>Ga0335079_10003016_pt1 | contig 19425 bp, 15 predicted proteins | sample Lox_Sample_33_FD_206719 | JGI IMG/M metagenome (GOLD analysis project Ga0335079, IMG submission 206719) | Soil microbial communities from Loxahatchee National Wildlife Refuge, Florida, United States - Lox_Sample_3.3 | ecosystem: Environmental > Terrestrial > Soil > Wetlands | place: USA... | reverse complement strand
GATTTCCGCGCGCCGCTGGTGGAGGGGTCGGCCCAGTACGCGGGTCGCCGGCTCGCGTTCCGGGCCGGATTCGAGAGCGGCGGCGAGCGGGTCGTGACCGCCTCGGGCTCGTTGCCCCTGGATCTGCGCCTCGAGTCGGTCGCCCACCGGCAGCTGCCGGACTCGCTCCGCATCCGCGTGGAGGCGGATTCCGCCGACCTCGCGATCCTCGACGCGCTGACGCCGCTGGTGCGCGGGGTGGGCGGGCGCCTGGTCGCGAACGTCACGGTCGGTGGCACGTGGGAGCAGCCGGAGTTCACCGGAAGCGCGCGCATCGTGGGCGGTTCGGTGGGCATTCCCGCCCTTGGCGCGCGGTACACGGGCATCGAGGCGCGGCTGTCGCTGTCGGGCGACAGCCTCCGGGTGGACGAGGCGCATCTCAAGGGCGGCGCCGGCACGCTGGAGATCGGCGGCAACGTGCGCTTCGCGGCGCTCACGCGCCCGATGCTCGACCTCACGCTGCGCTCGCGCGGATTCGCCGCCTTCAGTCAGCGGGACTTCGCCGGACTGACCGCGAGCGGAGATCTCCGGCTCACCGGGCCGGTCGTCGGGGCGACGCTCACGGGAGGCGTGGTGGTGGATGCCGGCTTCCTCGCGTTCGCCGACCTGGTCGAGAAGCGCATCGTCAACCTCGACGACCCGGAGTTCCGCGCGGTCGTCGATTCCAACCTGGCGCAGGCGTCCGGCCTCGGCCCGAGCGTCCCGAACGTCTTCCTCGACAGCCTGCGGATCAGGAACCTGACCGTCGCGATGGGCCCCGACGTCTGGCTGCGCTCGCATGAAGCGAACATCCAGCTGGCCGGCAACTTCACCGTCGCCAAGGAGGTGGAGGCGGGCGCGAGCCGCTACCGCCTGGACGGCACGCTGCGCGCCGTGCGCGGCACCTACCGGCTGGTGGTCGGCCCCACGGCGAAGGAATTCCGGGTCACCCGCGGGACCGTGCGCTTCTTCGGCACGCCGGACCTCAACCCGGTCCTCGACATCGCGGCCGAGCACACGGTGCGGTCGGTCAACGGCGGCGACCTGGTGGTGCGCGCGGTCATCGGGGGCACGCTGCTCGTGCCCAAGCTCTCGCTGGAGAGCGACGAGCGGCCGCCGCTGTCGGAGGCGGAGATCGTGTCCTACCTGTTGTTCGGCCGGCCGTCGTTCGACCTGGCGTCGGCGCCCGGGACGACGGCGGGCACCAGCGAGCAGGCCATCTTCCAGGGCGCCATGACGGGGCTGGCCGGTGCGCTGTCGGGCGAGCTGGAGCAGACGCTGGTCACCAACCTGGGCATTCCCGTGGACTACCTGGCCATTCGTCCGGGCGGCGGGTCGGTGAGCGACATCTTCAGCAGCACGCGCGTGGAGGCGGGGACGCAGCTGGGCGAGCGCACCTTCCTCACCCTGAACGCGGGGCTGTGCCAGGTGGCGCGCGGCCTCTCCTCGCAGGCGCTCGGCGCGAGCGTGGAGCACCGCGTCTCCGGGGGCTGGACGGTGGAGGCCAGCATCGAGCCCACGGTGGAGGAGTGCCGGCCGGTCGGCTTCCAGATCCGGCCTCCGGCGCCGTATCAGATCGGCCTCGATCTGTTCTGGCAGTGGGGCGCGCCATGAAGGACGCGCTGGTCGTGACGAATCCCGCGGCGGGGGCGGGCGGAGCCGGACTGGCGCAGGCGCGGCGGCGCCTGGAAGCGCGCGGCTTCCGGCTCGCGGTAGAGGTGACCGGCACCACCGGCGACGGCGAGCGGCTGGCGCGCGCGGCGGCCGAGGGCGGGGCCGACCTGGTGATCGCGCACGGCGGCGACGGCACGGTCATGGACGTCGCGGCGGGCCTCATCGGCACGGGCCTGCCGCTCGGCCTGCTCCCCGGCGGGACGGGCAACGTGCTCGCCGGGAACCTGGGCATCGGCCGCTCGTTCGTGGCCGCGGCGGACACCATCGCGGCGGGCGTCACGCGCACCATCGACGTGGGGCGCCTGACCACCGCGGCGGGCTCCCGCTTCTTCGCGGTCAACTGCGCGACGGGATTCGCCGCCGACCTCATGGCGGGGACCGAGCAGCACCACAAGCGCCGCTTCGGCGTGGCCGCCTACGTGGCGCGCGCGATCGTCATGGTGGGCAACCTGGTGCGCGCGGTCACCCGGGTCGAGGTGGACGGTGCGGTGCACGAGGGCTACGCGGCGACCGTGATCGTGGCGAATTGCGGGCACATCGTGCCGGGGGTACTCCCCCTGGCGAGCGGCATCCTCCCCGACGACGGGATGTTCGACGTGGCGGTCATCGACGCGAAGTCCTACGCCTCCGCGCTGCGCCTGGTGTGGCGCCTGCTCCAGCGGCGCCCCGACGTGGACGGCGGGATCACGTTCTACCGGGGCCGCTCGGTGCGCGTCGACTGCGAGCCCGGCCTCCGCGTGGAGGCGGACGGCGAGCCGCTGGGCGGGACGCCGATGCTCGTCGATCTGATCCCGCGTGCACTGACGGTGCTGGCGCCCGCGCCCCGGCGCGGCCGAGGGGCCGATGGCCGCTAGCCCCGGCCCCGTGACGTCGCCGCTCGCCGGCCGGCGCGTGCTGGTCGTCGACGACGAACGGGCGATCGCGGCGGCCGTGGCGCGGCGGCTCGAGCGCGACGGCGCCATCTGCGTCGCCGCCTACTCCGGCACCGAGGGGCGCGAGCGCCTGGCCGCGGAGCGGTTCGACCTGGTGGTCACCGACATCGAGATGCCGGGCGGGTCGGGGCTCGACCTGCTGGCGAGCGCGAGCCAACTCCCCGAGCCCCCGGCCGTCGTCGTGATGGTGCCGGCGACCGACAATGCCGTGGTGGTGGAGGCGCTGGCGCGCGGCGCGGACGGCTACGTGCTGAAGCCGTTCGACCCCGAGCAGCTCGCGCACGAGGCGTCGGTGGCGGCCGAGCTCCAGACGCTGCGCGCGGCGGCGGCCGGGACCGCGGTGGTCGCCGGGTCCATTCTCACGGTGCTGGGAGAGATGGTCAACGCGTACGAGCGCGCCGATCCGTTCCGGGCCGGCTACTCGGCGCGGACCGCGCGGCTCGCCGGCGCCTTCGGCCAGGCCCTCGGCCTCGACGGGGAGCGGCTCGTCCTCGCGGCCCGGGTGCACGACATCGGGATGCTCGCCGTGCCTTCGACCGAGCTGCATTCCGAGAGCGCGATGGACCGGCCCTCGCAGCACCTGATCCGCGTGCACCCGACGCTGGGCGCGCGGTGGATCGAGCGGCTCGGCGCCGACCGCACGGTGGTGGCGGCCGTCGCGGCCCACCAGGAGCGGTTCGACGGGAACGGGTATCCGGGCGGGCTGGCCGGCGACGACATCCCCCCGCTGGCGCGCGCCCTGGGCGTCGCCGCGGCGATCGCCGCGATGTGCGCGCCCCGTCCGTGGCGGGCGCGCCGCGAGCCCGCCTCGGTCCTGGACGAGCTGCGGGCCGGCCGCGATACGCAATTCGGCGGGGCCGAGGTGGACGCCGCGCTCGACGTGCTGCGGCGCGTCCCCACCCTCCTGGCCTGAGCGCGCGATGCCCGACTCCATTCTCATCGTGGACGACGACCCCGACGTGCTGCGGGCGGTGGGCGACTACTTCGAGCGGATCGGCTACGAGGTGTTCCGCGAGTCGAGCGGCGAGGCGGCGGTGGAGGCGTACGCGCGGCAGCACCCCGACGTCGCCGTCCTCGACCTCAAGCTGCCGGGCATCGACGGCCTGCAGGTGCTCGAGGAGCTGCGGCGCCACGACGCCGCCGTGCTGCTCCTGACCGGCCACGGCGACATCGCCACGGCGGTGCGGGCGATGCAGCTGGGGGCGGAGAACTTCCTCACCAAGCCGGTGGACATGCCGCTCCTGGCGGCCGCGGCGGCGCGGGCCCTCGAGAAGGTGCACCTGCGGCGCCACAACGCCCTGCTGGTCTCCCAGCTCGCGCCGGGCGGCGGCGAGGACGTGATCGGCGTCTCGAAGCCGATGCGGGATCTCGCCCGCCAGCTGGTGCTGCTGGCGGAGTCGGACCGCACTACGGTGCTCCTGACGGGCGAGTCGGGCTCCGGCAAGGGCTGGGTGGCGCGGCTGCTCCACCGCCTGTCGGGCCGGCGCGCGGCGCCGTTCGTGGACGTGAACTGCGCGGGCCTCTCCGCGACCTTCCTCGACTCCGAGCTGTTCGGTCACGAGAAGGGCGCGTTCACCGACGCCAAGGAGCGCAAGCAGGGGCTGTTCGAGATGGCGGACCGGGGCTCGCTGTTCCTCGACGAGATCGCGGAGCTGGCCCCGGAACTGCAGCCCAAGGTGCTCAAGGCGCTCGAAGACAAGAGCTTCCGCCGCCTCGGCGGGACCCGGGAGCTGCAGGTGGACGTGCGGCTCATCGCCGCGACCAACCACGACATCGGCGACGCGGTCCGCCGCGGCCGATTCCGCGAGGACCTGTACTACCGCCTCAACGTCATCCCGCTGCACCTGCCGCCGCTGCGGGAGCGGGCTCGCGAGGACCGGCTGGCGCTGCTGCGCCGGCTGTTCGTGGAGCTGCGCTCCGAGCTGCCGGAGAGCCCGGCCGAATTCTCATCGGAGGCGCTGGAGCGCCTGCTGTCGTATCCGTGGCCGGGGAACATCCGCGAGATGCGCAACGTGCTCGAGCGCGCGCTGATCGTGGGCCGCGGCGCCGAGCGCCTCGGACTCGAGCACCTGCCGGGCGACGTGGGCCGCCGCCAGGCGCCGCCCGACGCGCACCAGGCCGTGTCGCTCGAGGAGGTGGAGCGCCGCCACATCGAGCGCACCCTCCGCCGGCATTCGGGGAACCGCACCCGCGCGGCCGAGGAGCTGGGGATCTCGCGCGCCACGCTCATCAACAAGATCAAGGTCTACGCGCTCGACGTCTGAGGCGACCCGGGAGGAGGGACCATGGCTCCGGAAGTCGACATGATGGTGTGCCGCTCGTGCGGCAATCCGGAACGCGCGTCGGAGGGCTCGCCGTGCGACGACTGCGGGACCTTCGTGTGCCTGATCTGCGGTTTCCGCGGCATCACGCTGTGCAAGGCGTGCCGCGTCAAGCGCGGGCTCGCGGAGCCGGCGAATCTCCCGCCGCCGGCGACGGACCGGCCGGCCTAGGCCGGCCCGGCGACCTCGAGCACCAGGGCCGCGAACACCTTCGGATCGAGCATCAAGCCCACCAGCGCGCGCAGGTTGGCGATCGCCTCGCGCGGCTCGAGCATGGTGCCGTCGGCGCCCGCCACGGCCAACTCGTCGTAGACGCTCGCGGCGGCGACGATGCGGGAGCCGATGGGGATCTCCTCGCCGCGGCGGCCCTCCGGCACGCCCTTGCCGTCGTAGCGCTCGTGCTGGTAGCGCACGATGTCCGCGACGCCCTTGAGGTGCGCCAGCGGCTGCAGCAGGCGCTGGGCGAGGTCCGGGTCGTCCCGCATGGTCGCGATCTCGTCGCTCGGCGCGGAGGCCAGCTCCAGTCCCGGCTCGCGCAGCGCCAGCTTCCCGATGTCGTGCATCCGTCCGGCCGCGCGCACGACCTCGACCTCGTCGTCGGCGAGGCCGAGGCGTGAGGCGATGCGGCCGCTCAGGTCGGCCACCCGCTGCGAGTGGCCACGCAGCATCGGGTCCTTCGCCTCGAGCGCGTCCACCAAGGCCGCCAGGACGTTGACCGACAGGCGGCTGAGCTGGCGCGACTGCGACTCCAGCTCCTTGGTGCGCGCCGCCACTTCGTGCGCCAGCCACTCCTCCAGCCCGCGCCGCTCGATCTCGAGGTCGCGCCGGTGCAGGGCCGTCTTGAGGGCGTGCTGGAGCTCCTCGAGGTCCACCGGCTTGATGAGGTAGTCCGCCGCTCCCAGCTTCAGGCAGGAGATGGCGGCCGCCGGCTCGTCCACGCCGGTGAGCATGATCACCGCGAGGTCGCGGTCGGCGGTCAGCGCCTTGGGCAGCAGCTCGATGCCCGACATACCCGACATCCGGATGTCGCACAGCATGGCCGACAGTCGCTGGGTGGCCAGCAGCTCCAGCGCCTGCTCGGCGTTGTCGGCCTGCAGGACCTGGTTCCCGATCCGCTCGAGGAACGCGGTCAGGGCGGACCGCAGGGAGCGGTCGTCCTCGACGATGAGGACGCGGGTCTTGGTGCCGGGGGCGGTCACGTCGCGAAGCTACGACCGCAAGGGTGGAGCGGCAAGGCGGCACGGCCGGGGGGCGGTCCGGGCCGTCGCTTGACGCTGCTTCGCGCGGTGGGATAGCCTTCGCCCTTCGCCATGTCACCCTCCATCAGCGACGTTCCCGGCATCCTGGTCGGCCACGCGACCGACGCCCCCGGCGCGACCGGCTGCACGGTAGTGCTCGCGCCGGCCGAGGGGATGCCCTGCACGGCGTTCGTGCGCGGCCGCGCCACGGGCTCCCGCGAGCTGGACGCGTGCCGCCCGGAATCGCTGGCCGGGCGCGTGGACGCGATTCTCCTCACCGGCGGCTCCGCGTACGGCCTCGCCGCGGCCGACGGCGTCATGCGGTGGATGGAGGCGCACGGGCGCGGCTTCGAGATCGCGGGCGGGGTCGTGCCGATCGTGCCGGCCGCGGTCGTCTTCGACCTCCTGCCGCTGGGCCGGTTCGACGCGCGCCCGGGGGCCGAGTTGGGCGCCGCGGCGTGCGGCGCCGCCGCGGCCGCGGTCGCGGAGGGCTCGGTGGGCGCGGGCACGGGGGCCACGGTGGGCAAGGCGCTCGGGCTCGAGTGGGCGATGAAGGGCGGGGTGGGCACCTGGTCGGTGCGCGGCGGCGCGGTGATCGTCGGCGCGCTCGCGGTCGTCAACGCGTTCGGCGACGTGCTCGACGCCTCGGGCCGGATCCTGGCTGGGGCGCGCCGAGCGGGCGGCGGATTCGCCGGCGCGGCCGAGCATCTGGCGGCCGGCGGCGCGCCGGGCGGCGCGCTGCGGGGCGCGCACCACACGACCCTGGTGGTGGTGGCGACCAACGCCGCGCTCGATCGGCTCGCGCTGGGCGGCGTGGCGCGCGCCGGAGCCGACGCGCTGGCGCGGCGCGTGGTGCCGTCGGGAACCGCCGTGGACGGCGACGTGGTGTTCGCGGCGTCGGCCGGATCGGTGGCGGCCCCGGCCTTCCAGGTGGAGCAGCTCGCGAGGACGGCGACCGAGATGGCGGTGGAGCGGGCGGTGCGGATGGCGCGGGGCCGCGAGGGCATCCCGGGCCTGGCGGACTGACGGGGGCGGCGCCTAGCGCGTCCCCTCGTCCGCTTCCCGACGGAATTTGGCCAGCGCCACGCCGATGCGGTCCTGCACGGCCCGCGCGCGCCGGATCCTCGGCGGGTCGTTGACGATGATGGAGAACGCGAGCTCCTCGCCGTCCGCGGCGCTGACGTAACCGGCCAGCGCCGACGCGTCGTTCAGCGTGCCGGTCTTGGCGCGGAGCCTGCCCTCGGCCGCCGTGCCGGTCATGCGCCGCTGCAGACCCTCGCCGACCTCGGGCAACGACTGGAAGAAGACGTCCCCCTCGGGGGCGCGGCGCTCGTAGGCCAGGAGCTGGACGAGCGCGCGCGGCGTCGCGGCGTCGAGCATCGACAGGCCCGATCCGTCCGTGATCTGGACGCTAGCCTCCGGGATGCCCACCTCGACCGCGAGGAAGCGCGCGACGGCGGCGGCGCCGCTCGCGAACGTGCCCGCGCCGTCCACGGCGCGGCCGATGGCGCGGAAGACCAGCTCGGCCGAGAGGTTGTCGCTGCGGTGGTTGATGACGGCGACGAGGTCGCCGAGGCCGGGCGAGTTGCGCACGGCGATCGTTCCGTCGAGCGGCGGCCCGGTGCGCTCGCGCTCCCAGGCGAGCAGCGCGCGCGCGCGGCCGGGAACGTCCTCGGTCACGCTGCGCGTGGTCCCCATCACGGTGACTCCGCGGTCCTCCAGCAGCCGGCGCAGCAGGCTGGCGGCGAACACGGCCGGCTGCTGCACCACGATTTCGGTGGTCCACTGGCTGCGCCGCGGCGAGATCGTGCCGCGCAGCGCCACGAGGCCGTGCGGAGGCCCGTGCTCGACGCTGATGCGCGTGCGGCTCCGCGGCCGCCCGGTGGTCACCACGCTGCGCAGGGTGAAGTAGTCGGTCGGCGGATCCATGGTGACCACCGCGGGCTCGCCGGTCCCCGCACCGGGCTCGACCGTGATCCGGATCCGGTTCGCGGCGGCGCCCAGCGCGGACGGGGGCGCCGCGTACGGCTGGTCGGCGTTGTCGGGCGACCAGCCGGGACCGGCGAGCTCGTCGCCGAGGAACGACGCGTCGCCGACCATGTCGCCCCGGACGATGCGGATCCCGGCCCGCACCACGCTGTCGGCGAAGGGCGCGAGGCTGGCGGTATCGAGGGCGAACGTGGGGTCGCCGGTGCCGTAGAGCACCAGGTTGCCGTACACCGTGCTGTCGCGGACGGGGCCGTCGGCGAAGAGGACGGTCACGAATTGGAACTCCGAGCCGAGGTAGTGCAGCGCGGCGGCCGTGGTGAACAGCTTGGCGTTGGAGGCCGGCAGGAAGTGGCGGTCGGCGTGATAGGAGAAGAGCGTGTCGCCGCGCGTGAGGCTCACCACCAGCGCTCCCCAGGTGGCGTACCGCCAGGTGCGAGCCCGGAACAGGGGGGCGATCGTCCGCGTGAGGACGCCGCTGGGGCGGTCCTGTCCGCGAAGCGCCGCCGGGGGCGCCAGCGTGGCGCAGGCGAGGCAGAGGGCGAGCGGGGCGAGTCTCACGCCGCACCTTAAGCGGGCCGGGCGGTCACGGTCAACCGGCAACTCGGCGCGGGTCGCCGCGCGGCGGCCCTCGCGGCGCGGGCTTTTCCGGCGCACCGGTCCTATCTTCGATGCAGGGACGAAGCGGAGGTCACCCATGCCTTCGATCGCCGACGGCGCGCGCTACAAGCCGAAGCCGAGCGTGATCGAGACCAACCTCGAGACGGAGCTGGTGCTGCTCGATCCCGAGACCCGGGAGATGTTCAGCCTCAACCCGGTCGGGCGCGCCATCTGGCGCGCGCTGCCCGAGCGGACCGTGGCCGCGCTCGCCTCCGAGGTCACGCGGACATTCGACGTCGGGTACGATCAGGCGCTCCAGGACGTGCGCGAAGTCCTGGGCGAACTGCTCGACGCCGGCCTGATCGTCCCCGCCGTCGATGCCGCCTGACGGCATCAGTCTCGCCTTCGCCGTGCTCGGCCGCCGGTTCGCGGCTCGCGGCGTCTCGCCCCGGCTCGCGGAGTGGCTGCGCGCCGCCTGGGAGTACCCCGAGCTGTCGGCGCCGCCGCACCCGTTCGGCATCGACCTCCACGTCCTCGCCGGCGCGCCCGCGGGCGCGCGGGATCGCTGGGTGCGCCTGGAGGTCGTCGTTCCGGGCCGCACGCTCGCGTTCCGCAGCGACGGGCGACGGTGGGAGACCGGCGACGCCGCCGCGGGGCTCCTCCTGGAGCTGCGTGACGACGGCGCCGCGATCGACCTGTGGGGACCCGAGCGTCCGGCCGACGGCGCGGCCCTGCATCACGGCCTCTACGTCGCGCTGAGCGAAGCGCTTCGCGCCAGCGGCCTGGTGCCGCTGCACGCGGCGGTCGCGTCCCGGGGCGACGACACGGTCGCGTGGCTCGGTGCGAGCGGGATCGGCAAGAGCACGACGCTGCTCCACGCGGTCGAGGCCGGCTGGCGCCCGATCGCGGAGGACCTGTGCTGGCTCGAGCCGGACACCCTGCGCGTCAGCGGCTGGGATCGCGGCGTGCGTTGCTGGGCCGAAACGCTGGAACGGTTCTTCCCCCTGCTCCGGGGCGCGGAACCGGCGCCGGACGGCAAGCGACTCATCCCGTACGAGCGTCTCGGCGCGCGCGCCCCGCGCAGGGGCACCCTCACGCGGATCGGCCTGCTCGAACGCGCGGCGGCGGGACCGTCCCGCTGGGAAGCGGCCGCGGCGCGCGACCTGGTCAGGTCATTGTGGGAGGCGACCGGCGTCCCGCTCGGCGACCGCTCGCGGGAGGTGACCACCGCCGCCGTCGCCCGGCTCAGCCGGCTGCCCGTCGGGAAGTTGGTACTCGGGGATACGCCGCCGCTCGCGGCGACGGCCGATGGCGCCGCCGATCAGCCGGCGGGCGGGTAGCGGAAGTTCGCCTGGTACTCCGGGAAGCGCTCCCACCCTCCCAGCTCGCGCAGCAGTTCGCCGTCCTCCTCGATCCACGCGTGACCGGCCAGGCCCGTCGCGTCGCGCCGCACCCCGCTCACGAACGCGACGTTCCACCCCTGGCGGCGCAGCGCGGCGTACATCGCGAGCGCGCGCGGCAGGCAGTTCCCCTCAGCGGGTCCGATGGGCAGCAGCTTGCAGGCCCAGTGGATCGCGCGGACGGTGCGCCAGCGCCGGCGCGGCGTGCTTCGTGTCGCGGGTGCGACCCGGGGCGTGAGCTTGGCGAGCACCCGCCGCACGTCGCGGTGGCGCAGGGCCCGGCGAACGCGCGCGAGCAGCGGCAGGACGGCGGCGATGTCCCAGGCCAGCGCGGGGGCGCGGGCCGCGCGCAGCAACGGCACGGGGACGTGCAGGAAGCCGGTTTCCCACGCGCCCACGAAGCGCCACCGCGAGGATGCGAGCCGGGAGAGGCGCCGCGGCGCGCCAGGCTCCGCCGCGGGCTCGCAGATCCGCAGGAAGTGCGACAGCGTGCGTGCGCACCCCAGGTCCCGCGCTCGCTCCGCGAGGTCGCGGCGCGTCACGCCACCCCGCTCCATCAGCCGGGCGAGGTCCACGGCGTCGGAAGGCTTGAGTCCGACGGCCGCGTCCGCCATGGCCCGCTCGAGCGCCAGGTTGACGACGATCGCGTCGGGAATCGCAGGGGTGCGCACGGTGGTGCCTTCCCACTCGCGCAGGGCGGAGGCCGCCCACACCGCCTCGGTAATCCGCCGCTGGCGACCCTTCCACCAGCGGGCGGCGGGCACTGCGAGGCCGTGTACGTCCAGCTGCGCGGCGCCGCCCGGCCGGTAGAGATCGAAGAGGGTGCCGCCGTCGGGCGCGCCGACCCGGTGCAGGTAGGTGCGTTGCTTCCAACCGAGCTCGACCGCGATGCGGAGGGCTTCCGGCGCGCGCGCCGCGCGAATCAGGACGTCGACGTCGCCGTGGAACCTGGTGCCGGGCGCCGGATAGACGAATTCGGCGAGGAAGAACCCCTTGTACAGCAGCGTCTCGATGCCGGCCGCGCGCCACGCGGCGATCAGCGGCACCAGCTCGCGCTTGATGTCCTGGTGGCGCGTCAGGGCGGCAAGATACGCTCTTCGGTGCGGAGCGTCATGGTGCTGAGTCGGCCGGCAGGCACAGGCGTACGGCCCGAGGCTGGAGGCGCGCGGCGCGCCAAGCCTCGGCCACGCCTGCTCGGCGAGGTTCACGGATTTGAGAGTACAGTCGCCGTGCCGTCATTCAGGTTCGCGACGGCGATCGCGAGCTTGCCGTTGTTTGTGAAGTCCCCCAAAGTGACCCCGCGCGGGAGAGCCCCGACGCCGAACACACTTCCAGTGAAGTTCCCGGTCCCGTCGTTGAGCAGTACGGTGAGGTCATTGGTGTTCGTATTGATAACCACCAGGTCTAGCGAGCCGTCGCCGTTCACGTCTCCAACGGCAACTCCCCACGGCGTCTGCTGAGTCAAGCCAACACTCCACAGCGTGGGCGATCCGAATTTTCCCGTTCCATCGCCCAGGCGGACCATGACGTTGTTGTCGCCCGAGTTCGGAACTATCAGGTCCAGATTGCCGTCACCGTCGACGTCCGCGAGCGCCACCGCGCTCGGGGCACTCGCCGTCGTGCCCGTTGCATAGGGGCTGCCGGTCGCGGCCGTGAATCGGCTGGTTCCGTCGCCCAGCAGCACCGTCGCATCGTCGGAGTTCTGGTTGCCCGTAACGATGTCGAGCTTGCCGTCGTGGTCGAGGTCCCCGAGGGCGACTCCGTAGACCCCGCTGCCAGCGGTTACGGGGCTTCCCGGGGCAGGCGAGAACCCGCCTTTGCCGTCGCCGAGGAGGATGGTGACGGTGCCGGCAGTGTATTCCGCAATCACGATGTCTAGGTTCCCGTCACCATTGACGTCCCCAGCCTGAATGTCCTGCGGACCGCCCGGGGCGCTGAACGTCTCTACCGGTTCGAACCCACCGCTGCCGTCGCTCAAGCGAACGCTCACGGTGCCGTCAGTCCAGTTCGCCGTGGCAAAGTCGAGGTGGCCGTCGCCGTTGAAGTCCGCGACGACCATCCCCCGGGGTCCTTGGCCGACCGCGAACGGGCTGCCGGTCGCAGCGGTAAACTCCCCGTGGCCATCGCCGAGGAACACGGCTACCGTGCCGGCCAGTCCGTCGTTGTAGTCCGCAACGAGCAGATCGAGGTTCCCGTCGCCGTTGACGTCACCAACTTGGATCGGTCGGGGAGTCGCCCCCACGGCGAGGGGGAGTATCGTATCGGGTGCGAAAGCTGCGCTGGCCGTGGCGGATGCGACACGGTACCGGTACACCACCGGAGCACACACACGGGAGGCCGACGTCGGACCCTGAAGACCCGGGGTCAGTGTTACCTCCACCACGTCGTTCGGCCGGTACGTGCCCGCCGGGGCGCTGAGCGTTGTCGTGCCAGCCCCGGTGAACGTGCCACCCAGGAAGGCGCGGCCGCGCTGGAAGCTGTTCACGACGAACGTCGTCGCCGACGCGCCCGCCATGTTCTCGCTGAAGGTAGCCGACAGGGTGGCGTTGGCCGGGAGGAAGCTCGCCGCGTTGGCAAAGGGCGTAGGGGTCTCCGAGGCGATCCCGACGGAGTCCCCTAGGAATGCCGTCGGACTGACTGCGCTCCCGGCGGTCCGCACGGTGCAGACAAACGTCGCGGCCGAGCCGCCCACCGTGGTGCCGATCAGGCTGCGCGCCGTGGCGGTGAGGGCAGTGATGCGCGCCGCGGCGTTGGCGACGGACGTCGCGTCCGCCTCCTCGAAGCTCTGGGTGACGACGGCTTGGTTGTCGTCCGCCGGCAGGAACATGGCCGTGATGGTGAACGGATCATCGGCCGCCGCGGACTGGAGCGGGACCTTGAAGGCGAAGGTCACGAGTCCGTCGAATTGCGACACGCCCGGATTGGCCGGCAGCGTCCGGCTGTTCGACGTGCTCGGATTGCTCACCACGAAGCCGTACGGCTGGATGCTGGTCACCCCCGCCGGCGTCGTGAGCGCCCCGACCTCGGCCTCGGTGTACACCTGCAGATTGTCCGCAGCACGCGTGGTGAGAGTCGCCGAGCCGCTGAGGTCGGCCCATCCCGTGGGCAGCACGGAGGTCTCGAGGCCCGACGCGGCCGCCGTGCCGTTGAACTTGTTCAGCACCGAGATCGCCGTGCCGCTCAGCGTGGACGGCGTGCTCACGGCGAGGAACGTCAGGTTGGTGCGCGCATCAGCGTAGGCCGCGCCGCCGGACGCGGCGTTGCGGACCTGGTAGGTGGCGCTGACGTAGCGGTACCCGCCTCCCGCCCGCGTGCCCCACGTGAACGAGGCCGTCGAGACCGGCGACACCTGAATGGTCCCGTCGTGCGTCGTCGCAGCAGTGTCGGGCAACGTCTGGAGGCGCCCGCTCTCGATGATGCGCGCCGCGCGCCCGGGAAGATCGAGCGCGGAGCGGGCCGCCGGCTCGGCGACCGGTGCCGAGCTCACGCTCCGAACGCTGGCCTTCTGCTGGGGCGTTCCGATGCCGGTGATGGTGATCTCCATCAAGCCGGCGGGCCCGGCCACCGGGGGTGGCGTTTGCTGTTGCCCCGGGGCCACGGGCCCCTCACGGCAGCTGATCAGCAGCAGCGGGAGCAACGGCAGGGCGCACCTCAGAACAGATCGCATCAATGCCTCCACGTGATCAGACGCCCTGCGTCGGGCACGAATCCAGACGGCGGCGTCAACGCCTCGATCGTCAGGGGAAGATCGGGATGCTCTGCTGTAACGTGAACGCCTCCCACGGCCCCAGCCGCTCCAGCCCAGGCTTGGCGTACGGCGCGCGCGAAGGCACGTGGTCGCCGTCCGCACGGGGTGAGCCGGCGGGCGGGGACGAGTCGTTCGATGAGGGCGTACCCGTTTGCATGCGTGGACCCTTTGCCGGGCGTTGCGCATCGCCACCGCGTGGCCTTGCCCGATAACCGGAATTTGAGCCCTAAGGTTCGCTGGGCGTTTCCAACCCGTCAAGCCAAATGGGTCGAGTATGCCGAGTGACGGCGCAGTGTAACAGCTGAGGCGCGGTCCGCGGTGTGCGCTGCGTCACTTGTAGCCTGCGTCACATGGTCCGCGCGCCGGCCGCTCAGGTGCTGGCGCGCGCGCGGCCTGCGATCACGGTGACGTTGTCGGTGCCCCCGCGCTCGAGGGCGAGGTCCAGCAGGGAGCCGCACAGCTGCTCGGCCGATGTCATGGCGGCGAGCCGCGTCGCGATTTCGGCGTCGGACACGTGGGTGGTGAGGCCGTCGCTGCACAGCAGCAGCACGCAGCCGCGCTGGCGGATGTCGAGGCGCGTCACGACCGGGCTCGCCTCGCCGCCGCCGATCGAGCTTGCCAGCACGCGGCTGAACGGCGAGGTGGCGGCGCGCTCCGGCTTCAGCATGCCGCTGTCGACCAGGTCTTGGGCGACCGTCTGATCGCGCGTGACCTGCCGGAGCTCGCCGTCCCAGTAGTAGTAGCAGCGGCTGTCGCCCACCTGCAGGACGTACGCCCACGGCCACACCACCATGGCGAGCGTCATCGTGGTCGCCATGGTCCGCGGCAGCGCCGGGTCGGACGCGCGGGTGTCGGCGGCTCCGCGCACCGCCTCGTGCGCCTCGAGGGCCGCCTCGCGCAGGGCGGCGAGGAACTCGCCCTCCTGCGCCGAGCCGGCGGTGTGATAGCAGCGCATGGTCGACGCCACGTACCGCGCCACGGTCTCGGCGGCGAGGCGGCTGGCGTCGCCGCCGGCGGCGCTGCCGCCCACGCCGTCGGCGACCAGCATGATGGTCGCCAGGCGCTCGCCGCGCAGCGGGAGGCGCTCGGGCGAGGGGAGGCTGGTGCCGTGGACGGCGATCTGGTGGTGCACCGTCGCGAGGAGAAAGTGGTCCTGATTGTCCTTGCGCACCTTGCCGCGGTGGGTGAGCCCGAACAGGTCGAGCTCCCGGTCCCGGGGGCGTTCCCCGGGTCCGACCGCGACGCGGGCGGTGAGCAGATCGGCGAGAGCCACGGGTGCCTCCCACGCCGGCCGGCTGCCGGCGCGTGACCGTTCCTCGAATGCTGGCTTGCTGAGCTTGGTGTGCTGGAACAATGCCACGGGGCGCGCGGGGTCGCCAGGGCGGCACCGCGCCGCCGTCAGGGCGTGGCCGCGGCCGGCACCGCGCAGCGGAATCCCGTGTAGGAGAGCGCTTCGCGGGTGAGCCCGGTGGCCGGCTCCCGGCCTCGCCACGTCGCGTCGGCGATGGAATCGGGCGTGTTGTACGCGCCGCCGCGGATGACGTACATCCCCGCGCTGTGCGGCGGCGCGGCGCCGCCGGGGTAGGCGGTGGCCGGTGACCGGGTCCACTCCCACACGTTGCCGATCAGGTCCTCGATGCCCAGCGCGGAGTTGCCGCGCGGATAGGAGCCCACGGGCGCGGGCCCGCCGCGCCGCGCCCCCTGCGTGTTCGCCGCCCCGGCGCTCCACGCCGCGCCCCAGGGGAACCGCCGCGCGTCGGCGCCGCGCGCCGCCGCCTCCCACTCCTCCTCGGAGGGAAGCCGTCCCCGCCCAGGGTACTTCCAGGCGCAATACGCCGTGGCTTCCGCCCACATCACGCCGGTCACGGGCAGCAAGGTGTCGGGCTGCGTCCGCCACGGCGGCAGGGTCCCGGTGGCGTCGACGAAGCGCCGGTATGCGCCCACGGTCACCTCGGTGCGATCGAGATCGAACGACGCGAGCGCGACCAGGTGCGCCGGCCGCATCCACGCCGGCCCGTCATTGGTGCCGATCGTGTAGGAACCGGAGGGGATCGGCACCATCTCCGCCGGCATCGCCGGCGGCGCGGCCGCCGGAGCGCGGCGGGCGGTCCGGCCGAGCAGCGCCCACAGGCCCGCCGCCGCCGCCACGACCGCGACCCCGCCCAGTGTCAGCATCAGTTGCCGCCGCGCGCGTCGCGTGCCCCGCACCATCTCGGCCGTGGAGTGGCCGCCGGACACCGGCGTGGCCCCTCCCAGCGCGCGCACGATCTCGCCCGCGGTCTGGTAGCGCCGGTCGGGATTCTGCTGCAGGCAGCGGTTGACCACCTCCGCGAGCACCGGCGGCGCCTCAGGCCTCGCGCGCTCCACCAGCTCGGCCGGCGTCGCGACGCGCTTCATCAGCACCTCGGTCGGCGTGGAGCCGCCGAACGGCGGCTTGCCGGCGAGCATCTCGTACCCCACGATGCCGAGCGCGTAGATGTCGGCGCGGTGATCGACCTTGTCGCCCACCACCTGCTCGGGGCTCATGTAGGTCGGGGTGCCGACGACCATGCCGGAGGCGGTGAGCGAGGAGTTCTCCGCGGTGCGCGCGATCCCGAAGTCGGTCACCAGCGACCGGCCGCTGTCGCGCTCGAGCAGCACGTTGTGCGGCTTGATGTCGCGGTGCACCACGCCGCGCCGGTGCGCGAGGTCGAGCGCGCTGGCCACCTCGCGGAGAATCCGCGCCGCGTCCTCCACCGGGATCCGCCCTTCGCGCTCGAGCCGGTCCGCCAGGCTCTCCCCGTCCACGAACTCCATGGCCAGATAGAAGATGTCGGGGGCGTTGCCGATGAAGTGCAGCGGCACGATGTGCGGATGCGACAGCTGCGCGATGGTCTCCGCCTCGCGGCGGAACCGCTCCAGCGCTGTGGCCGAGAGCAGCAGGTCGGGCGAGAGCACCTTCACCGCGAGGGGCCGCTTCAGCGTGAGGTCGCGCACCAGGTACACGGCGGCGAACCCGCCCTGGCCGATGGTCCGCTCCACCGCGTACCCCGTCCCGAGTGCGGCCTGGAGTCGGACGGCGAGGTCGTCGGGCGGCGGCGTCATGGCGCTCAAGTTTGCAGCCGAAGGGCACCGGAAAGCAAAAGGCCCGGGACGAACCCGGGCCTCTCGCGGCGCCGCACTGCGGCGATGGCAAGTTACTGGCAGTTGGTCACGCGATGATTGACCAGGTTCAGGTTGCACGTCTTGGCGTCGATCTTCAGCACCACATTGCCCTCATTGTCGGCCGGGAAGTCCACCTCGACGCGCTTCGTCACGTCGGTCGTGTCGGAGCGCGTGGCGTTCTGGAACGTCGCGTGAATGGACACGTTGCGCACGATCTTGCCCGAGATCGGCCACGGGTTGGTGGAACGGGGCAGGTCGTAGGTAACCGCCTCCACCGAGTCGCTCCCCGCCTCGTCATAGGTGCGCGTGACGTTGGGGCCGGCAAACGAGGCCGTGTCGGTGCCCGTCGAAAGACCGTCGTGCGTACGCGACGTCTCGACGCCGGCCGTGTAGTTCCGGAACAGGGTGTCGAGCACCGTGCGGCTGAGGGCGCCCGAGAAGACCGCGCCGTTCTCGGCCGTGTCTGTCCGGAACCCCGCGAACGTGACGTGCAGCACGGCGGTGCGGACGGCGGACGTGCCGCACGTCGTTGACGCGCCGGTCGAGTCGTAGCAGGTGCGGGTGCGCGTGTAGATGATGCTGTCGCCGGAAACAGCCGCCGGGGCACCTACGATCGGGGCGGTGAGCCCGGCGAAGCTCTCGTTGGTCGAGATGGTCGCGACGTCGAGGGCCACGGCGTCGCCCGAGCTGCTGGCGACGTCGGTCGTGAGCGTGGACTGGTCGATCAGCGAAGCCGACGGCGAAGTGCTGTCCTTGCTGCAGGCCCACAGGCCGAGCATGCCGGCGGCGGTGGCCAGGCGAAGCGCGAAACGGCTCTTCATGGTCGCATCCTCCCATCGTTTGCGGACGGCGGGCGTCGCCGAGTGGCGGCGGCGCGCTCAGAGTGTTGTGTGCGGTCTGACGGAAGCCCCTGTACCCTGTTAAGCGGCCCGAGTTTCCGTGTGACCCGGGTCACACCGTCTGGTGCTCGGTCCGCGCGATGATCTCGTCCTGGAGGGCCCGACCGAGATCGCAGAAGTAGTCGCTGTACCCCGCGACGCGCACGATCAGGTCGCGGTGCTCGGCGGGATGCGCCTGCGCGGCGCGCAGCGTCGCGGCGTTCACCACGTTGAACTGGATGTGATGTCCGCCGAGGCGGAAGTAGGTGCGGATCAACTGGAGCAGGCCGCGCCGGCCGGCGTCGTCGGCCAGCAGCGCGGGCGTGAACTTCTGGTTGAGGAGCGTGCCGCCCGTGCGCACCTGGTCCATCCGGGCCACGGAGCGCAGCACGGCCGTCGGCCCCAGCCGGTCGGCGCCCTGCACCGGGGACACGCCCTCGCTCACCGGCGTGCCGGCGCGGCGTCCGTCGGGCGTCGCCCCGATGACCGAGCCGAAGTACACGTGCACCGTGGTGGGCAGCAGGTTGATGTGGTATGCGCCACCCCTGACGTTGGGCCGCCCGTCGATCGCGGCGAAGTAGGCCTCGAACACCCGGACCATGACTTCGTCGGCCGCGTCGTCGTCGTTGCCGTAGCGCGGCGTCCGGTTGAGCAACAACTGCCGCAGCCGCTCGTGGCCCTCGAAATCGGCCTCGAGCGCGCCCAGCAGGGCTTCCAAGGAGACATCGCGAACGCCGAAAACGTGACGGCGGAGCGCGCTGAGCGCGTCCGTCACGGTCCCGAGCCCGACCCCCTGGATGTAGCTCGTGTTGTAGCGCGCGCCGCCGCCGTGGTAGTCGCGACCCGTGGCCACGCAGTCGTCGATCAGCACCGAGAGGAAGGGCGCGGGCATCCGCTCGGCGAACAGGCGCTCCACCGCGTCGTTGCCGGCGGTCTTGAGGGCGACGAAGTGCCGGAGCTGTCCTTCCCAGGCCCCGAACAGGTCGTCGAAGGAACCGAACTTTGCCGGGTCGCCGGTCCGCGGCCCGAGCTGCCGGCCGCTCCGCGGGTCCACGCCGTCGTGCAGCGTCAGCTCCAGCAGCTTGGGCAGGTTGAAGTAGCCGGTGAGGTTGTAGTTCTCCTTGCCGAACGCGCCCACCTCCACGCAGCCGCTCGAGCCCCCGTTGCGCGCGTCCTCGACGCGCTTTCCCTGCCGCACCAGCTCCCGGACGATGAGATCGTGGTTGAAGACCGACGGCTGGCCGAAGCCGGTCGCGATGATGCGCGCCGCGCGCTCGAGGAACGCGTCGGGGCTCGCGGCGCACACCTGGACGGAGGCGCTCGGCTGGAGAAGGCGCATCTCCTCGACCACGTCGAGCATCAGCATCGTCAGGTCCGACACGCCGTCGCCGCCGTCGGGCCGCGTGCCGCCGAGGTTCACCTGCGCGAAGTCGGTGTAGGTCCCGCTCTCCTCCGCGGTGACGCCCACCTTGGGCGGGGCGGGCTG
>Ga0335079_10003014_pt1 | contig 19431 bp, 13 predicted proteins | sample Lox_Sample_33_FD_206719 | JGI IMG/M metagenome (GOLD analysis project Ga0335079, IMG submission 206719) | Soil microbial communities from Loxahatchee National Wildlife Refuge, Florida, United States - Lox_Sample_3.3 | ecosystem: Environmental > Terrestrial > Soil > Wetlands | place: USA... | reverse complement strand
AGGCATCCGCCTCGACCTCATACTCCGGGAAGTTGTCGATATCTTCCAGCCGATAGAGCGTGTGATATTCGCTCGGGGTGTTGTCCTGCCAGAACTTGATTTTCGCGCCCAGTACCGACGGTTCGGCCGCCATCCCGTATTCCATCCACCACGAGGGGACGAAAATAATATCGGGAAACTCCCGCATGATTTTCAGGTTGGATTGAAACCAAAGCTCCGGGTCGAGATAGTAGTCGAGGTGCTTGATCCCCAGGTAGCCCGGCATCCACGGGCTGTCGATGATGAGGGCCATCGGGATCTTATCGAGTCTCTCGAGTCGCGCGGCGCGTTTGAAAATGTCCCATTGAGCGGGCAGCATAACGGGGTCCCTTTCAGTAATCGATTGCCGGCGTCCGGCCGTCCACCGGGTCGGCCCAACGATCGTTCGGCACGAGGGGCGTCCAACCCGGCCGGCCCGGGTCCTTATCGTAGGCATAGCCGCCCAAACGCCGGTAGAGTTCGTGATACTCAGCGAGCTTTTCACGATTGAGCCGCACGCCGAGGCCGGGGCCCTCGGGAACGCGGATCGCGCCGTCTTCGTACTGCATCAGCCCGCCTTCGATGACGTCGTCGGTCAGGTGATGATAGTGTGCGTCGGCGGCAAAGCTGAGATTCGGAATCACGGCGCCCAGGTGGAGCATGGTGGATAGCTGGATTCCAAGCTCGCCCGAGGAATGCACTGCCACACCGAGCTGGAACGTTTCACATATGCCCGCGGCTTTCACGCAGGGCCGTATGCCGCCCCAGAAGGTGGTGTCAAGCAGGATCACGTCCACCGCGGTGTCCAACGCATTGGCGGCAAGCTGCTCGAAGTTGACCACCACGGTGTTGGTGGCCAGCGGCATCCGGACCTTTTCGCGGGTGCGCCGCATTCCGTTCAGGCCGAAAACCGGGTCCTCCAGATAGTCGTTGCGGATGTCTTCAATTGCCTGGCCGAAGCGGATGGCCTGTTCGGTGGACCAGACGGCATTGGGGTCGAAGCGGAACGAATCTCCAGGGAAGGCATCGGCCAGCGCACGGTAACATTCCAGCTCGTAGTCGGGATGGAAAACGCCGGCCTTCAGCTTGTGCGTCTTGAACCCGAAGCGGCGCTTGAGCGCGCAGGTGTATTCGACCAGTTGTTCGGGAGTACGTACCTCGCCATAGCCGGTTTTCGGATTGGGATACCGGAAGAAGCAGTAGGTGGCGAACGGCACTCGGTCGCGGAGGCGCCCGCCGAGAATATCGCATACCGGCACGCCCCATGACTGGCCCAGGAGATCCAAGCAGGCAAACTCGAGCGCGGCCAGAGTCTGGGTTCGATTGTTATATAAAGACGCCGTCGGATTCGCGATCAGAAACCGCATCTCTTCGATGCGGGCCGGATCATGGCCCACCAGGTACGAGTTCATGGCGCGGAAGGCGCCTTCCGCGGTTTCCCCGCCGCCGCCCATTTCACCCAGACCGATCAGCCCGTTGTCCGCTTCCACTTCTACGATGGTGCGCACAAAGCGCCCCCAGTGGCATCCGTTGGCATGCCGCAACGGAGCTTCCAAGGGCACAGTGACGGTTGTGGCCCGAATTTCACGGATCTTCACAATTAGTTTTATGGTACAACAAATTCTATGAAAACGACCGCCGAAACCACCCAGGTGACTGAGCAACAAGCCCTCGTCTCACGCCTCATGAAGGCCTGCGGAGGCTCCTACAGCCCCGAAACCCGACGCAAATACTTTATCTCAGGTCCGCAGTGGGCGGCAGCCTACCAGGGGCAGGCGTTGTTCCATGCTCCGACGCGGCCGGCGATCGGCTTCGAAGAAGTGATCCGCCGTTACGGCGAAATGGGCATCGGACACTGGACCACCCACGATACCGACGTGATCCCCACCGAGGCAATCGGAACCGATCGACAGGCCGAAACCGTGGGGCGCATCAAGGCTGCGCTCGACGCTAACGGCGTGAAATGCTCCATGGTGACCACGGAGACATTCCATCACGCCGTGTGGGCCGCAAGCCCGGCCGCGGAGGCTCCAGAGGTTCGCGAGTACGCCGCGTTTCGCGTGAAGAATACGGTAGAGATAGGCCACGAGCTGGGCGCCGGTTTCGCCGTTTATTGGCCGGGGTCGCTGGGATACTACGTGCAGGGCGCGATCGAGGAAACCGACACGCTGCGCTGGTACGCCGCCGCCCTCAACGCCGCTTGCGAGCGCGATATCGAAGTAGCCAAGGCCAAAGGCAGGCCCACGCTCAAGCACTGCCTGGAGGCCAAGCCCTTCGAGCCCCAGGCGGAGATCCTCCTGCCGACCAGCGACGCCATGCTCGCTTTCATCGCCAGCGGACTGCTGACGCACCCGGAGATGGTCGGACTCAATCCCGAATACCTCCACGAGCTGATGTGGGGCGCCGCACCCCGAGCGGCGCTTGCGCGGGCTCTGCTCGCCGGCAAGCTCTTCCACTTCGATATCAACGACGGCTACCGCCTGAAGCACGATGTGGATATCGCCGTCGGCCTTGTGAACCCCCTCGACTGGCTCAACGTCCTGGTTCTGCTGCGCAGTCACGGCTACAATGGCCCGTTCAATCTCGATTACAAGCCGCCCCGCACCACCAGCGCATTCGGCGTATTCGAGGTCAGCTTCCCGACGGCGGTTGACCGGTTCATCACACTTTGGGAAATGGCCGGCGAAGTGATCAGCGACCCGATCATCAAAGAAGCTACAGACGCGTTGAAACGCGGCGGCGGCCCGGTCGCGGACGTGCGCGATGTCGATGCGATCACGCGCGCAAATGCGGAGCTGCTTACACTGCACGAGCTGATCGCGCATCGCCTGGTACAGATCCTGATCGGCGCGCACCGCGGGCGAGTGTACTCGTTGTAACGCCGGACTCGCGAAGCCCTTACTACCGTTGAGGCGAGGGGCCAAATACCCGGCAGACAGTAGTTGCCAATCTTACTGCTGACTCCGCCCTCTAGTTGTGAGTCTTCGGTGAAGATCATGCGTGCACACTGCCGGGTGAACCGCGTCTTGCGCCTGGCCGCCATATGTGCGGCCGCTACAGGATTAACCGCATCGGAGCAGAAAGGGACGGTAAAAGCCGGCAATTTGCCGATTCCCGGCGCAACTGTGACCGCGTCACGGGACGGCCAGAGACTGGTCACCACGACCGGCGATCAGGGCGACTACGACTTCCCGGATCTCGCGGACGGCGTGTGGAGCATCCAGGTGGAAGCGCTGGGCTTTGCCAGACTCTCGCGTGAAGTTGCGGTCGCTCCCGGCGCTCCGAGTTCAACCTGGGAACTGAAACTCCTCACCGTCGGCGAGGCCAGGCAGGAGTTGGCCCCGCTGGAGACACGTGAGAAAGGCGGCAAACCAGCTCCGGCGCCGGCCGTTTCTCAACAGAGGGGCACGGCAAACCGACCCGGCAGCGTCCCGTCGCGGCAGACGGCGGAACAGCGCGGCTTCCAGCGGCTGAATATCAACCAGACCGCGGAAGCCGCGTCAACCGGGACCGCGATGGGCGCCGAAGAGGAAGTTAGTGGCGCCGACTCCACCCAAAGCTCCGATGCGTTCTTCGTGAATGGCAGCGTCAACAACGGATTGAACACACCGCAACAGAACGACTGGGGGTTCGGCGGCCGCGGCGGGATGGGGGGATTCGGCGGCCCAGGCGGTCTCAATGCCGCGCAGACGGCCATGGGCGGCATACCGGGTGGTGGCCCGGGCGGAGGCCCGGGTGGCGGTCGGGGCGGAGCCGGCCGCGGAGGCAGGATGATGGGCGGCGGCCGTGCCGGTTTTCGGCAAGACCAGAACGGCCGAGGGGGCAGCGGCGATCAGGCATCGTTCGGAAACAACCGAAACAGCCGTCGCATGCAGTACAACGGCAACGTAAATTTCAGCCTCGATAACTCTGCGCTGGATGCGCGCCCCTTCTCTCTTACCGGCCAGGAAACTCCCAAGGCGGCCTACGCCAAGGCACATGCCACCGCGACTTTCGGCGGGCCACTGAAGATTCCCCACGTGCTCGACGGCACCAAGACCAGCTTCAACATCAACTACCAGTTCGCACGCACGCGCAACGCCAGTATCTACACCGGCTTGATGCCTACCGCGGCGGAGCGCTCGGGTGACTTTTCGCAGGCCATCAACGCCGTGACTGGAGCGCCCGCCATCATCTACGACCCCCTGACCGGCCAGCCGTTCCCCGGCAACACCATTCCACAGAACCGCATCAGCCCGCAGGCTCAGGCCCTGCTCAACTACTATCCGTTGCCCAACTTTGTGGCGACTGCCCGATACAATTTCCAGGTACCGCTAACCGGCATAAGCGATCAGGACAATGTCAACACACGCCTGAACCACACCATTAACGCGCGAAACCAGATAAACGGGGCGTTCAGTTACCAGCGATCCAACACGACCACGCCCAACGGTTTCGGCTTCATCGACGACACCAGCATGACCGGCACCAACGCAAGCGTCTCGTACATCCATCACTTCAACCCGCACACCATCGACACGCTGCGCTACAACTTCAGCCGCTCCTCCACGCTGACCACCCCGTACTTCGCCAACCAGTCGAACGTTTCCGAGCAGGCCGGAATCGCCGGCAACAATCAGGATCCCCTGAACTGGGGGCCGCCGACACTTTCCTTCAGCAGTGGCATCTCCGGACTGAACGACAGCCAGGAGGCTTTGACCCGCAATCAGACCAGCACCGTCAGCAACAACCTGATCCTGATCCACGGAACGCACACGCTGTTCGTAGGCGGCGACCTCCGCCGCCAGCAGTTCAATCCGCTCTCGCTGCTGAATGCCCGCGGGACCTTTGTGTTCACGGGTGGTGGCACCAGCGATTACGTCAACGGCGTGGCGGCCCTTGGTACGGGCTTCGATCTAGCGGACTTCCTGCTCGGTTACCCCGGCACCTACTCCCTGGCGGACGGCCAGCCCGACCGGTATTTTCGCACCTCGTGGTACGACGCCTATGTCACCGACGATTGGCGCATCAGCTCCAGGCTGAGCGTGAATGCCGGCTTGCGCTGGGATTACGCCGCTCCGGTGACCGAACTCTACGGGCGCCTGGTCAACCTGGACATCGGCGGATTCTATTCGGGGGCAACGCCGATCTGCGGAGCGCCCGTCAACGGATGTCCCGCGGGAACCGGTCCCCTGAGCGGGCAGAGTTATGGCTCATCGCTGCTCCAACCGGACAGGCACGCGATTGCCCCGCGAATCGGCTTTGCGCTGCGGCCCTGGTCCAAACATTCCACGGTGATTCGGGGCGGCTACGGCATCTACTACAACACGTCGGTCTACAGCGGAATCGCCAGCCAGATGGCGCAGCAGTCGCCGCTCTCGCGAACGTTTACGCTTTCCAACAGCCTGGCCAATCCGGTCTCGATAGCCAATGCTTTCCTGATTAATCCCGGCACCGTGACCAACACATTCGCCATCGATCCGAATTTCGAGCTCGGCTATGCGCAGGTGTGGCAATTGTCAGTGCAGCAAAACCTCGTGGCAGGGCTGGTCCTGACAGGCACGTACATCGGCACCAAGGGTACGCGCAATCCGCAGCTATTTCTGCCCAACTCGACGCCGCCGGGATACTCCGGGCCGGCATTGGGACCCGCCGGCTTCATGTACGAGACGTCCACCGGCAATTCCACATATGAAGCCGGACAGATCCAGTTGATGCGCCGTTTCCGCAGCGGCTTCTCCGGCAACCTGCTGTATGTCCACTCGCACGCCATCGACGATGCCGCGGGAGTCGGAGGACGAGGGCAGGGCGGCTCGGCGATCGCGCAGAACTGGCTCGACCTCGACGCCGAGCGCTCCAATTCGAGTTTCGACCAGCGCCACCGCCTCACTGCCACCATGCAGTTCTCCACAGGCCAAGGAACGCATGGAGGAACATTGTTGAAAGGGTGGAAGGGCGCGCTGCTCAAGGATTGGACGTTCGCCACGAGCCTCACCGTGGGCAGCGGCCTGCCGGAGACTCCAGTAGTGTTGAACAACCGTTCCGTTGCGGGCGGCACCGGAGTCATCGGAACGCTGCGCGCCGATCTCACCGGGTTGAACATGCTGGCTGCCCCGCTTGGGCTGGCATACAATCCGGCGGCCTTCGCAGCTCCCGCCGCCGGCGCCTGGGGCGACGCCGGCCGAAACATCCTTACCGGCCCCGCCCAGTTCAGCTTGAACGGCTCGGCCGGCCGCGTCTTCCGCATCGACGAGCGCCGCAGTTTCGACCTGCGGTTCGACGCCACCAACGTGTTGAACCACGTGGTCTACAGTTCGTGGAACAGCACTGTGGGCTCAGTCCAGTTCGGGCTGCCTGCCGGCGCCAATGCCATGCGAAGTTTCACCGTCAATCTGAGGTTCCGATTCTAAATCCATGCGACCAATCACGGCAACATTCCTGGCCTGGGTGATGACGGCCCCCGCCCAGCCGCAGGCACCGCAGAATCCAGCGAAGTTCGAATCCACAACCCAACTCGTAGTCGAGGACGTCATCATCCGAGGTAAGGACGGCAGCCCCGTCTCCAACCTCAAGGCAGGGGATTTCACGATCATCGAAGACGGCAAGCCGCAAAAGATCAGTGTCTTCGAGTTCCAGAAACTCGAGGCGCAGGCCGCCGCGACTCCCGGTCCTGCACCCTCCGCGGTCACTCCGGCACAGCCGGAACCGCCCGCCGTGAAACCTGTGACCGCCACCGAGATCGCGCCTGAGAAACCCGGCGACATCAAGTATCGGGACAAGCGTCTGCTGGTGATGTTCTTCGACATGACCTCCATGCCCATCCAGGATCAGATCCGCGCCCAGGCCGCCGCGCAGAAGTTCCTCAAAACCCAGATGACGGCGTCCGACCTTGTGGCCATCATGACCTTCTCCAACGACATCAAGGTGGTGCAGGACTTCACTGACGACCGCGACCTGCTGTCGAGGGAGATCCGCGGCCTGGTCATCGGCGAGGGCCAGGGCCTGGATGAGACCAACAGTGACGACAGCGCCCCCGATACGGGCGCGGCGTTCAGCGAAGACGATACCGAGTTCAACATCTTCAACACGGATCGCCAATTGTCCGCGCTGGCGACGGCCGGGCACATGCTCGGCTCGCTCAACGAGAAGAAGGCCCTGGTGTATTTCGCCAGCGGCATGCAACGCAACGGAGTGGATAACCAGGCGCAGTTGCAGGCCACGATCAACGCCGCCATCCGTGCCAATGTTTCCTTTTATCCGATCGATGCCCGGGGATTGGTAGCGACGGCTCCGCTGGGAGATGCCACCAAGTCCGCGCCAGGCGGCCAGGGGATGTACTCGGGTAGCTCTGCGCGCGCCGCCACCAGTAATTTTCAAGGCCAGCAGGAAACGCTCTACACACTTGCCTCCGACACAGGCGGCAAGGCACTGCTAGACAACAACGACCTCTCCATGGGCATCGTGCAGGCACAGAAGGATATCGCGAGCTACTACATCATCGGCTACTATTCCACCAACGATGCGCTCGACGGGCGCTTCCGCCGGATCAAGATCTCGGTGAACGACGCCGCGCTCAACGCCAGGATCGCCAAGCTGGATTATCGCCAGGGGTATTACGCCGGGAAGCAATTCTCCAGGTTCACCTCCAGCGACAAAGAGCGCCAGTTGCAGGAAGCGCTGATGCTGGGCGACCCTGTCACGGACGTCTCGATCGCCATGGAGATCGACTATTTCCGCCTGTCTCGCGACCGCTATTTTGTTCCGGTGATCGCCAAGATTCCGGGCAGCGACCTGGAGCTGGCGCAGCATGGCGGCTCGGAAAGCACCCGCGTCGACTTCATCGGTGAAGTCAAGGATGCCCATGGCAAGGTCGTGCAGAATGTCCGCGACATGGTGGACGTGAAGCTGAAGGGCGAAGCCGCGGCCCAGTTGTCCAAACACCCGATCGTCTACGACACCGGATTCGTTCTGGAACCGGGGGCTTATGACCTCGTGTTTCTGGCCCGTGACAATGAGACCGGAAAGATGGGGACTTACCGAACCAGGTTCGTCGTTCCCGACCTGATGGCGAACCAGCCGGAACTCCCCATCAGCTCGGTGATCTTGAGCAGCCAGCGCGTGGATCCCGGCACCGCGGTTTTCAGCGCGGAAAAAGACAAGAAAGTGCTGGAGGCCAATCCTCTGGTGCAGGACGGCCAAAAGCTGATTCCCAGCGTGACCCGCGTCTTCGCCAAGAGCCAGGAGTTGTACGTATTTCTAGAAGCCTACCAGCCGGCCGCGGCGGCGACCGAACCGGTATTCGCCCAGGTAAGTTTCTTTCGGGGCAAGACCAAAGCATTCGAGACAGCTCCTTTAGAGGTCGCTTCCGGTCTGAACGAAAAATCCAAAGCCGTGCCGCTGAAGTTCAGCGTGCCTCTCGCCAAGTTACAACCCGGCAGGTACATCTGCCAGGTCAGCGTGATCGAGCCGAGCACGCAGAAGTTCGCCTACTGGCGAGCTCCAGTCGTTCTGGTGCAATGACCGCAAGACGAACATGTCAGAAGCTGTACTTCAGCGCGAGCTGAATATTCCGCGCACCCTGCGACCCTTGAGCAATCCGAGCGTCGTGCCGATCGTGCGCGTGGGCGCGTTCAGGATGGGCGTGTTCGTCAGGTTGATGAATTCGCCTCGAACCTCTATCCGGTGAATTGAGAGCGTGTAGCCGGCGCGGATCACCGTTTTCCCGCCTCCCGGAGTCCAGGCCACGCCGACGCGCGGCTGGAAGTTGGTGATGCCGTTGTATTGGTTATACAGGACGTTGCAATTGCCATACGGACAGCTCTGGCCGGACAGGTATTCCTGCCCGCTCGCCAGGTTGAAATTGGCCTGGCGGTTCTCGACCTCGTTCCAGGGCGTATGCAGCTCACGAGATTGAGGGTCAAATCCTTGGCGACCCGCCAGTCGTCCTGGAAAAACGTCGTGCGAAGCCGGTGAGGCCGTTGGCCTCCGACCCGTTGTTCAAGAATACGTAGTTCACGCCAGAATCAAGGTTAGCCGTTCCTCCGAATCGGAAAACTACCGTCCGGGGAGTATTCCTGCCAGCCTCTGCAATAGCCGTGATTCTCCGCCGGCAAGCCACCACCGCCAGCGGGAATATACCGGCTGGACTGTATGGCTGAACGGCAGGCGCCAGGGTAAGCTCATGACAGACACCTGATGAACAAGGTCGTCTGTGAATGGAGAACAGCGCTTCGGAGACTGGCCGGATCGCTGCACGCGGGGCACCAAGACGCGGAGGGGGACCGCAGCGCAGAGCGGATCCTGGCCCTGGTGCCCGAAGGGCCCAACCGGCGCATTCTGGAGGCGGCGTCGGAAGATGCCGGCTGGGCCCTCACTTGGTCGAATGCCGAAGCCTGCGGCGGCGTGCCAGCGATCGTCGTCTACGACCGTGAGTTGTCGCCACAGCATTGGGGCGAGATCGTGCGGGCTTTCGCAAAGGAATCTCCCCGGCCTTACATCATTCTGCTTTCTCCAACCGTCGATGCCAATCTCTGGACGGAACTCGAGCGCGCGGGCGGCTCGGATATCGTGCGCACTCCGATCAGGCGCGATTACCTATTATGGGCTCTCATCAGGGCGTGGCAGCTCTGGCGCACTCAGCAGAACGTCCGAACTCCAGCCGGGGCAGTCACGAAATGATCCCCTTGCGTACCGCATAGAGGATCAGCTCGGGCACCGTGTGGAGATTGAGCTTCGCCAGGATATTGCTGCGGTGGGTCTCCACGGTGTAAAGGCTGAGGTGAAGCATATTGGCGATCTCCTTGTTGCTTTTCCCCTCGGCGATGAGTTGCAGCAGCTCGCCTTCGCGGGGAGTCAACAGGTCATAACTATCCTCCATGTCCTTATCTCGCAACTGCCGGACGTAATCCTCGACTAACATCCGGCTGACGGTGGGACTGAAGAAGGACTTGCCTTCGGAGACGAGGCGGATTGCATTAATCAGGTCGGCCTCCGCCGATTCCTTTAAGAGATACGCCCGCGCTCCGGCCTTGAGGGCACGCAGCACGAAGGACTCGTCGGCGTGCATGCTCAGGACAATGGTCGAAACGCCGATTTGCTTCGCCTGGATCTGACGGGCCGCCTCGATGCCGTTCAGGGTTGGCATGGTGATATCCAACACCGCGATGTCGGGCCTGGCGGTCTCCGCGAGATCCACCGCGGCGCGCCCGTCGCCGGCCTCTCCGACTACCTCGAAGTCCTTCTGCTGCTCCAGAACGAGCCTGAGGCCGCGCCTCATCACCGCGTGATCGTCTGCAAGGATGATCCGGATCACGCCACACTCTCCTCGGCCATTTTGCACTGGTCGCTCTCCAGCAAGAAGTAAGTCGAGACGACCGTTCCTTTTCCCGGTTGTGACCCGACGTGAATGCGGCCGCCCAGTGCGGTCACGCGCTCGACCATGCCAAGCAGGCCGAGCCCCCGGTTGAGTTCCGGATCGAATCCCAAACCGTCGTCTTGTACGGATATTAAGAGGCCGCCCCCGTCGCGCTGCATTACGACGCGCACTTCGTTGGCCTGGGCGTGTTTGACGCAGTTGTGCAGAGCCTCCTGGACCACGCGGTAGATACAGGTTCTCATGGGCTCGGCCAAGTCGTCGTGGAGGTCGTCCGCCATCAACCTTACTCGGAGCCCGGTACGGCGGGCGACTTCCCGCGTGTGCCAGCGAAGCGCTGGAACCAGCCCGAGTTCATCCAGCATCGCCGGGCGTAACAGCAGCGCCATGTTTCGCACCTTGGCAACATTCTCCTCGGCCAGCCGCCGTGCCGCCGCCAGTTCATCCGTGCGGCGCTGGCTGCCGGCAGGCATCGCCTCGGCCTTGCGCAACTCGATGAGCATGGCCGACATAGCCTGTCCCAGATCGTCGTGCAACTCGCGTGAGAGCCTGCGCCGCTCATCCTCCTGAACCGTTACCAGGCGGTCGGAGAGGCGTTTGAGGTCTTCCCTGGTCTTGAGGACTTCATCGAAGCGGCTGCGGGACTCCGCGTCGAGACGCTTCACGTGGCGGACCACGACCGCCGCCAGAATACTGCCCAGGACCAGCGCGAGAAGCGAGATTGTGCTCACCCGGTCTTCGAACCGCGCCTGCACCAGCTGAATCCGCTCCTCCGCCGCATCCAGGATCCGGTTGTCGAGAGCACCCACCTGTCTCACGAACTGGACCACCTCATCGCGCCTTGGAACGATTATGGTCCGGAGCAACCGTTCGCCCTCCTGACGGGTCGCGAACCGATTCGGATCCGGCGCGGGCGCCAGCGAGCTCCAATACGATTCGGCACGCTGTTTCAGACTTTCAATCGTCTCTTCCTCACCGGCAGGGGCGCTCGCGCTCAGACGGCGAAGCGTTTCCTCGACATGAGATCGCAGCGCGACCAACTCGGCCTTCTGGCTCGCCGCGTAAAGCTCATCGTGCTCCAGCACGTAATCACGCGCCAGCGTCGCGGCACGGTAGGTATCGGTACGCAACTCATCGAGCAGAGCGTCGCGGTCCCTGGATCCCTTTCTCAATATCGCGCTGGCGGCGGATACGCGGCGAATCTGGATCGCGGAGTCTATGGTTAGAGCACCCATCAGGAGGAGCAGTCCAGTAAAGCCCGCAACAACACTGCGATCAGGCGAACCCGGACGTCGCATCAGTAATCTCCCTACGCCTCGACTCGCGGGTTCCGAATATGGCCTGCGCAAGCCGGGGCGTCCAGTTCCAGTGAAAACGCTTCGACTGTTAGACGCGAGATCATGCGATTCCGGTTACCGTGGCGAGGAGGGGCGGAACAGCCGAGCGGAACGCTTCGCACCGATCGTGAGCCGCGCAGCACGAGGAAGATTTTGAGAAGTGCGGGCGCTTGTTTTGGGGTGATAGGGGAGAGCGCCCGCTGTCGTAACGGGGATTTGTCTTAAGAGACGATCGAGGCCCGGCGCCGGTTACAGCGCAGATAGAAAACCATGAAACTCAAATTACTCAGCCGGACATAGCTCTTTAGGTCCACAACGTCCGAGTTAGTTCCGCCGTACCATGACTGCCGCGCGAATTTGTTCAAACTGAGGGCCCGATGTGCCGGCGGAGCCGGCGAATTCGACGGTGCGAAGCCGCACCAGATTCTCAAAATGCAATCCTGCCGGGAGAATGACACAGTGACCCCTGTTCACGCCGCCGTCAATGCGAGGCCGGCCGACTCCTCATCATGCAGCGTTCGCCGCATCGTGTCGCGCAGCCGCACTACCACAACGGTTCGGTCGTCCACCGGCACGAGAGGGTTGGCGAACCGGCTCGCGGATTCCAATATCTCGACGACCAGTTCCGAACTCCGCGCCGCCCTGCACCGACGGAATACTTCGTGGATCCCGTTTTCGCCCCACTCACGTCCCAGCGTATCCCTGGCTTCCGTGACGCCATCGGTGAAAGCCACCAGTACATCCCCGGGCTCCATGTACACCCTTCTGAGCGAATACACTGCATGGCCGGACAATCCCAGCACCGTTCCGGTGCGGTCGAGCCTCTGGGCGCGGCTGGTCTCGCCGCGGAACAGCAGGGGCGGCTCATGTCCCGCGCTCACGTAAGAGAGCTCGCCGCTTCGTGAATCGAGGCGCGCATAAAAGAGCGTCGCACGCGAGTCGTCCGGCGCCAGATCGTACACCAGCCGGCTCAACTCCTCGACATCCCCCTGAATCGGACCTGAACCACGGGTGGCAAGCCCACGCAGGAACGCCTGTATACCAGACTTGAGGATTGCGGCTCCAATTTCAGATCCCGAGACATCGCCCACCAGAACATCCAACCGATCCCTGGCCGGGCTCCGAAAATCAAAAAAGTCGCCACTGAACGCAGTGGCCGTATGACAACTCCCGCAGTAGTCCAGACCGGCGACAAGGGGGAGGCCCGGCGGGAAGAACCTGGCCTGCCTCTTGCGCGCGGTTTGCCGCTGCGCGAGGCGGCGCAACCGCCAGGAAGCCGGATCGCCAGGTTGAGAAATCGTCAAGGACAAATCGTGAAACATTTGCACCAACTCTCAACGGACGCAGCAGGCGCCGCGAATCCGTGTGACTGCAGGGACGTCTTAATTGTAGGGCGAATGGCGATCCGCGGCCTTACCGCTTACACAGTATTTTCCTCTCGCCCGCCGTGGTAACAGACGCCGCGAGACGACATAGACCACACAAAGTCTCAAATACTCCGTCGTGCATGGAGATTTCATCACATAATTCGCGTGATCAGGCGGATAGTTTCATTTTTCCGGGCAAGTTCAGGTGTGCAGCTAATGCCCCCTGTTGCCGCGCCCGCCCGGTACTTTCGAGTCATGTAACGGCGACTTACTTCCCGGCGGTCTATTACCCAGATCAACCGGAAAGGACGATCGATGCGTCAAAGCACTTCTCCGCGCTGATCAGTCTTTCCCGCCCGGAGATTCCGCCGGCTTTTTCGCCGGCTGCCGGAATCCGCGCTCCACCGTGTCCTGAGGGTCGGTCGAAACGGGACCGTCCCGCCACAGCCAGCGCATCATCTCAGGCAGAATGGCGCCGCCCATCTTCTGGCCGTGCAGGTTCATTCCCCACGCGTAGTTCAGGTCGTATCCTTTCTGAGCAAGCGCCTTCATCAGCCGGACATTTTGAAAGAACCAGTCGCGCGTTTGGTCGTAAGTGCCGCCGCGGCCCGTACCGCGGTTGTCGTTGCGGCCGTCGCACAGGAAAATGCGGATGGGCTTTTTCGGACTCTCGAGAACCCGTTCCGGATAGACATGTCCACCGCGAAGATTCACGAAGCTTCCAACGATGCTCAGCACTTTGCGGAAATCGTCAGGCCGCTCCCAGGCGACGGTGAAAGCAGCGATCGCGCCTGAGCTTGCGCCGCCGATGCCATGCTGCCCGGGGTCCTTCGAGATGTTGTACTCCTTGTAGAGCACCGGCATCAGCTCGTCGACGATTACGCGCGCGTATTTGTCGTCGAGCGAGTTGTACTCGGTGGGGCGGTTGGTAGTGCGGTCGCCCCATTCGGTCTGCGGGCTGGGCTCCGGCTGCTCGGGCGTGCGGCCGGGGTTGATGAAAACGCAGAGCATCACTGGAATCTCGCGCCGGTAGATCAGGTTGTCGAGCACGTTCTGGGCGCGCAGATCGCCGTCGGGATTCTTGAACGCCTGCCCGTCCTGAAAGATCATCAGGCTGGCCGGCACCGCCGGGTCGTACTGCTGCGGCACGTAGACCCAGTAGGTGTGCTGCGTGCCCGGATAGGCCTGGCTGGGCAGAGTGAACGGTCCGCGAATCTCGCCTTTCGGCACGCCCTCCTGCGGCATCGAATCCGGACCGAGCCGGTATTGCGAATTGGGATTGGGCGCCGGCTGCGACGGACCTTGAGCCAAAACGGAGGCGGCCAGCACCGACGTCACGGCGAGCTTCGATATTCCCATGGTCAGTTCTTTACAGGGGTCGCCGGCTTGTCCACCTGGGCATCCGCATCGACCGGGCGGAAGCGGCGGATTACTGGTTTGGCGCTCGCCAGCTCCACGTACGCCTGCACGATCCGGCTCTTCTGTTCGGGATCGCAGACCAGATATTGGTGCCGTCCGCTCTCCGAGGCAGTAAAGGAGGTGCCGCCATTGTCGCCAACCGTGATGGTTCCCGGACCGGAAATTTTGAAGTAACCTTCCTTCGGCCGCGCGGCATAGAGCGCGGCGGCCAGGGCTCCGGAGGGCGTGTCGTAGGGCATGGGACGGTAGGCGCGATACGCGTCGGCGATCGGATTGTCCGGCGTGACGGCAGCGAATTCCTTGTCGATGCTGGCGCCGGGAAACTCGATGGCGGCGGACACCTCATTGCCCACGGCCACGATGGGCGTGGGCCATTCGGCAAGAACTTTGCGTGCGGCCGGAATGTCGGCACGGATGTGAGCTTCCGGCGCCCCTGCCGGGAATGCGCCGCCGGCCAGCACGAGGAACCTGACTTTCTCGCGGATCTTCTGCGCCACCCCCGGAAACTCCAGGACCGCCGCGAGGTTGGTCGCCGGTCCGGCCAGCACGAAGAAGGCATTCTGCTTGTACTGAGCATCGAGATAGTTCCGGATCATCGTGTCGGGATCGGCGGTGTCGATGACGCTCTTGACCTGGTTCCTGTAGACCGGTGTCCCATCGGGCTTCTTCTTGCGGAAGGGCTCGACGAATGCGGGCGAAGTTTCTCCCGGTTCGCCGTCCGTTGCCATACCGATCGGCGGGACCTGTGCGAAGTTCCCGGCCGGTCCGCGATAGTAGCGCTCGACCGAGTCGGCAAAGGCCGCGACCGCGAGATTCGGACGGCTGACGGTGACGACGGCCACACGGCAATCGTTTTTGCCCTGGAGCCCGTGGAGCACACCCATCGCGAGCACGCAGTCGATGGTCGCGAAGTCGCTATCGAAGAAGACGCCCGCGGCCGGTTTCTCCGCCATGCGCTGTGGCATACGCTATCCCAGGTCGAGCCCTTGCAGCTTGCCGGTGGAATCGCCGAACCGATCCATGTGCACGCCCATGCGATCCATCATGGAGAGGAACAGGTTGCACATGGGCGTCTCGCGGCGGGCCAGGATGCGACGCCCGGTCTTGATGGTGTTGCCGCCGCGGCCCACGATCAGGGTGGGGAGGTCCTCGTGCAGATGGGCGTTGCCATCGGAAAGGCCTGCGCCGTAGACGATCATGCAGTTGTCCAGCAGGCTGCGGTCGCCTTCTTTGGTGGACTTCATCTTTTCCACGAACCCGGCGAACTGCTGCACGTGGTACTCGTTGATCTTTCTCACCTTTTCCATCAGCTCGGCCTGGTTGCGGTGGTGGGTCAAGGGATGGTGACCGTCCGCGATGCCCAATTCGCGGTAGGGGCGCAAGCTGCCCTCACGCGTGACGAGGAAGGTGACCACGCGGGTGAGATCGGCCTGAAAGGCGATGGCGATCATGCCGGACATGAGCCTGAAATGCTCGCTGAAATCCGCCGGAATGCCGTAGGGCTTGTCCATGTGCGGATCGATGCGTGAATTGTCCTTCTCGGCGAGCTCGAGCTGCCGCTCCACCTCGCGGATGGAAGAGAGGTACTCGTCGAGCTTGCGGCGGTCGGACGGTCCCAGCCCGGATTCCAGTTTGTGCGTGCCCTCGGTGACGAAGTCGAGAATGCTCCGGCGGTCTTTGGCCTGCTGCGCCCGCTGTTCCGCGGTCATCGGCCGGCCGGTACCGAACATGCGCTCGAACAGCGCCCGCGGATCGAGCGTGGGCGGCAAGGGCTGCGTCTCGCTGCGCCAGGACATATTGTTGGTGTACGCGCAGGAATATCCGCTGTCGCAGTCGCCGGCCTGGCGCGCGTCATCCATCCCGAGTTCGAGCGAGGGAAAGCGCGTCTGCTTCCCGACCTCGTTGGCCACGATCTGATCCACCGAGACGCTGGCCTTGATCTCGGCCACCGATTTTTTGACCTGCACGCCGGTAAGGTACGATCCGCAGCAGCGTCCGTGATCGCCGGCTCCGTCGAGCAAGGCGCGGCCGGAGTTGTGCGTCAGGTTGCCGATCTGGAGGACGTCCTGCTTGTAGGGCTCGAGCGCTTTCAGAGCACGCGGCAACGCCTGAAAGGGGCCCACGTAGTCGGGGTTCCAGGCGTCCATGATGACGCCGTTGGGCACGTAGAAGAATGCCATCCGCACCGGCGGCTTGCCGGGAACGGAGCTGGCCGCGAAGGCAGGCGCCATGGCATCCAGAAACGGCAGGCCGATGGCGGCTCCCATACCTCGCAAGATCGCGCGCCGCGGCAGAGCGGCGCCGGTGACGAATGCCGGTGCTTTCGGTTTCATCAGTGAACTTTCTCCTTGGGTTCGTCCGGGCGGAGCGCGGCAATGCTCCGCCCCGCCGGTTCCCCGCGCCGCGATTGGAACGGCAGGCTGTGCACGATCTGGGAAATCAGGGTCTGAAAGCGATATCGATCGGCGGCCAGCACCGTGCCGATCTCGTCCAGGGCGCGATTATCGGAGGCTTGCATGCCGCGGCCGAGGGCATAGGTCATCATCTTTTCGGTCAGGCACCGCGAGAATAGAGGCAGGCTGTCCAGCAGGACGCTGCGCATCTCGGCCGGCGTCTGGAACGACTTGCCGTCCGGCATGGTACCCGACGGATCCACCGGGAACCAGCCATCCGCGGTGCGCCACTTACCGATGGCGTTGTAATTCTCAAGGCCGAAGCCGAGCGTATCCATCTTGCTGTGGCACGACGCGCAGTACGGGTCGGAGCGATGCTGCTCCAGTTGTTTCCGCATCGAGACGCCGGTACCGATCTCGGACACATCCAGCGCCGGGACGTCCGGGGGAGCCGGGGGTGGAGGTGTGCCCAGAATGTTGTCGAGGATGAATTTGCCGCGCAGGGTGGGCGAGGTCCGGTTGGGATAGCTGTTAGCGACCGCCAGAACTCCGGCCTGAGTCACGACGCCGCCTCTCTGGCCGGTGGTCAGCTCCACCCTGCGGAAATCCGGCCCCTGCACTCCGCCGATTCCATAGAACTTTGCGAGCGGCCCATTGAGGAAGGTGTAGCGGGCGTCCAGGAACTCCGCGATCGGCCGGTTCTCGCGGAGGATGTACTGGAAGAACATCTCGGTTTCTGTTCGAAGGTCGTTCTTGAGGCCCTGAGTCCACTCGGGAAAGAGTTTGGGGTCGGGCGCGATCGAATCGAGGTTGCGGATCTCCAGCCACTGCCCGGCGAAATTCGCAGAGAGAGCCTGCGCCTTGGGGTCGGCGAGCATCCGCTTGACCTGCGCGTCGAGCACGGCCGGCTCGTGCAGCTGGCCGGATTCCGCCGCGGAAAGCAGGTCGTCATCCGGCATCGAGCTCCAGAGGAAATAGCTGAGGCGGGAAGCAAGCTCGACATCGCTCACGCGATGGACCTCGTCCGGGTTGGGGTCGTGCTCGATGCGGAAGAGGAAGTCCGGCGACACCAAGACGGCCTCCAGGGCGAGCTGAATTCCCTGCTCCGTGGATTTGCCCTCGGCGCTTGCCATGGAAACAAACTTCGCGAGTCCGGCCACTTCGGCGCCGGTCACCGGCCGCCGCCAGGCGCGGTGCGCAACCGTGGTCAGGATGCGTTCGATGCAGCCCTCTTCGGACGCCGGATCGCAGACAAGGATCCGTTTGCGGCTGGGCTTTTCGACTTTCGACGGGTATGGTCCGATGAACGTGATCGACGCGATGAACTTGTTCTTCTTGGCGCTGTAGGCGTCCTTGTCATTGGTGAAGGTCTTGACGAAGTCGTCGTTTTCGAACGCGGCGCGGAACACGTGGTCGCCCGCGGGAAGGTAGAGGCGCATCTCGCCATCGGAGAACGGATCGAAATACACGAGCTTCGAGGGTTTGGTCTCCACCTCCATGCTGTCCAAAACGCGGCCGTCCATGGAAAACGACATCATGACCGCTTTGGCGTCGGCTCCGCGCGAGCCCGGAAAGCCGAACCGGACAACGTAGTCCCCGTCGAAGTCCACGCGATGCCGGGCTTCCACGGTATCGTAATCGAGGCGGCGCAGGGTACCGGCCTTGGTTTCGTAGGCGCGCTCGAGGGGTTTTGCGGGCAGCGGGTCGGCGCCAAGCGCGGCGGAGGCGATGGTCTCGGCGGCCTCCAGATACTTCTGCATGAGCACGGGCGACACCGTCAGGATGTCGCCGATGTTGTCGAAGCCGTTGCCGGAATCGTCGGTGGGGAAGTCGCGCTCGGCAGGGAAATCGACGGCCAGAAGGTCGCGGATGGTATTGCGATACTCGTTGCGGTTGAGGCGCCGCGCGACCACGCGTCCGGGATCGGGTTTGAGGGCCGCATCGGCACGGGCGAACTCGGAGTGAAGAAAGGCGGTGAGTTCCGCCAATTGTGCCTGCGGGGGCCGCGGGATTCCCTTGGGCGGCATTTCGCCCGATTCGATCTTGCGGAGGATCTTTTCCCACGTAGTGCGATCGGTGGAGACGGTAGCGGCATCGAGGTACGGCGCCAGGTTCAGATCACCGGATCGCACGCCGGCGTTGTGACAGCCGGAGCAGGTCTTGAGAAGGATGGGGCGGACCTTGGCATCGAAGCCCGCCGTATCAACGGTCGCGGCCGACACACAATTAGCCGCCAATACCAGCCAGTAATAGAGCCGCATCCTTGCTGCACGCCCTCCGGTACAAGTCCGCTTGGCCTGAGAATACCAGAACCGGGGTCCAAAGTCACCCTTGCGTTGCGGCTTGTGCGGGATGGGCTGGAGGCCGCGCAGACCAGCGCTGGTAATTCGGTATTTGACATACGTCCGCGGTTATCGGCGTTCGCGGGCAGCCAGGACTGCTTCGGGATCCTCATCGCGGCGGGCGGCGGACCGGTTATCGGAGGGGGTGCGGAGGGATGTCGCGGCGGCGGGCGCGGGAGTGTCAAAACGAACCGGATCGGCGAG
>Ga0335079_10003013_pt1 | contig 19434 bp, 18 predicted proteins | sample Lox_Sample_33_FD_206719 | JGI IMG/M metagenome (GOLD analysis project Ga0335079, IMG submission 206719) | Soil microbial communities from Loxahatchee National Wildlife Refuge, Florida, United States - Lox_Sample_3.3 | ecosystem: Environmental > Terrestrial > Soil > Wetlands | place: USA... | reverse complement strand
CCCCAGACCCTACTCACCCCATAGAGTGCCATCGAGCACGAAGAGAACGGTGTTCCCACGGCATCGCACAACCACTCAGAATCCGAGCAGCCATCCCTTGACTCATTAGAGAACACTATCGGCCATAAAGCGACATTGCCGGGCTGAGACCTGGACCAACTTGCCGTCCGCTGCGCCCATGCGTTACGGTCCTGTCGACACGTTCAGTGGGGGCAATATGCCGGCCAACTACGCCGCGAACGACCCCGAAGCGTATGAGCAGATGATGGGCCGGTGGAGCCGCAAGTTGGCTCCCCAATTCGCCGCGTTCGCGAAGCTCCACAACCCCGCGACGATCCTGGACGTCGGATGTGGTACAGGTAATCTCGCAGTAGCACTCGCAAGTCGCTTTCAGGACGCAAACGTCACGGGTCTCGATCAGTCCCAAGCCTTCATCGCATCCGCTAGGTCGCTTGATCCGGAAAATCGGCGGCTGATCTTCGACGAAGGTGAAGCAACCGCCTTACCTTTTGCGGATCACAGCTTTGACGCCACACTATCGCTGCTGGTCGTGAACTTCATACCTGACCCTGAACGTGCCGTACGTGAAATGGTGCGAGTCACAAAACCCGGCGGAATAGTTGCTGCGTGCGTTTGGGATTATCCAGGCGGCTTCACCTGTGTTCGCATTTTCGCGGACACAGCGGCGGTGTTGGACCCGAGCGGCGAAGAGTATCGGGCGAAGCAATTCTCAGCCCGCTTCACGGGCGCGGACGAACTTGCGAACGAATGGACGCGTCTAGGACTACGCAATGTGGAGCAGACCACCCTTATGATCCGGATGGAATTCGAAAGTTTCGAAGATTACTGGAAGCCATGGCTCGGCGGGCAAGGGACCGTCGGAGCTTATGTAACCAGTTTGAGCGAAGAGAAGCGGAGGAGGCTCGAGCACCACTTGCGCTTGGCTTACCTAGGCGGCCGCCCAGACGGACGCCGCTCGTTTACTGCGGCAGCGTGGGCAGTCCGAGGCACGAAATCAACGGAATAAACACCTGCCGAGTAGCTGATAGTCTCTCAGATGTGTTCACCCTGACGTTGTCATGAATGACGACTTCTCCTTCGGGTCAAAAGCGGAAATCTAGGTCCGCCAAGGGGGTGTCTGCTCTGACCCCGAAACCGAACATCAAGCGTTTATGAGTACACGGCCTAATCACCGAGTCATCCCCCGATCTTCCTACAGGGGATGTGGGAACAATATGGAGATGTGGAGGTGATGATTTGGCGTTAGACAATTAAGACCCTACGGTCCCCCCATCACCCCTCTTATCCCCGATCTCCTTGAACACTTTTGCTTCGGCCGCACAGCGATAGGCAATTCGCCATGCATTTGCGGCATCCGTCAGTTACGGTCGCAACAGCCCCATAATGTCGAACACCTCGCGTTTGTGCGGCTCGGCGATCGCGTGCGCGCGCTCCGTGCCTCGGCGCAGCAGCTGGTCGATATGGGCGGGGTCGGCCAAGAGCCGGCGCATCTCGCCGCCGATCCGGCCCAGCACGGCTACCGATATGTCGGAAAGGCTCTCTTTGAAGCGCGAGAAGGGCGAGCCCGCGAATTCCGCGATCGCGGCGTCGAGGCTTTTGTCGGCGAGCGCCGCGTAGATGCCGAGAAGGTTCGCGGCCTCGGGCCGCGTCTCGCATTCGGCCGCCGTTGCCGGCATCGCCGCCGGGTCGGTCTTGGCTTTGCGGATTTTCTGGCGAATCGTGTCCGCGTCGTCGGTCATGTTGAGGCGCGAATAGTCCGACGTGTCGCTCTTCGACATTTTCTTGATGCCGTCGCGGAGACTCATGACCCGGGTCGCCGTGCCGAAAATCTGCGGCTCCGGTAGCGGGAAATACTCGACGCCATAGCGGCGATTGAAGGCGCCCGCGATGTCGCGCGCGAGCTCCAGATGCTGCTTCTGGTCCTCGCCCACCGGCACGTGCGTCGCCTTGTAGAGCAGGATGTCGGCCGCCATGAGCACGGGATAGGCGTAGAGACCGAGGCCCGCATTCTCCCGCTGCTTACCCGCCTTCTCCTTGAATTGGGTCATGCGGTTGAGCCAGCCCAAGGGCGTCATGCAGCCCAAGAGCCAGCCGAGCTCGGCATGCGCCGCGACCGTGCTCTGGTTGAAGATGATGCATCGCTCGGGATCGATGCCGGCCGCGACATAGGCCGCGGTCACCTCGCGCGTCTGCGCGCGCAACTGCAGGGGGTCTTGCTCCTGAGTCAGCGCGTGTAGGTCGACGATGCAGAAGATGCAGTCGAAGTCGTTCTGCAGCAGCACCCAGTTGCGAATGGCGCCCAGGTAGTTGCCGAGATGCAGGTTGCCGGTGGGCTGCACGCCCGAGAAGATGCGTTTCATAGGGGAGTTCTCAGTCGTCAGTGATCAGTTTTTCTGTTCTCAGTTCTCAATCGTCGGTTCTCGGGTGGTCGAACGCCCGAACGGGCCATGAGCCGGAAACACTGATAGCGGATAACTGACAACTGACAACTGCAAACTGTTGACTACGGCTATGCGGCCTGCCGCCTGAGCCGCGCCAGCGCTTCGCGCCAGGGAACGCCACCCAAGAGGATCGTCAGAACTGCGAACGCCGCGACTCCCGCTAGAAGCAGCGCCGCTAGCGCCATAATCCGGTGGATGAGGTCGCCCGCGAGCGGCGCCGCCAGCCATCGTTCGAGTGCCAGCAGCAGCAGCCCCATGCCAATGGCCGCGGCAAGGATTCGCGGGAGGCTTCGCCGCGCACGCTGGTCGAGCGTGAAGTGGCCGCGCCTCGACAACAACGCCATCAGGAGCAACGCGTTGATCCAGCCGGCTATGGTGGTGGCGCTGGCGACGCCCACATGAGCGAAGGGAAGCACGAGTCCGAGCAGCACCGTGAGTGCGGCGTTGGCGATAAGTGCCCCTGCAGCGATCATCACGGGCGTCTTGGTGTCGTGCCGCGCGAAGAAGCCGGGCGCGAGAATTTTCACCAGCACGAAAGCGGGAAGACCCAGCGCATAAGCCGCAAGCGCGTTGCCCGTCGCGACCGTCTCGGCGGGACCGAAGGCGCCGTGCTGGAACAGAGTTGCGAGTATCGGCCGCGCCAGTACGCCGAGGCCGACCGCCGCCGGGAGCGTCAGCAGCAGCGCCAATTCGAGGCCGCGGTTCTGGGTCGCGATTGCGCCCGTTTCGTCGCCGGTCCGCACCTGGCGCGAGAGTGTCGGCAGAATGGCCGTGCCGACGGCGATCCCGACCACACCCAGCGGCAATTGGTTGAGCCGGTCGGCGTAGTAGAGATAGGAAACGGCGCCGGTTGGCAGCAGCGAGGCGATCGCGGTCGAAACCGCGAGATTCAATTGTGTGACGCCCGCGCCCAAGGCGCCGGGCCCCATCAGCCGCAGCAGCTTCCTTACCTCCGGAGTAAGGCGCGGCCGCGGCAGCGAGAGCGGGAGCCCCGCGTGTTGGCACGAGATCATAAGCCAGGCGAACTGCGCGAACCCGCCGGCCGTAACGGCCCAGGCCAGCACGTGGCCGTTGATCGGACGTACGAACAAAAGCGCCGCGATCATGAAGACGTTGAGCAGAGTCGGAGTCGCCGCATACGCTGCGAAGCGCCCGACCGAATTGAGCACGCCGCCTTGAAGCGAGGCGAGCGAGATGTAGAGCAGGTAAGGAAAGGTGATTCGAGTGAGCGCCACGGTGAGCGCGAATTTCTCGGGTTCCTCGGCGAAGCCCGGCGCGATCACCCGCACCAGGGCCGGCGCGAACACCTCGGCCGCGATCACGAACAGCAGCAGCACCGTTACCAGCACCGCGAGTGCATCTTCGGCGAAGCGGCGGGCGGCGGCTTGGCCCTCGGTGGCCATCATGCCCGCGAACAGCGGCACGAAGGCGACGTTGAAGGCGCCTTCGGCGAAGAGGCTGCGGAACAGATTCGGCAGGCGCTGCGCCACAAAGAAAGCGTCCGCAACCGGCCCGGCGCCCAGGAAGATCGCGGTCAGTATATCACGCAGAAAGCCCAGCACCCGGCTCGCGAGGGTCCAGAGGCCGATCGTCGCGGCCGAGCGCAGCAAAGCCATGGCGCCGCTTCTAGAGGAAATCGTCGCGCCGCGGAAGAGCCGCGCCGCTATCAAATGAAAACAGCCGGAAGGGGATGTGGGGATAGAGGGAGGATCGGGGGATAGTATTTAGGCAATCCCCCTGTCCGCCGTTCATCTCCCTATCCCCCCGAACTTCTCTTTCTCAGTTTGCATCAGGATGAGGCTTGTCAGCACCCTTACTTCGCGCAAGAGTTTTTCACCACAGAGACACAGAGGTCACGAAGGCTCAGTATCGGTCATCGCGAGCCAGCGTAGCGATCCGGGACCCTGGATTGCTTCGCCGATCCCGAGCTTGTCGAAAGGGCTCCTCGCAGTGACAATTCAATTTTCTTCTCAGTGTCTTCCGTGCCTCTGCGGTGAAAGTCTATCGGCGCGTCGCGCCACACAAGGTGACGCAGGAGTGCTTCTATGGCGGATATCAAGCTTGGCATCGTCGGCGCCGGCGGGCGCATGGGACAGATGCTTGTGGCGGAGGCGCATGGCCAGCCGGGCCTGCGCATCGTCGCCGGTGGCGAGGCACCGGGCAGCAAAGCTGTTGGCCAGGATTTGGGCGCGCTCGCGGGCGTGGGACCGCTCGGGGTCAAGATCTCCGGCGACTCGGCGGACGTATTCCGCGTCTCCGATTTAGTCCTCGATTTTACTGTCGCCGCGGCGAGCGTGCCGCACGCGGAGCTCGCGGCCGAACACGGCCGCGCCCTGGTCTTGGGCACGACCGGGCTTGATGCCGCGCAAGGAACGAGCGTGCGGCGTGCGGCCACGCGCGCACCCATTCTCTGGGCCGCCAATTACAGCCTCGGCGTCAATCTCTTGCTGAGCCTGGTGGAGGACGCGGCGCGCCGGCTCGGCGAGGAATTCGATATCGAGGTTCTGGAGATGCATCACCGCCAGAAGATCGATGCGCCTTCCGGGACGGCGCTGGCGCTCGGGGAGGCGGCGGCGCGGGGCCGAGGTATCGACCTCGCGGCGCGGAGCCAGCGCGTGCGCGACGGTGTCACTGGGGCGCGCCGCGCGGGCGATATCGGCTTTGCAACCTTGCGCGGCGGCGACGTCGCGGGCGAACACTGCGTGATCTTCGCGGCTGCGGGGGAGCGGCTCGAGCTTGGCCATCGCGCGACCACGCGGGCGATCTTCGCGCGCGGCGCCCTCAAGGCCGCGCGCTGGCTCGCGGGCAAGCCCGCCGGACTCTATGACATGAAGGACGTGCTGGGGTTGCGTTAGTTTCAAGGCGCGCTCGCAGCCGCCACGCCAACCCTGCTCGCACGCCTTGGGTTGGTGGCGCGGCAAGGCGGGCGAGCAGCTAAAGAAAATTGCCGCTTGGATTAATATGGTGGCGCCAGCGCTGATGCGCGTCCCAAAGCGCCGCCGCCAGGGTCTTGCGTTCGGCCGGGCCCAGGAACACGCCGACGCTCAGCTCGCGCCCGTGCGAACTCAGGATCAGCCGATTGCTCTCGTCCCCCTCCTCGAGGCGGATCCGGAGCCACGATGGCTGAAATTGCCAGCGCCGCCGCTCGCCGCGCACGCTGACCCGTTCGACAGTGAGTGCCTCGCCGGTGAGGCGCACCCACTCATGCATGCGGGCGCTCCGATAGCTGGCGCGGAACGCCAGGTAGACCAACAGCACGTCGAGACCGAAGTAGCCGACGATGGGCCAGGCTCCCATCAGCACGAAACTGACGCCGGCGGCGAAGCTCACCGCACCCAGCAGCAGCATCAAGATCACGAAGCCCTGCGGCGGCAAGCTCCGGTGCGGATAGAGCACGGCGTCGAAGAAAACCGGCGCCGCCTCGGTCTTAGTGCTCACACGCGCGTCCATGCCGGCCGAGCATAGGGGGAGTGATCGCAAGCGTCAAAGCATGGTGCGAGCACGGCGCGCTGATACACGGGTGGATCTGTGTCGATCTGTGTTCATCTTCATAATCGATGGTTCGGGAGGGGCGTGTCTCAGTGGTGAGAATTGCTCTACAATGCGTCCCATGAAACCGGAGCGCGTTGGGGAATTTTTCCGTCGCCTAGCCGCCGAGCGACCCAATCCGCGGGGCGAGCTGACCTACGACAATCCCTTCACCCTGCTGGTCGCGGTCGTGCTTTCGGCCCAGGCAACCGACGCCAGCGTCAACAAAGCGACACCGCCGCTGTTTGCGGTCGCCGAGACGCCCGCGAAGATGGTGGCGCTCGGCGAAGCGAAGTTACAGGACTACATCAGGACCATCGGGCTCTATCGCACCAAAGCCAAGAACATCATTCGCCTGAGCGAGAACTTGCTGGCGGAGCACGGCGGCGAGGTGCCGCGCACGCGCGAGGCACTGCAAGCGCTGCCGGGGGTCGGGCGCAAGACCGCCAACGTCGTGCTCAACGTCGCCTTCAACGAGCCCACAATCGCCGTCGACACGCACATCTTCCGGGTCGGCAACCGGACGGGGCTCGCGCCCGGCAAGACTCCCGACGAGGTCGAAGCCAAACTCGAGAAGGTCGTGCCGACCGCGTACAAGCTGCACGCGCATCACTGGCTCATCCTGCACGGGCGCTATATCTGCATCGCGCGCAAGCCCAATTGCCCGCAATGCCTGGTGCGCGATCTCTGCGCCTACAAGGCCAAGACGACGGTCGAGGGGGAGGGGAAGAAACGAAAGGCCGACAAATCGGCTAAGCCAACAAAGAGGCGTGCCAAGACGACCCGCTGATCAGAACCGAATCCAGGTTCGCGAGGGTTCGGCGATCTGGCCGCCTTATAATTGCTGTCGCGCCTCGTGGCGGGGATGGGTGAACAGGCTCGCGTAGCAGTTCGCCTCGGAGACGCGGATGGTGTCGCGGTCACGGGTCTCGGCGTAGACGACCCGGTACTGATCGCCGTCGCGATAGAGGAAGAGGTCGAGCACGCAGGTCTCGCCACGGTATTGCCAGACCTCGGCGGGCGGTTCCTCCCGGCGGAAATCGGGCTCGCCGAGCACGCGCTGCAGCTCGGCTTCGTTCATGCCCGCGAGCTTACGGAAATCGGGGTGCGGCGCTGCGCCCTCGTTCGTCACGGGTCCGGCGCAGCTCGCAAGTGCCAAGCTCAGCCAAAGTGCCACGGCGAAGCGCCCGTGCCCCTGGACTCCGATTCCCGATCCTCGACCGATCCCCGGTCCGAGGCCCCTCATGCAATCCCCCAACCTATTCTAGCGACGCTCCCGACTCCCGACTCCGTCGCCCGCGCACCCCCCGTTTATTTTCAGCGCGCAAGCTCCGGTATCGGCGATGATATCGACGTTTGGAACGTCGATTGCGATTCGGTAGCCGCCGGCACCTCGTTGCTGGGCTGCGCCTGCACGTCACCCGAAATCTGTCCGCCGCACTCGATCTCGAGCTGTCCGTAGCGCACCGTGCCGGTGACGCGGCCGGTGGCGCGGATCAGCAACCGGCGGCGGACGTTGAGCACACCCTCATAGCGGCCCCGGATCTCGGCGTCCTCGATCGAGGCCGAACCCTTGTAGATGCCGCTCTCGGAGATCTCGATGTCCCGACAATTCGCGAGATTCGCCTCGACGCTGCCTTCCACCACCAGCCGGTCGCAGGACGTGATCTCGCCGGCGAGTGAAATCTCGCGGCCGACGATAAGCTTGCGCATTTCCACCTCATGCTTCTGCGGCGGTGCCGGCGGCGCCTCGACCCGGCGCGGCATCTCGGCCACCGGCCGCGGCGGGTCCGCGGGTTGACGCGGCGGCATGATCGGCGGCCGATTCGGTATCGCCGCCGCGGCCGGCCGCTGCGACGCCTTCACCGGCAGGCTCAGCTCATCCAGCGGATTGGGTCCGCCGCTCGGAATGTCGTCTAACTTCTTACGCCGAAACATTGCCATGGCTCCACGTCCTCTAAATTTTCCTGTTAACCCCGCTCATGATTTGGCCTGCTGGCCCAACGCGCTCGCGGTGCGCGCCGCGGCTCGGTTGGTCACGGTGTCCGTCACCAGATGCAACATGAGTGACGCCGCCACGAGGGGCGCAGCGAGGTTGAGCACCGGAATCGACAGAAGCCCCGCAATCGTGATCCCACCCAACATCCAGCGTCCCCGCCGCCCGCGCCACAGCGCATTCGCCGCCATGCCGTCGAGCCGCCGCAACGCAACCAAGTCGAAATACTCGCGGCTCAGAAGATAGCCGTTGAGCAAGTAAAAGAGAACCAAATTCAGCGCGGGAACTAGAACATAAATGGGAACCGCCAGCAGGTTGAGAGCGATGGTGAGGCCCAGCAACCTAAGGCCGCTCTTGATGATTGCGCCGAGTGGAACGGTGAGCGCCGGCGGAAGATCGGGATAATGCCGGCGGTCGAGTCGCGCGAGCACGCGATCCAGGAAAAAGCTCAGGATCGTCGTCGAGACCGCCGGGAACAGCAGCCACGTCAATCCCAGCACGGCGAACTCGCCCAGTATCTGCAAGAGCCAACCGACCCACGGCCGCTCGGAAAGGTGCCAAGCCGCAATTCCCCAATGCACGGAAAGCGCCAGCAGCACGAAGATCAGGAACGTCGCGCCGACGCTGACAAGGAGCGCTTGCCGCTGCTCCCGTGCGAAGGCATCGCGGAACGCCAAGGCGACGGTCTCGAGAAAGGTTCGCATCAAAGAACCTCGGATGGGATTGCGGATGCAATGCTGACTGAAACTCTACTACCTTCACGTGACACAGATGAACGCCGACGCACACGGATGGACAGAGATTGAGCGAGCATGCCTTCCCAGCGCATGTTACGGCCCGTCATTTGCGTGCGTGTTGATCGGTGTGCATGTGAATACTCCAAGGCGCAGTGCGGATGGCTTGCGACGAAAGACGCTCAGGCGGACCGGCCGCTTGCTCAGTGATAGGTAGTTCCTATACTCCGCCGGCTTCGCTCCACCGTTAATTGGACCTTCGATGACCGCTTCCTCGCACCACGACGTTCTCGGCATCGGCAATGCCATCGTCGACGTAATCGCCCACACCACCGACGACTTCCTGGCCGAGCATGCGCTGGTGAAGGGCACCATGCGCATCGTCGACGCCCAAGAGGCCGAGCGCCTCTACGACCGCATGGGACCGGGGCTCGAAATGTCCGGTGGTTCGGTCGCCAACACCATGGCGGGGATCGCCTCGCTGGGGGGTCGCGTCGCCTATATCGGGAAGGTGCGCGACGACCTGCTGGGCCGAGTCTTCCGCCACGACATCGCCGCTGCTGGCGTGACCTATCGCATGGGGCTGACACAACACGGCCCCGCGACCGCGCGCTGCCTGATCCTGGTCACGCCCGACGCGCAGCGCACCATGAACACCTTCCTTGGTGCCTGCGTCGAATTAGGGCCCGAGGACCTCGACCATGAGCTGATCGGGGGCGCGCAGGTCACATACCTCGAGGGCTATCTGTTCGATCCGCCGCGCGCCAAGGAGGCGATCCGCCGCGCCGCCGAGATCGCGCACGCGGCCGGTCGCAAGGTGAGCCTCACTCTCTCGGACCCCTTTTGTGTTGATCGGCACCGCGCCGATTTCCGCGGCCTGATCGAGCGCCACGTCGATATCCTATTCGCGAACGAGATCGAGATTTGCTCGCTATACGAGACCAAGGATTTCGATACCGTCGTGGGCGCGGTCCGCGGCCATTGCGAGATCGCGGCACTGACGCGCAGCGCCAAGGGTTCGGTGGTGTTGACGGCCGATGCGGCGCACCCGGTTGCCGCGGCCCCGGTCGAGCGGGTGGTCGACACCACTGGGGCCGGTGACCTCTACGCCGCGGGGTTCCTGTTCGGCCTGACGCGGGGCCGCGCGCTCGCCGATTGCGGCCGGCTCGGAAGTCTTTGCGCCGCCGAGATCATTGGCCACATGGGCGCCCGGCCCGAGACCTCGCTCGGCGATTTGGCAAAAGCGCACGGATTGGAGTGAGAACCCAAGAAGAGGATTTACCATCGACGCGGCGCGCGGCCTCGACGCCGAGGCCCCATTCCGCTATAAGACCGCCGCTCGCCCGGCGGTGCCGAACCGGGCGAAATCCCTTTGCAACCCCAGACCCGCGCGGGCTGAAACCTGCCGCCACTATCGCCGTCCTTAACCGTTTGCCGTTATTTTCCGGGCCAATCATGGACATTCGCAACATCGCCATTATCGCCCATGTCGACCACGGCAAGACCACGCTGGTGGATCAGTTGCTGCGGCAGAGCGGCGCCTTCCGCGCCAATCAGATGGTGGCGGAGCGCGCGCTCGATTCGAACGACCTGGAACGCGAGCGCGGCATCACCATCCTCGCGAAATGCACCTCGGTCACCTGGGAGGGGACGCGCATCAACATCGTGGACACGCCCGGCCACGCCGACTTCGGTGGCGAGGTCGAGCGCATCCTCAGCATGGTCGATGGCTGCCTCGTCCTGGTGGACGCGGCCGAAGGGCCGATGCCGCAGACCAAGTTCGTGGTTACCAAGGCGCTGGCGCGCGGCCTCAAGCCCATCGTCGTCGTCAACAAGACTGACCGCCCCGATGCGCGCCCGCACGAAGTCCACAGCGAGGTGTTCGACCTGTTCGCGGTGCTGGGCGCCAGCGACGAGCAGCTCGACTTTCCGACGCTCTACGCCTCCGGCCGCAACGGCTGGGCGGCTCAATCGCCGGAGGGGCCGCGCGAGAGCCTAGGCCCGCTGTTCGATCTCATCATCAGCCACGTGGCACCGCCCAAATGCGATCGCGATGCGCCCTTCGCCCTGCTCGCCACCATCCTCGAGCGCGACCCTTATCTGGGTCGCGTGCTCACCGGCTTGATCCAGAGCGGTGTCGCGCGGGTCAACATGCCCCTGAAGGCGCTCTCGCCCGACGGCCGCCTCATCGAGGAGGCAAGGCTCACCAAGCTGCTGGCGTTCCGCGGCCTCGACCGCCAGCCGATCGAGGAAGCGGAAGCAGGCGATATCGTGGCGATTGCGGGCCTCACCGAGACCACTGTCGCCGACACCATCTGCGCCATCGAAGTGACGACACCGCTTGCCGCCAATCCCATCGACCCGCCGACGCTCGCCATGACCTTTTCGGTCAATGACAGCCCGCTCGCGGGGCGCGAGGGCAACAAGGTCACCTCGCGGCTCATCGTCGAACGGCTTCGCCGCGAGGCCGAGGGCAACGTGGCGATCCGCGTCAAGGAGAGCGAGGAGAAGGATGCGGTCGAGGTGGCCGGCCGCGGCGAGCTGCAGCTCGGCGTCTTGATCGAGACCATGCGCCGCGAGGGCTACGAGCTTTCGATCTCGCGCCCTCGCGTGTTGTTCAAGACCGATTCTGAGACCGGCCAGCGGCTCGAGCCGATCGAGGAAGTGGTGGTCGACGTGGATGAGGAATTCTCGGGTGTCGTCGTGGACAAGCTCTCGCGCCGCAAGGCCGAGCTCACGGAAATGCGGCCCTCGGGTGGCGCCAAGCTGCGCTTGGCGTTCCTGGCGCCGACCCGCGGCCTCATCGGCTATCAGGGCGAGTTCCTGACCGACACGCGTGGAAGCGGCGTCATGAGCCGGCTCTTCCATGGCTATGCGCCCTACAAGGGACCGGTGGAAGGCCGTCGCAACGGCGTCCTGATATCCACCGCCGACGGCGCAGCCGTTGCCTACGCGCTTTGGAACCTCGAGGACCGTGGACCGATGTTCGTGACGCCGGGGACGCAAGTCTACGAGGGCATGATCATCGGTCAGCACACCCGCGATAACGACCTCGAAGTGAACCCGATCAAGGGAAAGCAGCTCACCAATATTCGCACCACCGCGAAGGACGAGGCGGTGCGCCTGACCCCTCCCATCCTCATGACGCTCGAGCAGGCGATCGCTTATATCGCCGATGACGAATTGGTCGAGGTGACGCCGAAGTCGATCCGGCTCAGGAAGCGCCTGCTTGATCCGCATGCAAGGAAACGCGCGCAGCGCGCCGCCGAGGCAGAGGCGGGCTGAGCGCCTGCTTCCCTGCGCAGCCGCTGGGATGTGGTTTTCTCTACCGCTGGGCGCACGGCAATTGGAACTTGCTCCAATAACACGATGATTCTCATGCGAATTGCAGCAAATATTTAAATAATCCGCACGTACACCCGTGCAAAATTAATGTCATTTGCCGCGGCGCTGGCCTATGCTGCGAGCATTAACGCCGTTTTCACCTTCCCGGCACTTGATAGGTAGGGGGAGGGGGTTCGCGGGGGCGATTGACGAGTTCTTCTATGGCCGGTTCGGATAAACGCGGACAACTGTCATCGGGCCTTCTCGCGAAGGGCGCGGGCGCTCTTAAGCTCGCAAGCGAAGCCGCCGCCGACGCAGAGTCGGCGAGCGAGGCGGCACAGACCGAGTCTGAGGCCGAGCTTCTTTACAACAAGGGCGACGCGAGCGCTTCGACCTTCCGTCCCTCCTATTGGAGCTACGAACGTCGAGCCGGCGAGGGGACCAACGGTGCCAATATAACGCCAATTGCGGCCGCGCGTGCGGGCCGCGGTGGCGGCGATGCGCTGCAAGAACGTGTGGCGATGCCGGTGAAGCCGCATTGGTACAGCCGCACGCTCAACATCGCCGTGTTGAGCTTCAGCACCGCAGCGCTTCTGGCATCGGCCGCATTTTTTGTCCTTTCCTTGCAGCATCAGGGCACGGTCTCGCCGCCCGCCGCCACAACTGCTCCCGCGCCGACGAACGTCGAGCCAACGCCGACCGCGGTGCCGGAGCAGCCGGCTGCCGTTGCCGCGCTGCCAAGTAGCCCGCCTGCTTCAACCGTTGCATCGCCATCCTATGCAGCGGCCCCTGCCGCCGCTCCACCGGCAAAGCCCAGTGCCCCGGCTCCAGCCGTAGCGGGCGCCGGGGCCTCGCCTAATTTCGGCAGCGCGGCTTCGGGTCCGCCAAGCACTCCTCCTCCCGCGCCACCAAGCGTCCCGACCCCCACCACGCCCCCGGCCGTGGCCGGCGCAGGGACGCCTGAGCCCCCCGCCGCGACACCGGCGCCCAGCATCGCAACTGCGGCCGCCGACCCCGGTACGGGACCGGCACCCACAGCGGCAAAGGCACCGCCGGCGATCGCGGTTGCCCCCGCCGCCACGGCAGAACCGCCCGCCGCCGACACCGCGAGCGCGGGAAGCGAAGAGGAGACACACGACATTGAGCCGCTGATCGCGCGCGGCGATGAGCTGCGCGCCACCGGCGATTTTGCGGCGGCGCGGCGTTTCTACGAATTAGCGGCCGAACAGGGGAGCGCTGCCGCGGCCCGGGCCGTCGGCGAGACCTACGATCCGGAGGTGCTCGAAGAGGCGCATGCTCTCGGCGTGCGCGGCGACGCATTGACGGCGGCGAGCTGGTATCGCAAGGCGATCGAGGGCGGCGATGATACGGCGGCACAGCGTCTGCTGCGCCTCATCACGAAACCCGCGAAGTAAGCACGTGTTTCCGCAGAATGCGGCATTGGGGAGGAATTGCATGACATTGCCTTCGATCGCTTCGAAGCGGCGGCTTTTGGGCGCCGCGTTGCTGGCGCTCGCGCTGACTGGCGTCGGCACTCGGCCGAGCTGTGCACAGTGGACAGTGGATCGCGCTAACCGCGGTCTGGTGGAGATCGCGACCAGTAGCACGTTCCTGACCGACGCACGCATGGTCGAGGATCTCGGCAATTTGCTTGACGACGGGCAGACGCGGCGCGTCATCGGCGTGATCGGCAAGGGCTCGGTGCAGGATCTGGCCGACGTCAAGGTGTTGCGCGGAGTCGACGTGGGGATCGTGCAGACGGACGTGCTCGACCGCGCCCGCGCGCAGCGTTCGCCGCCCGGCGTCGAGAGCCTCTGGTACATCGCCAAGCTCTACAATGCGGAACTTCATCTGTTGGCCCGCGCCAACGTCAAGACCATCAACGATCTCGCGGGCAAGCGCGTCAATTTCGGTCTGCCCGGCGACGGCACGGGTATCACCGCGGCTCGCGTGTTCGACATTCTGAAAATTAGCGTCGATGCGACCGCCTACGACCCCGCGACGGCACTCGCAAAGCTGCGCTCGGGCGAGCTCGCGGCAATCGCGGAGGTGACGGCGAAGCCGGCGCCTCTGTTCCAGATACTGCGGCCACAGGACGGGATGCACCTGCTTGCGATTCCACTCAGGCCGGAGCTCGCCTCCGCCTACATTCCTGCCCGCTTCACCAAGGAGGATTACCCCGACCTCGTCAGCGGCGAGGATCGAGTCGACACCGTCGCCGTCGGCGAGGTGATGGTTGCCGCCAACTTGGCGCCGGACAGCGAGCGCTATCGTAATATCGCGAACTTCGTCGACGCCTTCTTCACGGAATTTCCGAAGCTCCTCGAAGGCGGCTACCATCCCAAGTGGAGCGAGGTCAACCTCGCGGCCGAGCTACCGAACTGGCGGCGCTTCCCGGCGGCGGATCAGTGGATCAAGCGCAACGGCGGCGCAACGCAACCCGCGACCATGAGCGAGCAGCAGCTTCGCGACATCTTCGCCAAATTCCTGGACGAGCGCACCAAGGCGAGCGGCACCTCCGCGATGACGCCGCAGCAGAAGGCCGATCTCTTCGACCAGTTCAGGCTTTGGCAGGAAGGCAAGACGAGATGATCGCTCCGCCGCTGGCGATCCCGCGCAAAGCGGGCGCACGGGTATTGTTGTCGGCTGCACTGGTCGCTTGGGTCGGCACCGCCGGTGCCGCCGAGACCGTCAAGCAGCCGAAGCACGGTGGCATCCTCGAATTCGCGGTGGATGCCGAGCCCGCCAATTACGACTGCGATGCCAATATTTCCTTCGCCTTCCTGCACCCGATCGCACCGCACTACTCGACCCTGCTCAAGTTCGACGCCGCGAACTACCCGCAGGTGATGGGCGACCTCGCGACCTCCTGGAGCGTGAGCGCCGACAAGCTCAGCTATACCTTCAAGCTGCACCCGGGCGTGCTGTTCCACGACGGATCGAAGCTCACTTCGGCCGACGTGAAGGCGAGCTACGACCGCATCGCGCATCCGCCGCAAGGGGTGATCTCGGCGCGGCAGGTGAATTTCGCGGCGATCGCCGACATCGAGACCCCGGATGCGGAGACGGTGGTGTTTCACCTGCGTTGGCCCGAGGCCGCGATGCTCGCGAATTTCGCCTCACCCTGGAACTGCATTTATAGCGCGGCAAAATTGAAGGAAGACCCGTTGTTCCCACAGAAGCATGTTCTTGGGAGCGGCGCTTTCACCTTTGTCGAGCACGTGGTCGGCGATCACTGGATCGGCAAGCGCTTCGACCATTATTTCAAGCCCGATCGGCCCTATCTCGACGGTTACCGCGCTGATTTCACCACCGAAGCGAAGGCGGTGGACGGCCTCGAAAAGGGCACGATCATGGCGGAATTCCGCAGCGTCACGCCGCAGGAGCGCGACCGCCTGGTGGAGAGCCTCGGCGACAAGATTGTGGTGATGGAGAGCCCCTGGATCAACAACATCCTCATCACCTTCAACACCAAGCGCCCGCCCTTGGGTGATGCGCGGGTGCGCCGCGCGCTGTCGCTGGCGATCGACCGGTGGGGAGCGGCGGATCAGCTCTCCGACACGACCTTTCTCAAATATGTGGGCGGCGTGCTGCGGCCGGGCTTCTCGATGGCGACGCCTGAGTCGGAACTCGTGGATTTGCCGGGTTTCTCGCATGACATCGAGGCCTCGCGCGCCGAGGCGAAGCGGCTTCTCGCCGAGGCCGGCGTCAAGGACCTAAAGCTCAAACTCACCAACCGCTCGCTCGCGAGCCCCTACTTCGCCGCCGCGGAATTTCTCGCGGATCAGTGGAAGCAGGTCGGCGTCACGCTCAGCGAAGAGCGACTCGACAACAAGCACTGGCAAGCCGCGATGGAGGAAGGGAACTTCGACGTCTCCTTCGACTTCGTCGGCGACTACTTCGATGATCCGACCCTGCAGCTAACCAAGTTCGTCTCGACCGACCTCTCGCCCGTCAACTACGCCTATTCGCAAGACCGCTTCCTCGATGCGCTCTATGTGGGCCAGGCGATCAGCACTGATTTGCGCGAGCGAACCAAGATCGTTCGGGACTTCGAGCGCCACGCGCTCACGGAGGCCTACGCCGTGCCGCTCTTGTGGTGGAACCGCATTGTCGTCACATCGGCGCAGGTCAAGGGTTGGAGCATGACGCCCACCCACTTCATCGAGCAGGACCTGACCGACGTCTGGCTCGACCGGTAAGCAGTGATGCCCAGAGGGACTGTAAAGGAGATGTGGGGATATTTTTGGTGATGAGGGGATTGGATCGAGGATGCTGCGCCTCGTCGATCTCACTCGGTATCAACTGATCGTTCGCTGGCTAGTTGGTTAGGCTCGGCAAACCGGCGTGTCTCCACATCCCCACCTTATCCCCACATCCCCCTCGGCTCGGTTCCTTTTTCTTCGCGCAATCGATACTTCCCACGCCACACCGCTCGCGCTAAGGTCGCGCGCGAACTTTCCCTGGCGGAGCGATCGATGATCCGATTCTTTCTTGGCTCGTGGCTCGCGGCCGCGTTGCTGCTTTTCGGAGGAGGTCCCGTGGCCGCTGCCGATCTCGAGAACACCCTCTACATGGATGTGCCCGCCGGGCGCGTCGTCATCGAGCTGCGCCCCGATTTGGCACCGCTCGCGGTGGCGCAAGTGAAAGCGCTCGTGCGCAGTGGCTTCTATGACGGACTCAAATTCCATCGCGTGATCTCGGGCTTCATGGCGCAGACCGGCGATCCCACCGGCACCGGCGCCGGCGGCTCGGGGCATCCGCTCAAGGCCGAATTCAGCCAGGCGCATTTCGTGCGCGGCACCGTCGGAATGGCGCGCACCGACGATCCCAATTCCGCCGACAGCCAGTTCTTCATCTGCTTCGAGAAGGCGGACTTTCTCGATGGCAAATACACCATCATCGGTCAGGTGACCAAGGGGATGGAATTCGTCGACGCGATCAAGAAGGGCGACCCGCGCAGCGGCGCGGTGACGAACCCCGACCGCATCATAAAGATAGAAGTGGCGGCCGACGCGGAGAAGAAGAAGAAGTAGGCGTTGCGGCCCCTCGAAACCGAGAACAACCGCCGGTCCTCCTGGCGCGCATCGCTCCGGATCTATTGCGAGCCGCGCCTCCTGGCGATCCTGTTCATGGGGTTCTCGAGCGGCCTGCCGCTGCCTCTGACCCTCGGTACGCTTTCATTCTGGCTCGCCCAGGCCGGGGTTTCGCGCACCGCGGTCGGCCTCTTTGCGCTGGTGGGCATTTCCTACAACTTCAAATTCGTGTGGTCGCCGGTGATGGACCGGTTGCCGCTGCCGTGGCTTACGGCGCGGCTCGGACGGCGCCGAAGCTGGTTGTTGCTGACGCAGGTGTTGCTGGCAGGTGCAATCGTGGCGCTCGGATTGACCGATCCCGCGAGCCATTTGCTGCAAACAGCGGCGCTCGCGGTCTCGGTTGCGTTCCTGTCGGCGAGTCAGGACATCGTGATCGATGCCTACCGCATCGAGCTGTTGCGGCCCGAAGAGCAATACGCGGGATCGATCGCGACCCAGTGGGGCTATCGTTTCGGCTTGATTGCCGCCGGCGCGGGGGCGCTCTACGCGGCGGCGTTCGGTGGCTGGACTTTCGCCTATTGCGTAATGGCGGCGCTCATGTTGGTCGGCATGGTGACGGTCGCATTGACACGCGAACCGACGGTCCCGGTCGGCGAACCGCTCCCCAGGGGCGAGCGCGTTGCTGAGCGCGTTCTGCGCTGGCTGCAGGTTGCCGTCTGGGCGCCGCTCGCGGACTTCATGACGCGGCCGTTCTGGGTCGCGGTGCTGCTCTTTATCGTGCTCTACAAATTCGGCGATGCGCTCGCGGGCGTGATGGCGAACAAACTCTATGTCGAGCTGCACTTCACCGCGGGCGAAGTCGCGAGCATCAGCAAGATATTCGGCGTGATGGCGAGCCTTGCCGGGCTGGCGCTCGGCGGAATGCTGGTGGCACGGATCGGCGTCTATTGGAGCCTGCTGGTCTCGGGCGCTCTGCAGACCCTTGCCAACCTCATGTACGCGGCGTTGGTGGTGAGCGGCCACGACCTTGGCATGCTCACGCTCAGCATCGCCATCGAGAACGTGACGGGCGGGATGGGCTCCGCCGCTTTCGTGGTTTACCTCTCGCAGCTCTGCAACCTCAATTTCACCGCGACTCAGTACGCGCTGTTATCGTCGCTGGCGGCTTTCGGCCGCACCGTTCTGGCGTCCTCGGGGGGCTGGATCGCCGACCGCATCGATTGGATTCCGTTCTTCCTGCTTTCGACGGCGGCCGGACTGCCCGGTCTGTTGTTGCTGCTCTGGTTGATGCGCCGGAAGACACCCGGGGCATCTTCTCCAGAAGCAGGCACTGGTTCGGCGCAGAAAATGCGAGGAACCAAAAGCTAAACATCGACGCATCAAAGACGGCAGAGATGACCGGCGAGTGCGCGGGTCGCGTCAGCCGCCCGCGCCGCGCTGCTGAAGGGGCGTAGCGACGGCGCCCTCCGGGGCCATCTTGGCGTACTTACCACTAAAAACCGATTTTCTATTGCGTTTTGATCTTAATCATAATATCTACACTTTGTTGTCACGCGACCGGCATTGTGTTGACCACCTGTTGAAACGCTCGATCGCGGGCGGCGTGGAACAAGGGGAGGGGGCCATGTTCAACAGCACGATACTCGACGTTCTCGTCGGGCTGATCTTTGTCTTTTTAGTCGTCAGCCTCGTCGCAAGTGCGGTGACGGAGGCGCTGGCATCCCTCGTGAAGCTCCGCTCGCGCACGCTGCTGACGGGGATCCAGGAGCTCTTGAACGATCCCAAAGGCACTGGAATAGCCAAGGAGCTTTATAACCACGCGCTGATCAGTCCGCGGGACACGGGTGGCAAAGACAACACGAGCCAGATGCGATTGATACCTGCCTATATCGATCCCACGCAGTTCGCGAACGCGATGATCGAGGTGACCCAACTTCTCGGCAAGACCGCCGAACAAATGCCGGGCAAAATTTTGAGCTCCGAGCTGCTGAGCCCTCAAACAAAGGACCTTTTGTCGGGGATGGTTGCTCGCGCGCAGGGCAACGTTGCGAGCCTTTCGCGAAGAACTGGCGAGTTGGTTTGACGGCGCGATGGACCGGGTGGGCGGAGCTTACAAGCGGATGACGCAATTGATCGGCTTCGTTGTCGCGCTTTCGGTGACCGCCGCTTTGAACATCGACACGATCGCGGTCGCAAAGGCGCTTTGGTTGCAGCCCATGGTAACCAAGTCCATCGATCCGCAGAAAATTACGGAGCCTAGTGTCTGATCCATTCACATTGAAGCGTAGCCGGCGTTTCGGAAGTAGTTGGCGCACTCTTGTGGCGAGAAGGCGCTGAGGAGGGTTCCGATCTGG
>Ga0335079_10003009_pt1 | contig 19446 bp, 15 predicted proteins | sample Lox_Sample_33_FD_206719 | JGI IMG/M metagenome (GOLD analysis project Ga0335079, IMG submission 206719) | Soil microbial communities from Loxahatchee National Wildlife Refuge, Florida, United States - Lox_Sample_3.3 | ecosystem: Environmental > Terrestrial > Soil > Wetlands | place: USA... | reverse complement strand
CAACTGGTCTTGCCTCCGAAGACTACGTTCTGCTGGAAGTCTCGGATACGGGCGATGGGATACCGGATGAAGTGAAAGCGAAAATCTTCGACCCGTTCTTCACGACGAAGTTTGCCGGCCGCGGGATGGGCCTGGCCGTGGTCAATAAAGTCGTACACGACCACGGCGGGATCATTCGGCTGACGACTCCCGGCCGGGGGACGACGTTTCAAGTGTTCTTGCCATGCGCCCTGACGCGGCCGCCGGAGGCGCTGATCAGCCCTCATTCCCAGATGGGGTTGCAACGAGTTCAGAACCGGTCGATCTTAATTGCGGAGGATGAGGAGCTGTTACGGATCGCGGTCTCGAGGTCTCTCCGAAAGTCCGGTTTTTCGGTGCTCGAGGCACGTGATGGATCGGAAGCCATGGCATTGATGTGCGAAAACATCGAAGAACTTGGCGCGGTCCTTTTGGATGTCACATTGCCGGGAACATCGAGCCGGGAGATCCTGGAAGAGGCCCGCAGGCTTCGGCCCGATCTGAGAATCGTTGTGACGAGTGCCTATGGCAAGGGAGCAGTCGATCAAACTTTTCTCGGATTGCCAATCCCCTACTTCATTCGCAAACCGTTTTCAGTACATGACTTGATCCCACTGCTGAATGGAGCGCATTGAGGACGCCCAGGGGCTAACGCCACGCGCGTCAACGGTTCGATCTGAACCATATTGAAAGACGCCGTACGGTTCAGGCCATAGCCACGAACGCTAAATAAACTACACCCGGCCTATATCACGGTCATCTCTATGAAGAGTCTGCTCAGCGGCGGTGGAATCCGTGTCGCGATCACAGGAGACCTGAGATGAGAAAGATTACTGCGCTGCTTCCTCTCCTAGCTCTAGTCCCACTTCGAGGCCCTGCAGCCTCCGATGAAGTATCCACGATTCACGTTTACGTGGATTCAGACCTTTGCGCCCGGCTCATGCTGGGACCGATTACCGATGCACGGGTTTCCTGCAGCCAGACCACTTTCAAAGACGGGTCCATGCCCGTGGCTGTCCAACTGCAAAACAACATGGTCTTCACCGTGAACAAAGAGAAAATGATTCGCCCTCTGGTCGGCCAATTGGCCGATCTTTCCGGAAAGATCAACGTCCGGAACGGAACGATGAAACTGGCATCGGCAACCCCGATTTCGGCGGATTCAATCCGCCATGACGACCGAGCGCGACTTCTCATCGACGCGCGCATGTACAAAGCTACCGGCAATGCCAAACTGCACGAGAGCATACGGCACGAGCTGGCAATGATGCCGTACATCAGTGAGTTTGACTTCATCTCGTTCAATCTGGTCGGGCCGACCGTCATTTTGACCGGCTGGACCGTGCGGCAGACCAACCGCAGCACAGCCGAAGCCGTCGTCAAGAACCTTGAGGGCGTCGAGAGGGTCGTGAACAACATCGATGTTCTGCCCCTGGGTTCGTTCGATATGGAGATTCGAGCCGGTGTTCGCGCAGCGCTTCAGCGCATGCTGTCGCGGTACTTCTGGGGCAACGGCTCCGACATCAAGATCGTGGTCAAGAACGGGCAGGTCATTTTGCTGGGCATAGTGGCAACCAAGGAGGACAGCGACCTAGCCTTCATTCAAGCGAATGGAGTGCGGGGGGCAAACAAAGTTTTCAATATGCTGCAAGTGCGGGGCACGAAAAAAGAGGCATAACAACCATGTCTTTAGTCTTTAACAGATGGCGATTGATCGGCACATCAGCGATCTTGTTCCTGGCGGCGGCGTGTTCTCGCCCGACTCCCCCGTCTCGCGTGAAGAGAATCCCGGCAGGGCAGGAAAATGCGGGGTTCCTTAGCACGTACGTTAACCTCAGGCCGAATCCGGAGCTCGAAAACACACGCACCTACGTTTCACATAATACGCTGAAGAATCTCCATCGGTATGTAGCGATGATTGTCGAGATGCCCGTGGTTTACGTCTCCACCAATGTAGACGAAAAGATGATCCCAGATCGCGGCGTGGCAGCGCTCACTGAATACTTCCATGAAGCCCTCGACGAAGCCGTAGAGGACGCTTTTCCGGTGGTGCAGTCCGCGGGGCCGCTCGTGCTGCGACTGCGCACTGCGATTGTCGGCGTGGATGTCGACTCGGAGACGCCCGCAGCTCAGCGAGACCCCCAGTCTCTGGAACACGCGCTGAATATCGGGAAAGTCGGTGTAGAAATGGAAATAGTCGATTCGGAAACCGGGGAACAGATCGCGGCAGCAGTGGACCGGCAAAACCTGGGCGAGGGCGCGGAGGTCGGGTCCGTCACGTTTACTCGCGAAGAGAAGTTCCGCGCCGCGACGCAAGCTTTTGACGGCTGGGCTATGCGGCTGCGGGCGTTTCTGGATTCGGCCGAAGAACTTTCGCCTGAGGACGTAGCGCGAATCGAAGAGAGGAATTTTCCTTACGCGAGCGCGGGCACTCCGACCAAGTAAGGCGTTTGCTTGGGCAAGCCTTAATCCAGCTTCGATCGCCCATTTCGGAGAATTCGTCATTTCCGCCGCTCGCGCGCATTGCAGGGCAGCGGGGACAGTAGATCGATGGGCAGGGCGGAGATCTGCCCCAGCTAGCCAACCTGCTTTTCTCGCGGTACAATAAGGTTTGAAGGTCGGACCTTTGGAGTGGGCGAAAGCCCACTTTTTTATTGGTTTGACGGTGTACGGAACGATGCGGGAAGCGGTGGCGTCCAAGATCGAAGAGATCGCCCAGCGCGTGGCGGAGTCGGAAGGCATGGAATTGGTCGAGGTCGAAGTCAAAGGCGGCGGCAATCAACGCCTGGTCCGCATCTCGATCGACAAGCCGGCCGGCGTCACCCACGCTGATTGCGAACTTGTATCGCAACAGGTGGGCACCATCCTGGATGTCGAAGACGTGGTGCCAGGAGGCCGGTACACGCTCGAAGTCAGCTCGCCGGGCGTCGAACGTAAGCTCTTGAAACCGCAGGATTATCAACGGTTTCAAGGCAAGAAGGCCAAGGTCACGCTGCGCGAGCCGGTAGACGGGCGCCGCACGTGGGAAGGCACGCTGGCGGGGCTCGTCGATAACACCGTCGCGCTCGAAGTCGGCCAAGGGCAAACCATCCGGTTCCCGTTCGAGCAGGTTCAAAAGGCCAACCTGAAGTTTGAGTGGTAACCCGCCGGGGAAACGCAATCAGCCAGAAAAGAAGAGGGCACTTTGGAAACGATTTATCAGTCCATCGAGATCCTGAGCAAGGAAAAGGGAATCGACCCGCAGATCGTGCTGGACGCGGTCAAGGACGCCATGCTGGTCGCTGCCCGCAAGCACTACCGCACCAATGAAGATTACGTCGCGGACATGGATCCGAAAACCGGCGCGATAGCGCTGTACGCGGTGAAGAAGGTCGTTGAGGCGGTGGCCGACCCAGCGCACGAGATGACGCTCGGCGAAGCGCGGCGCATCGATTCCTCGGCCGAAATCGGCTCCGAAGTGCGGATTCAGAAAAACACCGAAGCGCTGGGCCGGATCTCGGCGCAAACCGCGAAGCAGGTGATCTTCCAGAAAGTTCGGGAAGCCGAGCGCGAAACCGTCTACCAGGAGTATTCGGGCCGGGCCGGCGAGCTGGTGAATTGCACCATCAAGCGGGTGGAGGGCCCGGATTACGTGCTCGACCTCGGCAAGACCGAAGCCAAGCTATCGAAAAAAGAGCAATCGCGGCTGGAGAGTTATTCGGTGGGCGATCGCGTACGTTGCGTGATCCGGCTGGTGGATAAATCGAGCAAAGGGCCGGGGGTGCTGGTATCGCGCGCGGCGCCGGAACTGGTGATGCGCCTGTTCGAGCAAGAAGTTCCGGAAATTTACGATGGGACGGTGCAGATCAAGAACTGCGCGCGTGAAGCCGGCGAGCGCACTAAAATCGCGGTGCAGAGCCGCGACCGCGACGTCGACAGCGTCGGCGCCTGCGTCGGCATGAAGGGCATGCGAGTGCAGTCCATTATTCGCGAACTGCGCGGCGAAAAGATCGACATCATTGAATTCTCCGATGACCCGGTGGTCTTTGCGACACACGCGCTGAGCCCGGCGAAGGTGAGCCGCATCACGATTCTCGACGCGATCGAGAAGCACATGGAAGTGATTGTCGACGATTCGCAGCTGTCGCTGGCCATCGGCAAAAAGGGGCAGAACGTGCGGCTGGCGGCCAAGCTGCTCGGCTGGAAGATCGATATAAAGAGCGAAGAAGAGAAGCGCCAGGAAGTGGAGTCGCAGATGGCGGCTCTGGTGGCGCCGGGCGCGCCGGTGTCGGTTCTGATCGATTACGGGCTGGCGGAGAACGTCGTTGAAAAGCTGGTGGGCGCCGGAATCGGAACCGTCGAGAAACTCGGGGGCATGACGCCCGAGCAGATCGAGGAAATTCAGGACCTGGGGCCGCAAGACGTGGAGCAGATCCAGGTGGTGGTCAACGGGTACTACAGCCAGTTTGAGCCGGCGGCGCCGCAGGCCGAGCCGGAGCCCGCCGCCGAACCGGCACAGGAAGCATTGGCCGAACTGGGGGAGCCGCCGAATGTGGAAGAGGCTCCGCAGCCGGAAGCCGCCGCGGAACAGTCTGATACGATAGAATACGCGGGTCTCCCCACTCACAATTCGGAAGAAGGAGCGGGGCCGGAAGCTACGGGACCCTCTTCGGGTGCCGAAGAAGAGCAAGGCGAGTAGTGCGGGTTTTGGAGCCCGCTGTGGAACACAACAGTCGTATTTATGAAGAAGATTCGCATCAACGAGCTGGCACGGGAGTTGGAAGTCAAAGCTCACGAGATTCTCGATCGGCTTCCCGAGCTCGGCGTAACCGAAAAGAAGACGCACTCCAGCTCGATCGACGAAGACGTGGCGATCCGGCTGCGAGCGCTGTATGGCGTGGCTTCGCCCGAGGCGGAGGCGCCGGAGGAAGTCGCCGAAGAGCCGGCGCCGGTGGCTGCGCCACCGGTGCGCGAAGCGGCGCCCAGCCGGCCGGCACCGGTGGCGAAGGCGCCCGAGCCAGTTCCGGCAGCGACCGCTGAGGTCGAAGAGAAGCACCCGGCGGCCGAGGAAGTGAGACCGACGGCGCCGGTGCGTCCGCCGCTGGCCACGGGCCGGCCGGTTCATCCTCCGCTCGGCGCTCCGGGACAAGCTCCGCCCGCTCCGCCCGCTCCACCCGCTGTCGTCTTTACTCCGGGACGACCGGCACCTCCCGCAGCCAGACCCATACCCGGGCCGGCCGCTACACCTCCGAGGCCGGGACAGATTCTTTCCGGACCGCGCCAGCCGCTTCCGGCGGCCGAGCCGGCACGGCCGGGAGCGCCGGTGCCATCGCGCCCGGCGGCCCCTTCACGGCCGCCGGAAACCGCGCGAGCTACACCGGGGCCCTCGGCTCCCCAAGCTCCGGCAGCGCCCCAGCGCACTTTGGCGGGTCAGCCGGTGGCGCGGCCGGTGGTTCCGCCACGGCCCGACCTGGCAGCCCGTTTGGGAACACCCCGGCCAGCGATGCCGGCTGCTCCTGGCGCACCGCGGCCCGGTGCTCCCAGACCGCCCAGTTCGCCAGTTCCCGGCCAACCGATTTATCGCGGCCCGATTCGCCCCGGCCAGCCGCTGGTGGCGCGCACCGGGGTTCGGCCCGGAGGCCCGCCGCGCCCAGGTGGGCCGCGGCCGCAGCATCCGACATCCCGTGGCCGGCTGGAACCCGGCTTGGCGCCGCCGATCGTCGAACAGCCGCGCGGACGCGCGGGCGACAAGCGTCCGGCTCGCCAGCCGCGCGAACGGGTGGAGGAAGAGAAGATCCTACGGCCGGCGTCACGGCGCCAGATCGAGACCGGGCCGCCGCCGATCAATCGCGAGATCACCATTTCGGAAGGCATCACGGTGAAGGAGCTATCCGAAAAACTGGATGTGAAAGCCAACCTGGTGATCAAGAAGCTGCTCGACAAGGGCATCTTCGCGACCATCAACCAGACGCTCGATTCGCAACTGGCAACGGATCTGGCGCGCGAGTTCGGCGCGTCCACCGCCACCGTGACCTACGAAGAAGAAGCGCAGTTAGCGGTTGAGGAGAAGGAAGAGACGAAGGCCTTGCAAACGAGAGCGCCCGTGGTCACGATCATGGGCCACGTCGATCATGGCAAGACCTCGCTGCTCGATGCCATTCGCGAAGCCAACGTGGCGGCGCGCGAGGCCGGCGGCATTACGCAGCACATCGGAGCCTACCAGGTGGAGTTGAACGGCCGCAAGATTACGTTCATCGATACACCTGGCCACGAAGCGTTCACCCGGATGCGGGCTCGCGGCGCCAAGGTAACTGACGTGGTGGTGCTGGTGGTGGCGGCAGATGACGGCGTAATGCCGCAGACGCTCGAAGCCATCGACCACGCGCGCGCGGCCAAAGTGCCGATCGTCGTGGCGGTCAACAAAATCGATAAGGCGGACGCCCAGCCGGAGCGGATCAAGCAGCAGCTCGCCGATCGCGGCCTGCTGGCGGAAGACTGGGGCGGCGATACGGTCACGGTGCCGGTTTCGGCGCGCACGCATGCAGGCCTCGAGACGCTGCAAGAAATGATCCTGCTGGTAGCCGACCTGCAGAATCTCAGGGCAAATCCGGAGCGGCCGGCCATGGGCTCGGTGATCGAAGCGCAACTGGATCGCGGCCGTGGACCCGTGGCTACCGTGCTGGTACGCAATGGCACGCTCAGCGTCGGCGATTTCTTCATCTGCGGCGCGGTCTTCGGCAAAGTGCGCGCGATGCAGAACGATCGCGGCCTGCAAGTTCGTAAAGCGGAGCCGTCCACCCCGGTTGAAGTGATCGGCCTGGATGCTTTGCCCGAGGTGGGCGATGATTTCCAGGTCGTCACCGATACGGCGAAGGCCAAACAGATCGTCAATTTCCGCGACCAGAAGGCGCGGGAAGCATCGCTGGCGAAATCGAGCCGCATCACTCTCGAACAATTGCATCAGCAGATGCAGGCGGGCGAGGTCAAGGAGCTCCCGCTCATCATCAAGACCGATGTTAGCGGCTCGGCCGAGGTGCTGAGCGAAACCCTGCAGAAGCTTTCCAATGACAAGATCAAAGTGAAGGTGCTGCGATCGGCGGTGGGCGCCATCAATGAATCCGACGTGCTGCTGGCGTCGACGTCGAACGCGATCGTCATCGGGTTCAACGTGCGGCCGGAGCGCAACGCGGCGGCGCTGGCGGAGCAGGAAAAGGTGGATGTCCGCCTGCACACGATCATTTACAACGTTACCGACGAGATCAAGAAGGCCATGACGGGCCTGCTCGAGCCGGTATTCAAGGAAGTCTACAAGGGCCGGGCCGAGGTGCGCGATACGTTCCGCATTTCCAAAGTCGGCAACGTGGCAGGATGCATCGTGCAGGACGGCACTCTGACACGCGATTCCGAAGTGCGGCTGTTGCGTGACAATGTGGTGGTCTACACGGGGAAAGTCGCGTCGCTGCGGCGGTTCAAGGACGATGTCAGCGAAGTCAAAAGCGGTATGGAATGCGGCGTGACGCTGCAGAATTACAGCGATGTCAAGCAAGGCGACGTCATTGAAGCGTTCGTGACCGAACGGGTGGCGAGCGAGGTCTTCGCTTGATGAATCCATGGCGACGGTTGGAGTTCTGACGCTCGAGTTGCGGCTGGAAGATTCGCATTCGCTCAAAGACAAGCGGCAGGTGGTCAAGAGCCTGAAGGACCGGCTGCGGCACAAGTTCAACGTGGCGGTGGCCGAAATCGATGGCCAGGACCTCTGGCAGCGGGCGACGGTTGCAGCCGTCACAGTTTCCCCCAGCCACGATTTCGCGGAGAAAGTACTACGGTCGGTGGAGGACGAAGCGGCGGCGCTGCTAGGTGGGGCGTTGGCCGATGCGAACGTGGAATGGCTCTCATAGGGACCGGGGGTTAGGGGCCAGGGGCCGGAGATGGATGAAAGGCGGACACAGCGGGTCTCGGTAGCCGTCCAGGAGGAATTGGCCGAGATTATCGGATTTGAACTGGACGACCCGAGGTTGCTGGAAGTGACCGTCACCGAGGTTCACGTCAGCTCCGACGGGCGGTACGCTCATGTCAAGGTGGCGCTCAGCGGCGATGAGCGGAAGCAGCGGGACTCGATGGCGGCTTTGGATCACGCCCGGCATTATTTGCGTCACGAACTCGCGGCGAGGCTGAGCTTGCGGCACGTACCGGAACTGAATTTCGAACACGATCGCCACCCGGATGCCGACACCCGGATCGATATCCTTCTAAAACGGGCGAAAAAATCTCGTGGGCGAAGCGAAAATCTGCCCTAAAATCAAACAGTTTGTGTTAGTTTTGTTTTAGTTGAACAAGCCCATGAGAGCGGCCCCCATGACCAGCCGATTCCTGGACGCCTGCCGGCGCCGCCCAACCGACGTGAGACCGGTGTGGTTCATGCGCCAGGCCGGCCGTTACCTCCCTCAATACCGGCAGATCCGCCAAAAGCACGGCATTCTGGAAATGTGCAAACGGCCGGACTTGGCCGCCACGGTGACGCTGCAGCCTGTGGAAATCCTGGATGTGGACGCCGCCATCATCTTCGCCGATCTGCTGCTACCGGTTCAGCCGATGGGTTTGAAACTGCGCTATGCGGCCGGCGAGGGGCCAATCATCGATAACCCCGTGCGGACGTCGGATGACGTGGATTCGCTTTCGACGGCCAATACCGACGACCTGGGGTATGTCGCGCAGGCTATCCAGAATGTGGTGCGGGCACTGGCCGGCCGGGTGCCGGTCATTGGTTTCGTGGGCGCCCCGTTCACGATGGCGAGCTACATGATCGAGGGCGGCGCCTCGCGCAACTTCATCCGCACCAAAAGAATGATGTACGCCGATGAAACTCTTTGGCGGCGGCTGATGGGTAAGATCGTGGACGTGCTGGCGCCATTCGCGCATTCCCAGGTGACGGCGGGGGCGCGGGCCATTCAGGTATTCGATAGCTGGGTCGGCGCGCTTGGCTCCGACGATTACGTGCGGTTCGCCGCGCCGTATTCACGCGCGCTGATCGAACGGATCCGGTCGACCGGCGTCCCGGTGATCCACTTCGGCACCGGCGCTTCGGGTTTTTTCAAGGAACTGCATGCGGCGGGCGGCGACGTGATGGGCTGCGACTGGCGCATCAACATCGACCAAGCCTGGATGGATATCAGCTACCGCTCAGCCATCCAGGGCAACCTCGACCCGGTGGCCTTATTCGCGCCGCTGCCCGAGCTGCGCGCCAAAGTCCACGAACTGCTGAAGCGCACGGGCACCCGCCCGGGCCACATTTTTAATCTCGGTCACGGGATTTTGCCGGAGACTCCGGTTGAGAATGTGAAAGCCGTGGTCGAGCTGGTCCGCGATTTCCGTCCGTGAAGCAGGGAGTTTTACTGCTCGCGCACGGCGCGCCGGAGCGCGTCGAGGACGTCGAATCCTATCTCAATTACGTACGCGGCGGCCGACCGGGCTCGGCGAAAGTGGTGGAGGAAGTCCGGCAGCGCTACGCCGAGATCGGCGGCAGCTCGCCGCTGCTGATGTGGACCCGCCGGCAGGCACAGGCGCTTGCGGTGCAGCTCGGGGTGCCGGTGTTCTTCGGGATGCGCAACTGGCACCCGTTCATCGCCGAGGTGATGCCGCAGGTGCGGGAGGCGGGAATCGAGCGCCTCGCGGCCATCTGTCTGGCGCCGCAGTATTCAGAACTGAGCGTCGGGCTGTATATCAAGCGCGCCGAAGAGGCAAAGGCGGGCGCGAGTGTGACTGCGGATCTTGTATGGGCTCACACGTTTCATGACGAGCCGCTGCTGATCGAGGCGTTTGCCGAAAAGCTGTCTCCCAAGGCAGGCAATAAGAAGGTTTTGTTTACGGCACATTCTTTGCCGGAGAAGGCGCTGGCGAACGGCGATCCGTACGATCGCGAGGCGAGGGCCACCGCGGCGGCCGTGGCTTCACGGCTGGGCCTCACTGGTTGGGATTTTGCGTACCAGAGTCAGGGGATGACTGGCGACAACTGGCTGGGGCCGACGGTGGAATCGGTGCTCGACCGATATGCCGCCGAAGGCATTCGCGAGGTCGTCATCGACCCGATCGGCTTCGTCTGCGATCACGTGGAAATCCTGTACGATATTGATATCCTCTTCCGCGGATACGCCGCTGCGCGCGGAATCTCAGTGACCCGGCCGGAAACGTTGAACGACTCTCCGACATTCATCGCCGCGCTGGCGGAAGTGGCCCGGCGTTGCTTGGCCTGACATGGCTGGCGTAGTCATCATCGGCGGCGGCATCTCGGGACTGTCTACGGCGTACTACCTGGCGAAGCGCGGCGTTTCGTCCGTCCTCGTAGAATCGCGACCGCGCCTGGGCGGCGTGATCCAGACCGAACACGTGGACGGCTGCACCGTCGAAGCCGGACCGGACAGCTTCATCTCCGCCAAGCCGGCGGCGCTCGAGCTGATTCGCGAACTGGGCCTGGCCGGCGAAGTGATCGGCTCGAACGATTACTCGCGGAAAACGTTCGTGTGGAAGCGCGGACGGCTGGTGCCGCTGCCCGAAGGCTTGATGATGATGGTGCCCACGCGCATCATGCCGCTGGTCACGACGAACCTGCTGAGCTGGAACACCAAGGTGAGGATGGGGCTGGAGCTTCTGCACGCGCCCAAGCCGCATGAGAATGATGAATCGGTTGCCGAATTCATCGAGGAGCACTACGGCGAGGAGGTGGTGGATTACCTGGCCGAGCCCCTGCTTTCCGGAATTTACGGCGGCAACCCGCGCGAGCTGAGCGTGACCGCGGTGCTGCCGCGCTTTGTGACGCTGGCGCGTCAATATGGCAGCCTCACGCGCGGCGTGCTGGCCGAACGGGCCAAGGCGGCGACGAATCACGGGCCTCCGGCGCCGCTTTTCCGCACATTGAAGGGCGGGCTCGGACAGATGATCGAGGCCTTGACGACGGCGATCAAAGGCCAGGTGGAGGTGCGGCAGGCGCGGGCACAAGCCGTGGAGCGCACAGCGAAGGGCTTTCGCGTGCGCATCGACAGCGATTGGCTGGATGCCGCCCGCGTGGTCATCGCGTGCGAAGCGCACAGCGGCGCGCCGCTCGTGAGCGGTGTCGACCCGCGACTCGCCGAACTGTTGGGCGGCATCGCTTACAGTTCGTCGATGACGGTCGCGCTGGGATTTGCGGCCTCGGACTTCGCGACCCTGCCCGAAGGCCATGGCTTTCTTGTGCCGAAGAAAGAGCGGAGGCGGCTGATGGCGTGCACCTGGGTCGGTGCGAAATTTCCGTATCGCGTTCCGGAAGGCACGGTGGTCGCGCGCTGCTTCCTGGGCGGCACGGACAATGCCGCCGTGCTCGATGAGACTGACGAAGCGATCACCACGATGGTACTGGAAGAACTCCACGAAATCGCGGGCTTTCGCGCGCAGCCCAAGTTCGTGCGCATTTCCCGCTGGCCGCGGTCGATGGCGCAGTACACCGTCGGGCATCCGCAGCGGTTAGCGGAAATCGAGGCACGCGTAGCCGCCATGCCCGGGCTGCACGTGGCCGGCAACGCCTACGAAGGCATCGGCATTCCCGATTGCATCCGGATGGGCAAGCGCGCGGCGGAAGCGATTTCGGCTAATACTGCTCGATAATGATCTCCACCTGAGGAACAGCAGCAGCGGCCAAGGCCTGCGGGTGCGCGGCCGCCATCATCGTGGTTTGATTGATGGCCACGTTGTACGCGGGTGCGGCGTTCGCCGCGTCCGGCCGGAACTCTGCTTCCACCAACCACTCCGTTCCCTTCAAGACCGCGTGAACCGGATTGGCGCCGTCAATGAAGGGCGAGAACGGGCTCATCAGCAGCGAGAAGCTATGCTCGGATCGAAAACGAATCAGCTTAGTGGGGTGGAGCTGGACTTCGTCTCCGTTGCGGATCTGGTGGCGTACTTGCAGATTCGGATCGGCCGTTAGATGCAAGGTTATGGCTTTGGTTTGGCTTGCCATGGTCGGGGTCACGACAGACCTCCTTGGGTAGAAACTGCGGGCACTCCGGGGCCTGCCACAGGGTAGCAAGGTCCGGTTCACGCCGCAGGTTTTCCGGAATTTCACCGGTTTGTAGGGCGGCTCTCAGAGCTGCAAGAGCCTCGCTGCGCCGCCCGCAGACTTCGTAGACACGCGCTGCTTTGGCAAGCACTCGCGCATTGGTTGCTAACGTGCGACGGGCGCGCTCGATATCCGCCAGCGCGGCTGCGCGATGACCCGTGTGTGCTTCGTAAACCGCCAGACTGCTCCGTACGTGAGCATCGGCGGGATTGAGCTCCAGTTGGCCTCTTGCCAGTTCGGCGGCTGTCTTCCAGGCCTCGCGGGCGCGGCCTTGCTGCTCCGGCGACTTCCAGCAAGCATCGCCGAGGTTGCCCCAGATGACGAAGTCAGCGGGCCGCTGGGCCACCGCCTTTTCCATGTTGGCGGCAGCATCCGCATATCGGCCTTCATAGTAGTAAGCTGATCCGAGATTGCTGTAGGCCGCCGGCGTCGGCTTGAGCGCCAGCGCCCGCTCTAGCGCGCTAATTGCTTCCGTGTAGCGGCCCATTGTCAAATATAAGCCGCCCAGATTCTGAAACGCGGCGACGTTTTCGGGTGCGATGGCGATGGTCTGTTGAAACACGGTTTCCGCTTCCTGAAAACGGTGTTGCTCGGTGTAAAACGCGGCGAGATTGTTATAGCCGAACCACTCGCCGGGCCGCAGCCCAATCACCTTGCGATAAGCCGCCTCGGCTTCCTCGAAGTTGCCCATCGACGCCCGCGTGACAGCCAGACCACGATAAGCGTCAGGATTCAGCGGTTCGAATTCCAACGCCCTTCGAAACGCGCGGATCGCCTCTTGGTTGCGACCCCGGCTGCTTTCGATTCGTCCGAGGACGATTTGGACAGGAGCCAGGCGATCGTTTAGCTGGCGCGCACGCAGAGCACTCGTGGCTGCCTGTTGCAGCCACTGCGGATCTTTGGTGTTCAGCCAGGTCCGCCAGAGCGCTTCCGCCATGCCTGCGAACGCCAAGGCATACCGGGGATCTCTCTGTAAGGCTTTGTGAAACGCCGCCACTGCGTTGGCGAGATCTTCCGGCACGTCGTAATGCGAGAGGTAGCCGATGCCCTGGAGATAGAGTTCGTATGCTTCCGGCTGGTGAGGGCGGTACGAATCGATCAAGGTGGCATCCTGGAGACGAGGCCTGATGCGGAGCATGCGGCCAACGCGGTCAACGGCCCAGTCTTGCAGGAGAGGCAGTCGGTCCGGAGCGAAACTGGCGGTTTCTACTCCGAGCTGGCGCGACGTTCGGGTATCCATGAGACTGAGCGTCAGCCGAACCCCACCCAATTCGGGAAGGACGGTTCCGGAAACGACAAACCGCGCGCCCAACAGGCGCCGCGCATCGACAGGGGTTGTGATCGATTCGCGGCGGACGGTGCTGGCCCGAACGACTCGGATTGATCCTTGTGTGTCCTCGAGCTGCGTCAGGGTATTGGATAGAGTGTCGGCGAGCCCGTCGCAAAAAACCTGCCACATCGCTCCACCGGCGTTCATGAAGGGCAAAACGGCCAGTTGCTCAGCGGAGGCAACGCGGCGCGGTTGAATGGGAGTGTGGCCGACGAGCACGGCTCCCAAGGCGACGACGAGCAGCAGAGCCCAAAGTGCGCGCCTCGGCTGGGAAACATTCAGCGAAACGGTTACGGCGCCACTGGCGGACTGCAGTCGGACCGCGGCGTTTCGAAGCTCTGCGGCCATGTCCACCGCATCCCGATAGCGCTGGCAAGGATCTGTCTGGAGTGCGCGTTCCAGAACCGGCTGCAACTGCGGCGGGACCGTTAGCGCGTGGCCGGGTTGGGGAAGCGATCCCGTGACGAGCTCGTGTACGACCAGCCCCAGGCTGTAGACGTCCGAGCGCGCATCGGCCTCCGCTCCCTCAAACTGCTCGGGAGACATATAGGCAGGAGTTCCCATCGGCCTACCGACAGCAGTCAAATGGATGTCGGTAGTTTGCCGCGCCAGGCCGAAATCGGCGAGCTTCAGTGTATCGTCCTCCGCGAAAAGAACGTTGCTCGGTTTGATGTCGCGGTGGACGATGCCGTGCCGGTGCGCGGCGGCGAGCGCGTCGGCCAGTTGCAGCGCGTATTCGAGCGCGTGAGCGAGGGTGCACGGTGGCCGGGATTTCAAATCGCCGCCCGGAAGGTGCTCGAATACCAGGAAGACCCGACCGTTCGATTCATCGACTTCATGAATCACCGCAATATGTGGATGGTTGAGTGTGGAAATGATGCGGGCTTCGCGCAGAAAACGTTCGCGAGCGCGAGGGGAATCCGCCAGCCGCGGTGCCAGAAACTTAATCGCAACCAGGCGGCCAAGCCGCGTGTCACGGGCCTTGTACACCACACCCATGCCGCCTTCGCCCAGCTTTTCCAGGATCTCGTAGTGGGCAATTGCGTGGGGAACTGCCGGGGCGGATTGAGGAGTCATAGGCCTCCTTATCCATTTGCGAGTTTACTCCTCGGGGCCGCGGCCGGCAAGTAGGGTAGCGGGCAACCTGCCCTAGCGTATGAATGGGATGTAGGCTGGGACGCGTTTGCGGTAATCCGCGAACTGGCCGCCGAAACGCGACGCGAGCAGACGGTCTTCACTGCGTACTCGAATTTCCGTTCCGATTATGAACACCGCTAAGGCGAGAAAAGCCCGCGGCCAGGGCGTAAGCAACACGATGGTCGCCAGCAGCATTGCGAGGACCGAGGCGTAAATCGGATGCCGGACAATCCGGTAAGGGCCGGTGCGGACCAGTTCATGATCGACATACAACCCGGCGTGAATCCGAAATTGCTTACCCAAATGCGCTACCGCGGCCCAGGACAGAGCTATACCGATGACGCTAAAAACGGTTGCGCCGAGAAGGACGACGGGGTGCGTGCGGGCCGGCGGCGTCTGGACGAATGCCAGCAGCACGCCCATTGCTTCCAGCAGCATGCCGAGCCGGGTCGGACCGGTCACGGTGATTGACTCGCGTTTCTGAAAATGCGGGGCCCGAAATATAAACGGGTAAGCCCAGGCGAACCAGGAAATGGTCAAGCCGATCCGAGCGATAGCGAAATGCATATTCTCAGTATGGATTTAACGCAAATCGCTACGGTCCTGTGATCGATTCGTCAATCAAACGTAATATTCCAATGGCAATCTCGACGAGAGGACGATGAATGTCGAAAACCCTACCTTCGATTCGAGAATGCACGACGTGTCTGCTGCCGGTGTGGCTATCGGCGATGATGGCGGTATCACCGCTTCAAGCAGATGACCGGCGCTATGTTCCGCCGACGACCTCGCCGATTCAACACGTCGTGGTGATCTTCCAGGAAAATGTTTCGTTCGATCACTATTTTGCGACGTATCCGGCCGCGGCCAACAATAACTCCAGTGAGCCGGCATTTCACGCCAAGAGCAACACGCCCGCGGTGAACGGATTAATGAGCGCTGGTCTGCTCACGCAAAACCCGAACAGCACACAACCGTTCCGCCTGAGTCGCGCCCAAGCCGTCACCTGCGACCAGGATCACGGCTACGGCGACGAACAGAAGGCATTTCACATGGGCCTGATGGACAAATTTGTGGAGTCAACCGGATCGAGCAGCTCGAGTTGTAACAGCGCCGGGAAGGGCAACGGCATCGTCATGGGATACTACGACGGCAATACCGTGACGGCGCTCTGGAATTATGCCCAGAACTATGCCATGAGCGATAGCTCGTTCAGCACCACGTTCGGGCCGTCGAGCCCCGGCGTGATCAATTTGATCTCTGGTCAGACCCATGGGGTCACCTTGACAGCCGGAAGCGCCACGGGATTCATCTCGGGCGGAAGCTTGACTAATGATGCCCGGCCGTCGGCCTCGCTGGATGATTGCACGATTCCGAACAAGACGCAGGTGACGATGACCGGCCAAAATGTCGGAGATCTGCTGAACGCCAAATCGGTCACGTGGGGTTGGTTCCAGGGCGGGTTCAAGCCGAGCTCAAGGGACGCCAATGGCATAGCAACCTGCGCCACAAGCCACAACAACGTTTCGGGCGCGTCGGCCGGCACCGACTACATCCCCCACCACGCGGGCTTTCAATATTATGTGTCGACCGCCAATCCCCATCACCTGCCGCCGACCTCGGTTGCCAACATCGGGAAGACCGACCAGGCGAACCATCAATATGACCTAAGCGATTTCGTCAGTGCGCTGCACGCGGGCAATCTGCCGGCGGTGAGCTATTTGAAAGCCGCCGCGTATCAGGACGGCCACGCCGGGTATTCAGATCCGCTCGACGAGCAGACGTTTCTGGTGAACACAATCAATGCGATCATGCAATCACCGTTCTGGAACAGCACGGCAATCGTGATTTTATACGATGACTCGGACGGGTTCTACGATCACGTAATGGGTCCGATCGTCAACCAGTCGAGCACTCCAGACGACCAATTGACCGGGCCGGGCGCTTGCGGCGGGCCAAACGGCGTCTATCAAGGGCGCTGCGGCTATGGGCCGCGTCAGCCATTGTTGGTGATCTCGCCGTGGGCTAAGGTAAATTACGTCGATTCGACAGTAACCGATCAATCCTCCACCTTGCGGTTCATCGAAGACAACTGGAACCTGGGGCGCATCGGAGACGATTCGGCTGACGCGATCGCCGGCTCTCTGCTTCCGATGTTCGATTTCTCACATGGCCCGCAGGCGCCGCGACTGATTCTCGATCCGTCGACCGGAAATGCGGCGCACGGATTCGGCGACGGCGACGACCACTAGGCATTTGACCAGCACGGGCGGCGATTGCCAATCGCGCGGGACGCCATCCTGTCCTATAGAGCGCGGCGGCCGCGGGTGTTCCAATGAATCGCGAGGAACAATGCGGCCGCGGCCACGACCGCGATTCCCGCCAACGTCCACGCATTGTGCGCGAGAAACGGTTGGGCGCCGGCGCCGAGACGCATCCCGAGATACGCGTCGCCAAAGTACCGGACGATGCGGGCCGCAACAATTACGAACACGAAGCGCCGCAGCGGCGTGCGCAGATACGCAGCCGAGACGACGAAGACCTTCAGCGGCAGCGGCAGCACCGGAATGGCCGCCGGAATGAAGACCGTCACCAGACCATAGCGGCGAAACCAATCACGAAACCTCTGCGGCTTGGCCGGTTCCGGGACCGTCTTGATCAGCAGCCGCGAACCATGTTGGACTCCGAGAAAAAGCGCGAGATTGCCGGCGAGCGAGCCTACCACGGCCATGAGGGCGGCGAACAGCGCCCGTTCCGGCGCCTTTACGGCCAAGAAAATCAAAAGCGCGTCCATGGTGGCCGGAAGAGGAGCTCCCAGCGAATCGACGAACCCGATGAGCAGGACACCCCACGGCCCGTAGGCGACCAGCGCGGCTGTAATTTTGGCGAGCAAGCGATTTAGACAATATCCGGAAACGATTTTCGAAGCTTATAAAACCACGCGTGGCCCAGCACAAACACCCCCGCTGAAACCAACCAGAACTTCCATAATGCAGCGAACTCGGGCGCGTGGTGCTCCAGCAAGATCGCGCGATATCCGCGCACCAGAACGTAGATCGGATTTTTCGTGAACAGGGGAGCCAGCGACGGAGGCAGCGATGACTCGGGGTAGCAGATCGGAGTCAGAAAAAACCAGAGCGTGAGCAGGAATCCCATGACCTGTCCGAGATCCCGCACAAACACGCCCAACGCGGCCAGGAACCAGCTCACACCGGTGGTAAACAGGATTTGCGGAATGACCAGGAGCGGCAGCCATGCGACAGTGAGCGGGACCGCGCCGCGCGTGATCAGCAGAAATCCACAAAACAGCACGACCGCGAAGAATTCGCTCACAAGCCCGGCTGCAACCAGGTTCACGGGCAGCGTCTCGACGGCGAAGACCAGTTTCTTGACGAAATTCCGATGTTCCCAGATGACACCGGCGGAGCGGCCCGCTGCCTCGCTGAACGCGAGCCAGGGCAGCATGCCGGCGAGGAAATAGAGCGCAAAACCGGAGCGGCTCTGGTCGGCGCCGAACCGGGTCCGCAGCACCACGCCGAAGACAAAGAAATAGGTCAGCATGAGGAGCAGAGGATTGATCACGGTCCAGAATACGCCGCCGAACGATCCGCGATAGCGGCCGAGGATATCGCGCCGCACCATGGCACGGATCAGCCCGCGGTTGCGCCAGATCGTTGCGGCGGGGTAAACCAGCCCGCGGCCCAAGGAGCGCAGGGCGCGTTCCCATTGCAGCGTGCGCCGCGTGGCAACGCGCATCCGGAGCAGGCGCGCCGCGCCGCTCGAGGTCTCACTCTCCACTAACAAGAACGGCCAGCCGCGATCGTAATACCAGCAGACGTTTTCCTGCATGGGCGAGAGCAGCACCTGGTAGCGACCGTTTTCCGCCGGCACCTCGAAGTCCAGGGAGAACCTGGCGGCTTCGCCGGGAGCCACGTCCCGCTCCGGCGCCGTCCGCAGGCCATCGACAATCAGCGTGCCGGTCTCGGTATCGAAGAGGTGATAGCCGATGCGAAAGCCTTCCGAGGCGCGCCACGTCGCGGCGGAATCGTTGCGCACGCTGAACTCGACGTGTGCCGCGCGCCGGCCGGCATCCCACTCGAGCTTCGGCTCCAGGTACGAAGCGTTCATGAATAGAGCCACCCGGGATAGCGCTCGCCCACCGGTCCGATCTTACGGCCAACCGCATAGATGCCGTCGCCGCGCGGCTCCGTATTCAGCCAATAGCGCTGCAGCAGCTCTTTGACCCATCCGAACTCGGGATGCGGCGCGTCGCGGAACTCGCCGGTCTCGAGCAGAGTCACGGTGAAGCCTGAGTTCTCGAGCAACTGCCGGATCTCGCGCGGTGTGTATTCACGATTGTGGCGCGCGTCCCCTTCCTCGGAATCCGACGGCCGCAAATACGCCGGGAAAAAGCCCGGATGGTATCCCTGCAGGATTGCCGCCACGCCGCGCAGACTCGAAATGTTGGGCGTGGTCAAGACCAGGTGCCCCCCGAGTTTGAGAATGCGGTTGACCTCGCTCATCAGGTGCATCGGGTCGGTAAACAGGTGTTCGATGAGCTCGCAGCAAAGGACGGTGTTGTATTGCTCATCCGGGTAAGGATAGTGGTCACGCTCGGCATCGAACAGATCGATGCAGCATTCAAATGTCTCGCCGCAGCTCGATGTGACCGTGCGATGATTCACCTGGCCGGCCTTGCCAAAATAGCAGCCGCGCACTTCTCCGTACCCGAGCCTCGTTTTCAGCGCAGGGGTGATTTGCAGATAAGCGCCCATCTCGAGCACGCGGTCGCCAGCGCCGCCGCGCGGAGTGATTTCGAGCGTCTTCACCAGACGGGTGTGGTGCGTCTCCAGGTATTGCTCGCCGTCCTCGCCCTGTGCCCAGCCGCGAAGGTACT